>PJEL010005714.1_pt1 | contig 10003 bp, 9 predicted proteins | sample 1853271 | NCBI WGS metagenome assembly PJEL01 (sample SAMN08108733, study PRJNA415343) | Invertebrate metagenome, whole genome shotgun sequencing project. | host: Globobulimina | place: Sweden: Gullmar Fjord | collected 2015-08 | reverse complement strand
ATCAGCCGCCTGAACATATCCGCCCTGTTCAACTGCCAAAAACGACCATAACTCTCGGCGATCGAACATCACCGGTACAACTTCAATGATCGCCAAATCGTCCAGGCGATCGCTCTCGGTGATCTCACCCCAGTCGGTATAACTCACAACTACTAAAAGATCGACTCGAGTATCGCCGTTGAGGTCCGCCGGAACCAAATCAACCGGTTGCCCAGGTAGCTCCAGCACTTCGCGTTCAAGTATCAGTTCCTGCGGTTTCGCAGCCATCACTATAATCGCATCAATCAGCAGCAAAACCACGGCAACGATTTTCGCCAAATTTTTCATACAATGTGCAGCCATCTACCCTCCCGAATACGCTGACTGGCGTGGTGGACTTTCCTGGTTTTCAATAGGATCGATTCTTGGGACATCGATCTCAGAACAGCATGTAACATTGCAAATTCTGGACCAGATTTCCGCCTTCACAGGTCACCGATCAAGTGAGCTACCGGCCAGAATGACGGCATCACGCGCCGTTGCGAGCCCGCTCTTCTCACAACTTGTGATCGCGAGGGTTTTGAGATGTCATGTTTTTCAATTTGAACTGGGTTAGCGCAGTTCGTACTACGTTAATGGGAAAATGAGAATACTGCGGCAGAGAGGGGAGTGCGGATACCGTGCTTCTCAATCGGAGAGATGTGAGATATGCGGAGTTAGAACCGGCTCGACACGTTGTCGTAGTAGCCGTTCCCGCGCGACATTGCTTGCCATGTCACGCTTGCAGAATCGGCGCCTCTTTTTCGAAAAGGGCAGCGATTCTGCTGCGGTCCTCTTCTTTCATTTCGAGAAACTCGACACCAATCTCGAAACGCTCATCTTCAAGAGTGTTTACGTATACAACTTTGGCGCGAGCTTCAATCACTTCGTGGCGAACCGAAATGAGGAGCCTGAGGAAATTGTGCATCTTCTGTTCTTCGGAACTGACGAAACAGCATCCGCCTGCGCCCATTTCGCGGGTGCGGACAAAACCGTCGAATTCGTCATCTCCCAGCCGGTTTACGAGGACCACGTTCTCCGTCGATATTCTCGGGAAGCGTCGTTCAGGCATCATGCTAAACCTCACATACGGCGATTCTATGTTGCGATCGATGCTGATTCTGTAATGCTGATCACATGCTCGGTACCATCAGGTTCACAACAGGGGGCAAAATGACCGCGCCGGACATCGAACGAAACGACTACGCCTTTTTCGCGTAGGATGTATAGGCTTAAAAATGGAGGTTGCTTTATGAACGATCGACTCGATACCTATATTGCTGATGCCATCCTTGGGATTGACACCTTGTGGGGTGGCGACGTCATGAATCCTTCTGGCACCGGACGTTTTATCGCGGATTCCTGGTTTGCTGATTGTGAATTCCCTGTCGCGTATGCCCATCCGACCGCGGCTGCGGTGAGGGAGTCCGGTGGCCTTTCCGCAGCTGAGCCCAATCGAGAGGCCATCAACGCGTATCTTGAGGCGGTTGATCTACGAGGCGCGATTACGGGGTTGGCCGAGTTGGGGCCTCAGGCCGGGGGTATACGGGGTTTAACTCTTGAGGGCCTTGCTCTGTGCATCGAGGTGATGTGGGACCTGGCAATGGAGGCCCTGGATCGTGGTGAAAAGGTGCCGTATGAACGATGCGTGAGCGCGTCGACCGGAGCGCCTCCTTCTGCGTCGGATCCTCGCGCTCGCCGGGAAGCACTAGGCGCACTCTTGAGCGCCGCCGGTTATCCGGCCGATACCGAGGCGGAATTGCTTGCCGCTGTTGATGCTTGGCGTGCCGACCGCCTGGTGCCCCATGCCTCAATTGGCGCCTTGGCACGGGCCTTCATCGCCGAGCTTGACGCCGGTACCCGTACTTATCTCATGCCCCACTTGCCGGAGATTCTGCGTGGGGTTCCGCGATCCAATGTCGAATTTATGGCTATCAAAGATGCGTGGTTTTCCGGCTCAATGAATTACGTTGGCCGCGCCCGTACTGCTGATGGCAAACCCGAGTACGAAGCGACGTATGAAATCAACGCTTCTCTCGAGATTTCGATACCGGAGTATCTCCAGCTGGTCAGTCACGAGGTGGTGCCTGGACATGTGACGACGTTTGCGTATTTACAACACTTGCATTTGCTCGGACAGCTTGGCTTTGAAGCTTCGGTGTTGACGATGAATTCGCGCTATTCCACCCTCGCCGAAGGCATTGCTAATAATGCAATTTTGATGGCCAATGGGGTGATCGAGATCTCCGAGCTCAACGACCCGGACTTGCAGATTGGCTGTTATCTTGCCGAACTGCAAGACGATGCCAAAAACCAGGCCTCGTATCTGACCTATTACGAAGGTATAGAACAGCCAGAAGTGGCAGCCATTCTACGCCGTGACTTCGTTGTATCCGAGGAGCGGGCTGGAAAGCTTTCGGGGCCGTGGGCCGGTCATCCAATTCTTGGACGGATGTACCTTCCGTGTTATCGCGCCGGCACCGAAATGGTGGCCGAATTGCGGCGAAACCACAAAGCGGAGAAGTTGCTTCCTGCCCTCTATGGCTGCCACGGTCTGGTGGATGTAGTGACGATCCACACGGTGTTGTAGAAACTGTAGAATCTTGCCTTCAGTGGCCGGAGCCGAGCTTATCTCCAGGGATACGCCGGCAGAAAGTTGGTGAGCGGTGCGGGATAACCCGATGATCATGCGGGTTCGTGGGCTGACGAAGGTCTACCAGATGGGCGAGGTTGAAGTGCACGCCCTTCGAGGCGTTGACCTCGATATCTCAGAAGGCGAATTCATTGTATTGCTCGGCCATTCCGGGAGTGGCAAATCGACCCTGCTCAATATCCTGGGCGGACTTGATTCGCCAACCTCAGGCACGGTGCACTATCGTGATCAGGATCTGACAGCGGCTGATGAGAGTGCGTTGACACAGTTTCGCCGTCACGGAATTGGTTTCATTTTTCAGTTGTATAACCTGGTGCCGAGCCTCACGGCCCGTGAAAACGTCGAACTCGTCACCGAGATCGCCGAAAACCCAATGGAACCGGCTGAGGCGCTCTCACTTGTTGGCCTTGAATCGCGGCTTGACCATTTTCCATCACAGATGTCCGGAGGTGAACAGCAGCGAATCGCGATTGCACGTGCGATTGCCAAACGGCCCGATGTTTTGCTCTGTGATGAACCCACCGGCGCTCTTGATATCGCTACGGGCGCCCGAGTGCTCGAGGCATTGGAGAAGGTCAATCAGGACCTCGGGACGACGGTGGTTGTGATTACCCACAATGCGGCGATCGCTGAAATGGCTCACCGCGTATTGTCGATGACCGACGGCCGAATCAGCCAACAGCGTACGATCGAAAACCGGCTGACTGCCCTCGATATTAGGTGGTAATTCGATGGTAAGTCGATGATCATTTCGCCTCTTGACCGCAAGCTGCTCCGGGACCTTTGGAAGCTTCGTGGACAAGCTGTGGCTATCGCCCTTGTCATGGGCTCCGGGATCGCCGTGTTCCTGCTCATGTTGTCGACCTTTGATTCGCTCGACCTGAGTCTGAACACCTACTACGAACGCTTCAGGTTTGGAGATGTTTTTGCATCGATGAAAAGGGCGCCCCAGTGGCTTGCCGAGGACATCAGCGCTATTGAAGGAGTCGCTCAGGTCGAAACGCGGGTTGTCGTTGACGTAACGCTCGACGTCGCTGGCATGGCTGAGCCGGCAACCGGCCGATTGATCTCGATTCCGGCGGTGGGAAGACCGGTATTGTGTGATGTCTATCTGCGTAAAGGACGATATATCGAGCCAGGGAGAAGCTCTGAAATCTTGATTGGTGAGAGCTTTGCGAAAGCAAATAAACTGGAATTGGGCGACTCAATCGTTGCGGTGATTAATGGGCGCAGCTAAGAACTAAAAATCGTTGGTTTCGCCTTGTCTCCAGAATATATCTACCAGATTCGACCGGGAGAGCTCCTCCCTGACGACAAACGCTTTGGCGTCATGTGGATGGAGAGGCGTGCTTTGGCTACCGCCTTCGACATGGAGGGTGGATTCAACGATGTCGTGCTGAGGTTGATGCGTGGCACTTTGCATGAAGAGGTCATCGACAGATTGGACGAATTGACCAAGCCTTATGGAGGTATTGGCGCGATACCACGAACCTTGCAACCATCCAACTGGTATATGGCGAACGAATTGATGCAACTGCGCAGCATGGGTACGACCCTGCCGATCATTTTTCTCGCGGTTGCGGTCTTTTTGCTCAATGTGGTGCTTTCCCGCATTGTTTCGGTGCAGCGGGAACAGATCGCTGTTATCAAAGCCGTCGGTTATTGCAATCGTGAAGTTGCAATGCACTACGCGAAATGGGCTGTAATCGTCGCCTTCATCGGTGCGGTCTTCGGCATCGGCCTTGGGGCGTGGTTCGGCCGCGGTATGACTGAGCTGTATACCCAATTCTTTCACTTTCCGATTCTGCTTTATCGTCTCGATCCACTTCTTGTAGTACAAGCCTTGGGACTCAGCCTGGTTGCAGCTCTGGCTGGCGCGCTTCTTGCGGTTCGCAAGGCTGTTAGATTACCGCCTGCCGAGGCTCTCAGGCCCGAACCGCCTGCACGTTTTAATACGAGTCTTATTGAACGGCTGGGCATCGGCCGTTGGCTCTCGCAACCCGCTCGTATCATCCTTCGAAATATGCAGCGTCATCCCGGCCGGGTCTTCGTTTCGGTGATCGGTATCGCTGCAGGCGGCGCGTTACTGGTTGTCGGTAATTTCACGCTGGATGCGATGGACGAGATGATGGATCTGCAATTCAACATCGCTCAGCGTTGGGATTTGATGGTGACTTTTGTTGAACCAGTGTCACCACGGGCCAGCAATGAGATTATGAGGCTTCCTGGGGTCATGGCGGCCGAAGACTTTCGAACAGTACCTGTACGGTTGAGGTTTGGCCATCGCTCACGGCAAACGGCCGTTACCGGGTTGCAAGATCCCCAGCTCAATCGAGTCGTCGACGCTTCCCGTGTGGCCCTCAAAATTCCTGAGGAAGGGCTCGTACTCTCCTCCAAGCTGGCTGAGATTCTTGATATAAAACCCGGTGAGACGGTGCAGGTCGAAGTACTCGAGGGCACTCGAGCGGTTCACCAGGTTGCAATTGCCGGGTTGGTCGAAGAGTATATGGGCATCAATGTCTACATGCATCGTGAGGCCCTTCATCGCTTGATGCACGAAGATCGTGTCGTATCCGGCGCGTATTTGCAGGTCGACGACCAGGAAATCGTAACGCTCTATGACCGGCTCAAAAATACGCCAAAGGTAGCGGGGGTCGTCCTCAAGACCGCAGCGCTAGAGAGTTTCGATGACACGATTGCCGAGATGATGGCGATGGTACGTTCTGTAACCGTGTTTTTCTCGGTTGTCATCGCTTTTGGGGTTGTCTACAACAGTGCGCGTATCTCTTTGTCAGAACGTAGTCGCGAACTGGCAACTTTACGTATCATTGGTTTTACGCGGGCCGAAATCTCGTACATTCTACTCGGCGAACTCGCTCTTATTACGCTGCTCTCGGTGCCTCTTGGTCTGCTCATCGGACGCGGCATGGCGGCATCGATGATTGCGGATTTTGATACCGAACTCTGGCGTTTGCCACTGATCATCAACCCGCCAACTTATGCCTTCGCCGCTATCGTTATCATTTTGGCGACTCTGATTTCGGCTCTAATTGTGCGCCGTAAACTTGATCGTCTTGACCTCGTCGAGGTCTTGAAATCCCGGGAGTAATCATGTCTCGAACCACAAACCGCCGCTGGATCATTTGGACCGTCATTTCGGTCGCTGTCATCGTGATGCTCGTTTTCGCGTTGGCTCCAAAAGCGACACCCGTCGATCTTCATGAAGTGACCCGAGGGCCACTCATGGTAACCCTCGATCACGAGGGCAGAACCAGGGCTAAGGATATCTTCGTCATCTCAGCGCCGGTGCCGGGGCATGTTTTGCGCATCGAGCACGAACCCGGAGATCCGGTGGTGGCTGGTGAGACTGTTCTGGCAACCTTTGTGCCGGCACGTGCTGTCATGCTCGATTCCCGAACCCGGGCCGAAACCACCGCGAGAGTCGAAGCTGCTGCAGCAGTCCTTGAAGGAGCGCGTGCCGAACGCAGTAAGGCTCGGGTCGAAGCCGAATTCGCGGTCAGCGATTTTGAGCGAAAACAGGCGTTAGCAAAGCAAGGTTTTGTCTCGGCAACCGAAAACGAACTCGCGGCAAAAACTGCAGAAGCAACGAAGGATGCGCTCGCTGCGGGCGAAGCAGCTGTAGCTGCGGCTGTTCACGAACTCGAGGCGGCGAATGCGATGCTGCTTGATCCGGTTGATGAATCAGCCTCCGGTAGAGTATCTGCAACCCTTGAACTGCGTTCACCGGTCAGTGGTGTTGTATTACGACGTCTTCGAGAAAGCACGGCTGTTGTTGCCCAAGGCGAGCCATTGCTCGAAGTCGCTGATCCGTTCGAACTTGAGATTAGCGCCGATTTTCTCTCCAGAGATGCCGTTCAAATGCGATCTGGCATGCCGGTCATTATCGAGCGGTGGGGAGGCGAAGAGGCTCTTCATGGAACCGTACGCCGGATTGAACCGGCTGGTTTCATGAAGATCTCCGCTCTCGGCGTCGAAGAGCAGCGTGTGTTGATTATTGTTGATATCAACGATGATCCCACGATTTGGCAGGGTCTTGGTGATGATTACCGGGTCGAAGTGCGGGTCGTTTTGTGGCAGAGCGACGACGCTCTTCGAGCGCCAACTTCGGCGCTCTTTCGCGATGGTTCCAGCTGGGCCGTGCTGGCTGAAAACAACGGGCGCGCACAGTTACGCCTCGTAGAAATCGGCTATCGCAACGGATTCCAGGCCCAGATCCTCGAAGGGCTCAGCGAAGGTGAAAATGTCATCATTCATCCTCCGGATAGCATCAGCGACGGGGCAAGAATCGAACAGCGGTAGGCGCCTCTGGCAACACCAGCGCGAGGGACCGGAAATCAACGCAAAGACGCAAAGGCGCAAAGAAAAACCGATTCCTTGCGCCTTTGCGTTTTCTTCCTAATATGGTGCCCGTCGCGTTGAGTTTCTCTCAACTGTGTCCCTGTGACGCAACCAGAGTGAAGACTTCTTAATCAGGTGCTTTCACGCGTTTCCAGTGGTAACCGGCGCGTTCGAGTTCGGTGATTTCTGCTTCGTTTGCTTCGATGATCATTAATTCATCAGTGTCTTCTGGAAGCAGGGGATGATCGGCGATCACGAGAACTCCATCAAAAATGGTGGCTGCAATCGTGGTGTTTGCAATAGCATCGAGCAGGATCATGTTTTCAAACCCTTTATCTGCATATTTCACCGGTTTCTATAAGCGCGTGAGAAGCAATTCTTCTACTGCTGGTTGTTTTCGAAAAAATCGAAATCGATCGCGATGGTGGCGGCGAAAACAACAGCACGTTGTTCGGGTGTCCACTGACCTGAGCCAAAGTCGAGCCCGAAGTTATCAGCATCGGTGAAGTATTCGCGGCCGAGGCCGGACCACTTTTTGGCGATCATGGCTTGCTCCCGGCCTGAGGCGTCGATTACCGGGAAGGTCCAGATTCTGAAAAGAGGGCTGTTGATTCGGGCAAAAACGACGCCGCGTTGATCCTCGAGGTCGTAGATACGGTTGAATAGGGCGAAGCGGCGGCGGATTCTTCCGATGAGTTGACCGCTCGGTAGTTTGACGTCCATGTCCGAGAAGAAAAAGAAAAATTCTCGCGAGAATTCTAATACAAGTTCTTTTTCGGTTGACAGAACAGCGACCTCGAACGGCCGGTGAGAACCGGCAAAGATCCTGACCAGAGCTGCGGCAAGACCAAGACCTTGTTCGACAACCCATCCGACGAGCCGGCCTTCTCCGTTGCTGACCGAGTACTCGTTGCGCTGCTCCCAATTGAGTAAAATTTCCCACCAGTGGCGGTGTTGTTGCTCGATGAAAAGCCTTTGAGGCTTGAGAATCATCTGTCGAAAACCAGGGGAGTGGGAGTCTGCTGAAATCCCAACTGGCGCCTTCGGCCTCTGCCGAATTTTGGCGAAGACGACGCCGCAACTCTCGCAGTCCAGGCGTCCTGCAGATTGCTGGTAATTACATTTGGGACAGGTTTTGAGTGCAGAACTCATGATATCCATTACTATAATCGAGATCACTCATGACATACAAATCACCGGTAGCCTTGCTATGCTCTCGCGCATGAAATGTATTGCGCCCGTATTGCTGGTCGTCTTTCTCACAATTGCTCCGTTTGGATTCGCCGATGTTCAGGATGAACCGGATCAGGTAACGAGTTTTTCGGGCGAGATTGAAGTCATTCTCGTTGAGATTGATGTTCGTGTGCGTGACCGTGACGGTCGCCCAGTCTCCGGGCTCGGGATCGAGGAATTCGAGGTCCTTGAGAACGGCCAGAGTGTGCCGATCGCGAGTTTCTTTGAGGTTCGTCCGAACGAGCAGGATGCTCTGGCGTCCGCGATCCCGACTGCCCCTGTCGTTGTTGCCGGCCCTGCGACGAGCCGCCTCGTTGTTGTCGTAGATGATGATTCGATCCATCCGGTGCGCCGTAACAGATCTCTTGACGATCTCACTCAATTCATCAGCGAAGAACTGCCTCAAGACACTATTGTTACCGTGATTCGTTTGGCACGGGGTGTTGATGTAGTTGTCGATGGGAGCGCTGATCTCGCCACCATCAAACGAGCGCTCGACGAACTCCGTCAGCGCTCGGGTGGATCGCCCTTGGCCGAGGCGGACTATCGCAGCGTCGTGCGAGATATCCGTGATGCCGAACGCTTTCGCGAAGCTGTTTCGTATGCCCGGCGCTACGCTGGGGAGCGTCGCCAAGTCGCCCAGGCCACCCTGAGCGCACTCGATTCGGTTGTTGCGAGCCTCGCGGGCGTAGGCCAGCGCACTGTATTGCTCTATGTCGGTGAAGGTTTTCCGGTAGAACCCGGAATCGAAGCTTTTCGCCTTGTTCAGGAACTGTATCCCGAGGATCAAGTGATGGTGGAGACGGCCCAGTATGTGCTTCATGATCGTTTGGCCGCCCTCATTGACCACGCTAATAGTGCCGGTGTCACAATTTCGACCTACGATGCCCGCGGCCTCGATATGGGCATGTCGGCCGGCGCCGATGGTGATGTAGCGAGTTCGACTCTCGACGGTTTGGCCCTTGACTCGGCCTTGCGTCAGTCTCGGCAGGCCTCCCTGAGAGGGCTGAGCTTCCGCACCGGGGGTGAGTTCTCGGCGAGCAATAATCTTGATCGGCTGCTTGATACAACCCGCGATGACCTGACGGCCTTCTACTCGATCGGTTTCCACTCCAGTAGTTCTGGTGAAAGTGCCCGGAGAATTGAAGTACTGTTGGATCGTCCTGGTACCGGGGTCCGCTTCCGTTCGAGTTTCAGCGAAAGATCTACCGCCCAGAGACGGGTTGATCAAACATTAGCTGCGGTCTACATGCCTCCTCGAGATAATGATTTTCTCATCAGCGTTGTTCCGGGAGAGGCCAAACCACTGCGGAAGAGCCGTTATCTGCTGCCGGTTGATGTCATTATTCCAGTTGACGCGCTCACAGCCGTGCCTACGGTTGATGGCTTTGGCGCGCAGGCCGAGTTGCTTTTTGTCTCAGCTGATGTCAAAGGTGCGGTTTCGGAGGTGCATCGCGTTGAGCTGACACCTGAGATCCCTTCTGAGATCAAAGGTGATCGCATACCAGTGATTCGCTACTCCGCGACTCTCAAGTTGACCAAGGGTCAACACCGTATTGCGGTGACGGTGAGTGACCTCGTTGGCGGTGGATCGTCGAGCCTCGCCGGTCAGGTTGTGGTTCCGTAGAAGCTTCTCACCCGGGTTGCGCTACAGGGACACATCGGGAAGAACCTCAAAGCAACGAACGCCATACAACGGTGCCAGGTTTGCGCATGTTGCGCATGTTTTTCATCAAGCTG
>PJEL010005713.1_pt1 | contig 10004 bp, 5 predicted proteins | sample 1853271 | NCBI WGS metagenome assembly PJEL01 (sample SAMN08108733, study PRJNA415343) | Invertebrate metagenome, whole genome shotgun sequencing project. | host: Globobulimina | place: Sweden: Gullmar Fjord | collected 2015-08 | reverse complement strand
CACTTTGACATCATCATCCAACGCCATATCATCTTCCACAGTATCCAAGGCCCGCAAAACAAGATAAAAAATACATATGGCATCCCGAAGACGCTCCGGAAGCTGCTGAATAACAACAGCAAAGCTCCTCGAAACCTTATTCAACATATCATAACAAAACTTCAGGCTTTCGTCCTTGGGAAGTTTTTTCGCCTTCCTGGAGGCAATATACATCCCCAACTACATAATACATTCAGTTACATTACTATAGATGGTTAAAAACCGTTCCAAATATACATTATGCTCTGGGTGTCCGCCGAGTATCCAGCTGACATTTCAGTCCTAACAACGCACCAAGGGAATGATTTCATCAGGATGATTCAGTAATTCTGATATCTTTACCATGATAACTATTAAATTATAAAAGGGAATGGCTGAGAATGCCTGAACATCGCACCATGTACCAAATCTCCATCCGAATGAACCAGCTGGTTCAGAGGTAACTCTGCCGCAGAGAAAATCATCAACAAATCGAGTATCTTTTAGTACAGAGAGATTGGCATACAATGTGCCATAGCAATAGTTATTTAAGTTATATTTCTATAGCACATTGTCTCTTATCAAGATTTCTCCATCTCTATCTCTGGATAACATATTGGGATACTGAGACAACGAGCAGCCATGTCTCTCCTTCACGCTGGTAGCACCATGGCTGGTAGATGTCTACATATTACTACATCAAACGTCATCAAGTTTGGTGTCAGGGATGTCTCATGTGATGCATTGACGAATCCCTTGGCTAGTTCGGGCATGAAACCAATCTCTGGACATTTCTTGGGTAGCAAAACCACACGCTTCTTGAGTCAGCCATCACCCATGGGCAAGAGATACAGTCGAATGGAAATTGTTTCAGATGCCCATCCAGCTGGGGGGTCAAGCTGGATGGACATGCCGGAGTCACAGCCTTTGCCTGAGGAGCCACTGCAGATATTCCCCAGAGTCAAGGAAAAGGATCCCTTCAAACTCCTTGGGATTTCTAGGGAAGCCTCTTTTGAAGAGATTCAGGACGCTAGAAACTATTTGTACGAACAGTATAAGCAGCATGAACCATCTAGAGAGTCAATAGAGTTAGCGTTTGACTCAATATTGCAATCTAGCATTAAATTTCGTCACAAGTATGGATTCAGACCTCCCAAAACTGGCAGAAGGACAGATGCTGCTGGAGATCCAGAAAAAGTTTCCATAATGCAGAGGATCAAGGAGGCTTTTGAACCAAACGTGTCCAGTGCCACTCTTGTGAATGATGGGAGCATTTTTGGTGCACTTGCTCTCTGGGCAGCCTGGCAGGCTGGCTCATCGGATCCTACCTTGCCTCTTGGTGCTGCTATATGCTTTTGTGCATGGAAATTATATGATAAGCGCAACAAGAGAAACCCAGAAGGGCCATTCTGGGGCAATTCTCCAATTTGGGGTGCTCTTCTCAGTACTGTATTTTCTTTGATTGCTGGAGGATTGCTAAGCTATGCCCTTGCCCAGGTTCTTCCTTTACCACCCAAGATCAGTATTGATGCAATGGGATTATTTGTGATAACCATGACTCTTGGATTTACATGTTTGTTCTTAAAATGATATCAAGACATCGATGTACTTAATGCATATTAAATGACATGGTATGTAATACATACTTTGATTTCCATCCCTTTATATGATGGGGTATGGCAGAACTATACATGTGCAAACATGGATTATTTGTAAGAGTATATTAGTATGTATATATGCAAGATTGGAGTAGTAAGTACTCATGTGAGTCCATATATTCATGGACATTTACCCTCATATGAGACAGGCATGTCATGCTTGCAAGCCAATTGGCATATATGCATGTTTATGCCAGGCACTTGGATATGAACCGTGTGTTCTACCAGGACACGTCTACTCGAATATATATATTAAAAAGGCCCATCAATGACTTCAGATTTAAACACAATACTTGATGCTGAGGAAGAGAATCCTCAACAGACCTGTTATCTAGACGAAGAGGAGGACGCTCATGCTCAGCACGTGTTACGACTTCAGGCTGAGGCCGAGGTTCGGAATCTTTCTCAGAAACTGAGAGTTTACCAGACACAGTTTTCAGAATATGCGAAAGAAAAGGCAATCATCGATAAGGAACTTGCAGAGAAGATGAGCAGTTTGACTGAGAGCATCTTGAACTTGTCTGCCTCTGAAGAACAGCAGAAACTTGGTCAGATGGCATCTGCTTTGGAATCAGAACTTCTGACTGCTTTCACTGAGGCTATGAACAAATCACATCAGATTAATGAAGAGACGGAGCGGACAATAAAGAGACGTGCGGGGGATGCTTTTATGAATGATGGTGGAAATGCAAGTGATGAAGATTTGGACATGGTAATAGATTCGTCTCCCCGTCCTGATACGAAAAATGGGCCTGAAGAATCACATGACATAATTTCTGAACGAGCAAAATACATTCCATTGCGGCTTTCCCATGAAGAACGAAGGCTGCTTAGACTCTTGGAAAGTGCTTTGAATGTTTCAGAGTATACAGACAAAGTTGACATTTTGAGTTACAGAAGCAAGAATGGGCGCGTTCACGCCCAAATCAAAGATTTATGTGCAATTCTTTGTGGACTGACTGTGGCCCAAAACTATAGAAAGGGATCCCAACTAATTATGGACAGAGATTTTGCAGATTTACAAGAATTTTTCCAAACATGCTTTGAGATAGGAAGGCGACACAAAGTAATGAATCCGGATAAAATGAGGGACACATATGGTAAACTGATGTACATGTTAATGGATTCTGTAGAACCCGATATTCAAGAGCTGATTGGATTCAAATGTGCAAAGCCTCTGTTAACTGTCTCTACTTTTCTGGAGGCTGGTGGAGCTGGGGCACTCCTTGATGATCCAAGCTTGCCACTCGCTATTGCTGAAATCCAAAGTGCTGGGAGAAATCGCCAAGAAATACAGAGAGACATCAAAACAAAGGAGAAAGTCAGAGATATCTTGGCGAAGAAATATCAGACAAAAGACATCGACAGTGAGGATTTGCTGCGATGCATGTACTCTCTTGGAGACAATAATTCTTACTTGAGATTCAATAGAGATCCAATAGATCGAATGATAGAGTATCTGGAAGCAAATTTTGATCCTAAAACAATTGAAGAAGGGTTTTCTCTTGCAATTTCTGGGGGCAAACAAGGTGCTAGGCTTACTCATAACCATTCCAGACAGTATTACTATGTGAAACAAACCTTGACTTTGTGGAGAGAGATCTCGCATGAAATGTTCAAATTATGGTACATGGCTGATAAAGATATGCTCACTGAGAGAAACCATTACAGGCTGCAAAATACTGGCCAAGGCTTGCAAAGAGTACAGAGTGCTGGAAGTGTCGGTCGGACCATGGCACAAATCATATCAAGATGCCAAAAAAGGATAGGAAACTGGGTGGGATCTTCTGTTGTTCACTTGGGAGATCACAACGTACCAAATGCTCTCATGTTCATAGATAAATATACACAAGTCCCCAGGATACTAAACCCTCTTGTTTTTGCTCTAGATGAGCTACCAAGGATTGCTGATCGTGACCCTGCTGTTCATGCATACATTATTTCAATTAGTGGAGACGTGATGAACTGCAGGAAAGAAATACTAGCTGATTTTTTCCGGCATGCCTTTGATGGGAGTGGTGCAGATAACTCTTTTGATGCAGGAAGCTGTATTGATGGACGGCTTACAAGTGCGTGGAACTGGTGCAGCAAAATAGAGAAGAAAAAATATTATAATGTGTTCAAATTGGCTGGATTTGCAGGCTTTGATGGAGAATTCAGGTGAAATGCATAATCAAAGTACCTACTCAATATAGTCCATATCTTTTGGCACCCCTTGCTGTCCAAGGAAATCGTCAATCTGCTTATTCATTCCTTGGAACGTCTTCTTCATCCACCCTTGTAAAGCAAATATGTTGTCTGTCCAGCGATTGGCTCCGTCTTTTGATGTGATTTTCATTTTCTTCAAGGATTCAAACCTTGTCGGGTCATTTGTAGAATAAGACTCCAAATCCCTCTTTTTGGTTTGAATCGACTCATTGAGTTGTTCAATCTTTTTACACAAAACCTCACGTTCTTGACAGTCTTCTTTATCAGGCATCTCTTTCGCTATATTTGCTCGTGCTTCATCCTCCTCTTCCTGAAGCCTGGTTAACTTTGCAAGGAGCATTGTCCTCTCTCTATCTAGTCTGACAGATGCAGCGGATGTGAAACTCCAGAAGAAATTGCTAATTCCTATTTTATCCTGATTTACCAAATCATCATCTACAAGTGACTGCAATACCTCTTTCACGCTTTGGGAGACCACTCCGCGTTTTGAAGCTAACTTTTCAATATCCTGCGAGAGTGGTTCAAAAGTCATCAACATGAAATCTTCATCAAACAATTCACTAAATAATCGAACCTTAAGAACGAATACACTCTTGGATTCTTGGAAAATGTTTAGAATGACGCAACGCTTGTCTTCTAAGGACAAGCCTCTCTTCTTCGGGGCCATGGCAAAGCACCTTTTCGCTTTCCACGTTAACGAACGAATAATATTCGATTTTAATACAGTAATTAAAAATATCTGTAATTCATTTGATGGTTATCCTGTTAATTTGTCCGGACCGGTCCGAAGTTGGATGTCGTCAACGACATTTCAAAATTACTGCATACATCTATCTGTACACTGTATCTGTGACAGATCTGTATACGTACGTATCGATACGCGTATCTGCTTTAAAGCAAATTTGGGCATGATCCTGCTCTGCTCTTCCTCATAGACACCCATCTCGTTGAGTAACTTTACTTCTGGTACTTTGTTTACCTTTCACTCTATTGTAGAGGACACGAATATGATCTGGCCCGATTCCGCAGCATCCACCAATAATTGTTGCCCCATCCATTATCCACTGCTCTGCATGATCAGCATATTCCTCTGGTGTATAAATATCATCACAAGATGCGCTCTTTTCGGATACCAGATACCTTGATTCGTCTATATATGATTTTTGGTACTCTTTCATGATCCATTCTGTTGTTGTACGCTTGAACCCATTGGCATACGCTCCGTAACGTATCCCTGATCCTTGAAGTGTTTTGAACAATATTTTGACTGCGGCATCTGCAACCCTGACATGGCAGCAATTGACAAGGACTGCCCATAAACTTGATTCACCTAAGTCATTTATTAAACCCCTGATAGCTACTTCTAGTGATTCCCCGCTTCGTAAGATGCAAGGCTGATAAACATGATGATCTGTTACTCTCGGTAACGTGTCATCAAGGGTAAATGATACCCACAACAATTTTTGAGGGGCTATATTTCTGACCTGTCTGCAGGCGCAAGATGCTTCTTTATAGCTTGACATGGTTTCGCAAATAATAAAATCTACGCCACCTGTAACGAGCAGGCGAATCAACTTCCCATACTCCTCCTCCAGTGCCAGTTCATTGGGACAGTCATCCAAATAACATTCTCCCAGAGGCCCAAGACTTCCAGCGACGAGCAGCGCGCGGTCCTGTGTGGCTGAAGCAGCTTTTCTTGCAATGTCACAAGCTTTACTGACCATCACATCTCTATAGTTTTGAATATTGCTCTTCTGCAGAGCTTGGAGGGTGCAGCCAAAAGAGTTTGTTGTAATAACATCACAATATCTTACGTATGATTCATGAACCTTGTAGACAATATCAGGGTGTATGATATTTGCATAACTTGCATTTGAAAATCCATCTTTATACGACAGGGTGGATCCTAGACACATAACCTCTTGAACGTTTTTCAACTGGTCCCCAACACTACCATCCAAGATGATAATGTTCTTATCATCAAGAGACGTGCGGATTCTCTCCGTCATATCATTTGATTTGTATCACTATTATTATCTTTCGACAGTCTCGCATCCACGTAGCGATGCGATACAGGAAGAAACCAGCTTCCGTATGTACGTACCATTACAGGATATTGAAACACATTTTTCACCGTAACTGACTGAAAATGTCGGTCGCAATCCTTTGTCTATATCGATTACCTAAACTTTATAAACGCAAGGAATTGCCACACCCTCGTCATTCGACGAAATTTGTGCGGATCCGTTATCACTGGTTGAGTCAATCTAGAACCATGCATGACTCATTAGCGATGGAGGCTACCAGCAAATCATTTGATTTTGGCAAAATTTCATAACCAAATCTGTTTGGGCTAGAATTTGTCACATAGAGGGTATTTAACCATTAAAAACCTCCTTGGATCTTTACTTTCGAATTTTACCTACCCATGATACATGCCATCTTATCTAAATGAAGTACTCAACATTATCTGGAGACTCGGAGTCCACTTGAAAAAGTGCCAAAATTTTGGCACCAGTTCCTTTGTACAGTTCTATCATGGAGAATTAGCGATACTGCATTTCTCCAGTCATGTTGCACTTGGTTTCATTGCTAAAATACAAGATGACACTCTGAATTACACTTTGTGTGTTCTAGAATATATTTTATACTGGAATAGAAGATCTTCTGATTAAATCAAATCAACTTGACAACCATTCCTTCATCATCAAGGTGGACAAGAACATGCATCTATAAAAGACAACCATGCAGAATAGAATCAAAAAACATATCCATTTGTTGATATCCATGATTTCATAGTAGTCGAGCACTTGGTCACCTGTCCAACACTTGCCTGTGTTATTCTCGGGACAGCCCCAATCTCCAGTACCCTCAAACTCATTTCTCATGAAGCCAGTGAAAGCAAACGTGTGGAAAGAAATATAACTCAATGGATACCTGAAAATAGGCTTAGGCATCGAATTGAGAGGCTGGAAGAACCCACAAACAACCATGTAAATCCCTAGAATACCAGCACCGGCAGCAATACCCATCAAAAAGTTTGGAACAATTGGAGCAATTGCCATCATCAAAGATTCAACCACAGTCAGCGATGCAAACAAGGCCAAAATGAAATATATCACCGCTCCTCCGCTAGAATTGAGTCCAGCTATGAAATATACACAGACTGTTGAAACAACTGCGATCACAAAAATAAAAGGAAGAGAGGCGAGTGTATTTGCCAGGGTGAATACTACTGGAGAGTAGTACCCATTTAATCTTTCTCGTATGTAAACTTTCATATCTTCTATGAATGCTGGGAAACCTGCAATTGCCATGAATGTCAAAAAGGCCACTACAAAGAAGAGCAGAGCTGCCCTTGAATACACATCTTTCCAAGAATTGCCGAGCTGGAAGTAGATAAATCCAATAGCAAGACAGAGGACAATGTACATTGCAAGTCGCATCCAAAATAATCCTACGTTTCTCCAATTGTTCAAGAAGGTTCTGTATGTCAAAATTGAAGTTTGGATCAGGAATGACGGATGTTGCTTCTCTACCTGATACTCTGGTCCTGGGTTTTTATGCATTTCCTCCACAGTTGCCTTTGTAGTTTCGGCCAATTTTGAATCTTTGTAGGTGGCCACTAAATGTACAATGTTACTCTCTACATCGTAACTTTCGCTCTCAAAATCTCTGTTGATACAGTGAAGAAAGTGATCTGGTGCAGAGCGTGTGGATGGGACCGCAAGTCCTGCTGCAGAAAACATATCCTCTGCTCTCAAAGCATCCCCAAAGTATATGGTGTCTCCAGAAGCAAGCAGACAAAGCTTATCAAAAAGCTCAAAGGTTTCTGAAGATGGCTGATGAATAACTGTGATGATGGTTCTACAACCTTCTGTTAGTCTCCTTACACTTGCCATGACATGGAATGCAGCAGCCGAATCCAAACCAGATGTAGGCTCATCCAAGAACAACAATGTTGGACTGGTCACAAGTTCGCAACCAATAGAAACTCTCCTTTTCTGACCACCAGATATTCCGCGGATATGCCAGTTCCCAATGTATGTATTCTTTACAGATTCCAACCCCAACTCCTGTGTGACATTATCCACAATCTTTTTTTTCTCCTCTGTGGGCATTGAGAGCGGAAGTCTCAACCTGGCAGCAAACAACAGAGTCTCTTCCACTGTCAGAGTTCCAATCAACATTTCATCCTGTGTCACATAGGCTGCCCGACCATAACTCAACTGAGATTTGTGACCATTCACACGAATCTCTCCGTCCCATTGAGCAGAGGAGGCTAGGCGCCCTGCTAGCGTATCCAAGAGAGTTGATTTTCCACATCCAGATGGGCCCATAATGGCCAGCATGTGACGTGGCTCGACATATCCAGTGATACCCTTGAGAATATATCTTTCATTGCCCTTGGTATCTTTCACTCGCACTCTCAGATGATTCCAACTGAGAGTAGCACGACGTTCTACTTCAGCTGGGCAGGCTGGAGCACGTGTCTGTGCCTCCACATCGTCCCACGCGACAGGATCAGTCTTTTCAGTCATGTTAAACACAGTGATGACAAACGGATATGTTTAGATAGATTGCATCAATGGTAAAATAATAATATAAAGAGAACACTCGAATTGGCTTCATTTATGATGTCAGGTTGTAACGACCATCGATATCAATGGTATAGGGTGATGCATGATGCCATTACTATTGGTGCATAACGACATCGATGAAACGATATCCAAATACAGCCATTTCTGAGAATCATTGTAGTACAAGAATGTACTACAAGATGGATCTCATCCATATCTCTTTACGTATCGTCATTGGATACTGTATTAGTTGTGGATGATGTTCTTTTCCTCCTGGGAGACATTGATACTTTGGACAACCTACGGTACAACTTTGTCTCCAACTTTGTCAACTTTGATGCGAAATTCATCGACTTTTCTTGACTTTTAAATAGATTTCTCCTCAATACCACAAGTTCTTCTTGTGTTTGAGCAAGAGAAACTTTTGTATCAATGAGCTCCTTTGCTACCCGATCATGCTCACCCCTAAACATCTCATTGACTTCAGCTCTGTTCTGAGATACCACAAGCTCCCTTTCCAAGGTATCCACCCTTTTTCTAAGTTCTGCATCATTTTCTGACCTTGCTTTTTGTAATTCAAAGCGAGATTCTTCTAAAAGAGATTGTAATTCTGATTTTTCCAAATTGGACATTGCCAATCTCTCAGTCAACTCTGCTGCTGCAAGTGATGCCTGTTGTGCTACGATATGAACTTGATCCCTTTCGAGCTCTTTTCCAGATTTGCAATCCATTAACGATGATACATTATTCTTTATTTCTGTTGACTGCAGCATCGACCGTGCCTGATCCTGAAAGTCTGCATATTGCTTTCTTTGCTCATCTCTCATAGACAGCTCGTGGCGTAGATGTTTCACCTCCTCTTCCTTCGATGAAGCCATGCGGTACGCATCGTCGGCCTCACGCTGAGCATCAAATACTTGGTTTTTTAAGATGACTATTTGGTCTTGACAAGACGATAGCTCTTGTGATACTGAGGCAAGTTGTGCTGCTCTTGTTTCTGCAGAATCCTGAGCTTCCCTCATGAGTCGCATGACGTCCTCCATATGGTTGTCCTTATTCACATCTACCGATTGGATACTTGAATGAATTGTCGCACGTGTCAAACGATGTCGTAACTCGGCGGCCTGAAGATTTGACCTCTCCATGGCATCTTCTGCCAATGCAATTCTTGAGTGGGCCTCAGCAGCTGCGCGCTCAGCTTCTGAGCAAGCCCTTTGGCAATCTTGAAGTTGCTCAAAATAATCCGCTGCTCTCTGGGCATACACTTCAGATTCTCTTCGCGAGGCCTGGTCAGTCCTACAAGCTGCAGCTGTTGCACTCGCTACATCTTGCTTGAGAGACTCTATTTCAATCCTCAAGTATTGATTCTCAACAACCAAAGCATTATTGCTCTCATCAGATATTCCGTCAAGATGTGCTTCTATTTCTGGTGTTCGATTATCATATCTCGCTTCTGCAGCTTCCAACTTAGCTGCCATTGCTTTGATCTGTTTCTGAAGCAAAACTATCTGTACAGCAGCCTGCTCATTTGCAATATTCT
>PJEL010005712.1_pt1 | contig 10004 bp, 10 predicted proteins | sample 1853271 | NCBI WGS metagenome assembly PJEL01 (sample SAMN08108733, study PRJNA415343) | Invertebrate metagenome, whole genome shotgun sequencing project. | host: Globobulimina | place: Sweden: Gullmar Fjord | collected 2015-08 | reverse complement strand
TTCAGTTTCTGCCGGTACCGGCTGCTCAAGCACAGATCCCGGCTGAGTGGACAGCAACAACAGCACCGGTTGAATACGCTGGCGACTAGCCCCCGTCGCACGCCTGATCTGATGAAGACTCTGCAACTGCTGCTGACAGCGCTCAGCGCATTGAGTTTCCGCAACCACCAGCATCCGCCAGGCATTATTCATCTCATTAATATTAATCAGATCGCCATCATTGTTCCGTAAGCTGACAGTCGATAATGAATTAGACGGTTGAATCAGCATGCCATTATTGTTGTGTTTATCAGGTAACCACTGAGGATTAAAAAAATATAACCACCCCAACATGGGGGGCACCGCGAACAGCGCGACTAACAGTAACAACGTCAGCGGCGCCGTATTTCGCGTAGTCTTTGCAGTCATTTCCATCTATCCGACAGCCTCTCTATTTGCTTGTTTTATAAAGGATAGCTTAGTCCATATCAGCAGCACGATAATGGCAAAGGCAAACCACTGCAGGGCATAGCCGATATGCATGCTGTCATCAACCCGAGGTTTCGGCCACCGCCGCACAAAACCGCTGTCACTGTCTGCAGACAATAACAACAGCCAGGGGAAAGCCGGCTCACGGCTCCACTGCTTAAATCGCTCCAGCGTAAAAAACGGCCAGCGCTGTATGTCTGAGTTATGATCGAGTTGATCGGGGCGTAAATCCAAAACAGGCTCTGCGGGTACGGTAGCCATACCCGTAACCATCACTACATTTCCAGGGGTATCAATCACAGGGAGGGCGAGTCTAGTGTCAGCCTGGACCCAGCCACGATTGACCAGCAACAACCCTCCGGTATCAGCAACAAGAAGCGGGGTGATCACATAAAAACCGGTCTTCCCCCGGTGTTTACGATTTTCAACAAAGACTGTTTTATGCGGCAGGTAAGTTCCAGTTGCGGTCAGTGTTCGGTGCTCAAAGTCTTTGGCTTTTAGACTGTCAACATTGTATTCATTGAGTACTAGCGGTGACTGCTGCTTACGTTCATTAAGATCTGTTGCTAGCTGCCGCTTCTGCTCAGCTCGATCTAATTGCCACATACCAAGACTGCAGAAACTAATAACCAGTACTAACCCGATCAATGAAGGAATCCAATGAGGAGAAAATTGAGCATCATCCAGAATCATGTTGTCCTATAGTTAAATGAATCGAGTTAAATGAATCGAGTTAAATGAATCGAGTTAAATAAATTCGCGTTATCCGTTAATTCTTCTTAACCGCTGCGGCCAAACCAGCCGCTTGCTGTAGTTGTAACCTTTCAGGGTTCCGGTATTGATTGTAAATACTCCCACCCTTCGCAGGCTCCACCATGGATATCATAATGAAACTGCCCGTCCTGCTAATCCTGGTCTTTATTGTTGCGGCCCTTGGTCGTGGCATGTACTGCCTGGCCAAAGATGACGGGGACAATACTGGAGATCGCTTAGTCCGTGCTTTGACCGTCAGGGTCGCCCTCTCCTTTTTACTGTTTGCGCTGTTAATCGGCGGCTACCTGCTTGGTGTCATACAGCCCCATGGGTTCTGAAACTAATTCGGCAGCTCATACCAACCAGTAGTTCTCACAACCAGTAGTTCTCACAACCAGTAGTTCTCACAACCAGTAGTTCTCACAACCAGTAGACAAAGATAAATAGCCCTAACCAGACCACATCAACAAAATGCCAATACCAGGCGACGGCTTCAAAAGCAAAATGGTTGTGTGAACTGAAGTGACCTTTGAAACTTCGCCCCAGTACCGCCATCAACATGATTGTGCCCATGGTGACATGAAAACCATGAAACCCCGTGAGCATATAAAACGTTGAGCCGTAGATTCCGGTTCCGAGGGTCAGGTTGAGTTCGCTATATGCATGGCCATATTCGTACGCCTGCAAAATCACAAATAGCAGTCCCAAAGCGATGGTGGATATCAACCCCCATATCAAATGATTCTGCTTATCGAGTTTCAGCCCCCAATGCGCCCAGGTAACTGTGGCGCCACTACTCAACAGAATAAAGGTGTTGATAGCGGGAATACCCCAAGGCCCCATGGCGCTATATTCACCGCCTACCTCTCCGGGTCCTTGACTAGGCCAAGTCGGCAAAAAACCTTGATGGAGAATCTCGTTGCTGGTGCCAAGATAACCGACACCTCCCAACCAGGGTAAAGCGACATTGCGGATATAAAAAAGGGCACCAAAAAACGCCAAGAAGAAAAACACTTCTGAGGCAATAAACCAGATCATTCCCATCCGAAACGAGGTATCAACCTGATGGTTGTAGCAGTCACTGAGATTCTCCCGAACCACATCACTAAACCAGCCAAACAATAGGTAGCCAAACAGCAGCAATCCGGCGACAACAACATAGCTACCGACCGCAACCCCGTTGATGGCCAGCGCAGCTCCCAGCAGAGTCGTAAGTAACGACACCATGCCGATAACAGGCCAGGGACTCGGATCCGGAATATAGTAATGATCGGCGTTCTGGTTTGCTGACATACCTACTCTCCCGTAGTACTGGACACTGCAAGGTGGGCAAAGCCGCTACCTCGCTAGTTGCGCCAGACTATCGCCCTCTAGTTTCATAATGTTGTAGGACAGTGTGATTGAATTAATGCCTTCGGGCAGCTTCGGTGAAACCACAAATCGCAACGGCATGTCGCTGTTCTCACCACCCGCGAGGGTCTGCTGACTAAAGCAGAAACACTCCAGCTTGTTAAAATAAGCATTGGCCTGCCAGGGTGTAACACTGGGTATGGCCTGGGCGGTAGTGGATCCATTGCTGCTATTACTGGCCTGAAAGACCACCTCATAAACCTCTCCGACCTTGACCTCCATCACTGCTGGCTGGTCCAAGGCAATCTTCCACGGTAGGCCCGGATGTACCGAGGTATCGAGCTTAACCGTCAGTGTGCGTTGTGACTCAACATCGGTAATAGTTTGCATAGGAACGGAATCATTCACCGATTGCCGCTGAGCTATGGATTGGGTACCGGTAACTTCACAAATCAGCTCATAGAGCGGAACCAAAGCAAAACCAAAAGCGAACATCCCCACCACCAGCCCTGACAATATCAGTAGCAGTCGCTTATTCTTCTCTTTGACAGAGAGATTACTCATCCGCTTTGTTTCGCTATTTCAATCAGCACCGCTTTCCAGAATGGAACAGAGGTCAATAACACCAGTAGCGCAAAAGCTCCCAGCACTAGTGCCAATCGCCCATTTTTCTTTTTTAGCTGCTGCTGTTGATCAGGATTTTTCATAGGTATCCGTTAATTCAATGGCTTTAGGCGCGGTGGTCCAGCTATGAAATGCTGGGGGAGAATCCAGGTGCCACTCGAGCCCATGAGCACCTTCCCAGACTCGGGCTTCTGCTTTTTTTCCTCCTCGAATGGTCTTGATGACTATATAAAGTAATAGCAGATGACTGAGGCCGAAGATCATTGCGCCAATACTGGAAACCACATTAAATTCGGTAAACATCACGTTGTAATCAACGATTCGTCGTGGCATCCCGGCCAGACCGAGAAAATGCTGGGGAAAGAAGGTGATATTGAAACCGATCACATTGGTCCAGAAGAAAATCTTCGCCAGCTTTTCGTCGTACATGTGACCAGTCCATTTCGGCAACCAGTAAAATACCCCGGCGAATAACCCAAACACCGCGCCAGGCATGAGCACATAGTGGAAGTGAGCGACCACAAACATACTATCGTGATACTGCATATCAGCCGGCACTACGGCCAACATCACACCGCTCAACCCGCCAAAGGTGAACATCAAAATGATCGCCACCGCGAACAACATTGGCGTCTCAAACGTCATGGCGCCACGCCACATGGTAGCGATGAAATTAAAGATCATCAGCCCCACCGGTATGGAAATAATAATAGTGCCTACCATGAAGTAGGTAACGGCCCCCAGCGACATGCCAATGGTGTACTGATGATGAGCCCATACCACCATGCCGATGCTTGCCACCGCCAGCATCGCTCCCACCATCGAACGATAACCAAACAACGGCTTACGAGAAAAAGTCGGAATAACATGGGCCAGAACACCAATGGACGGTAACAGCAATACATAAACTTCAGGATGGCCGAAAAACCAAAACAGATGCTGGAATAAGACCGGGTCGCCACCACCGGCGGCATCGAAGAAACTGGTACCGAAATGACGATCAAACAGCAGCATGGTGACACCACCCGCCAATACCGGCACCACTAGGATCAACAAAAAAGCGGTAACCAGCCAGGTCCAGCAGAACATCGGCATATGCATCAGAGCCATGCCCGGCGTACGCATATTCAGTAACGTCACAATAATATTAATAGAAGCAAGTACCGATGAAATCCCCAGCAGATGGATGGCAAAGATCAGAAAGTCCATCGACATGCCGACCTGAATCGACAGTGGTGGATAGAGGGTCCAGCCAGTATTGATCTGACTGCCACCACCGGGCATAAAAGGAACCACAAATGACAAAATCAACATAACTGCCGCTGCGGGCAAAATCCAGAAACTCAGATTATTCATCCGTGGCAATGCCATGTCCGGCGCACCGATCATCAACGGAATCATCCAGTTGGCCAGCCCGGCTGCGGCGGGCATTACCGCACCAAAGATCATAATCAGCGCATGATTGGTGACCAGGTTGTTATACAGATCCGGATGTAATAATTGGATACCCGGCTGAAACAACTCAGCTCGAATCAGCATCGCACTGGCGCCACCAAAAAACATCATCGTTAGGGCAAACAACAGGTACAGAGTGCCTATATCTTTATGATTAGTGCTGTATACCCAGCGGCGCCACCCGGTGGGCATATGATCATGATGATGTTCTGCAGCATAAGTACTCATCGGTTGAATTCCTCTACCGTTGCTGTTTTACGTCAGCGGGTTGCACTACATCACCCGTATCATTACCCCAAGCATTACGCTCATAGGTGACAATAGCGGCTATCTCAAGATCATTCAGCGCAGCCCATGCCATCATCGCGGTACCCGCACGCCCCTTAATTACCACATCCAGATGATCAGCCAATGGACCCAGCACCAGAGCAGATCCCTGCAAAGGCGGGAATGCTGGCGGCAGCCCGGTGCCTCCGACCTGGTGACAGGCCGCACATTTGCTGTTGTAAAGAGATTCACCCTTAGCGAGCAATTCATCTTTGCTCCAGGTTTTATCGGCACTGGCTTCGGCAGCAGCGGCTACCTTGGCGGCATTTTGATCATCTATCCAAGAGAGGAATTTTTCTTCCGATACAGCCTCAACCACAATAGGCATGCGGGCATGCCAAGTACCACAGAGTTCAGCACACTGTCCGCGGAACACCCCTTCGCGATTGATTTCTGCCCAGGTTTCGGTGACATACCCAGGGATAGCGTCTTTCTTAACAGCGAGTTCAGGTACCCAAAACGCATGCAGCACATCGGCGGAAGTATGCAGAAAACGAATTTTGCGGTTAGTGGGTAAAACCAGACGATTATCAACTTCCCTCAGGTAGAGATCACCTGACTCAGCCTTGGGAACAAAGCGACTCTCGATCTTAACGCCATGATCGAGATAATCGAACTCCCAGTACCATTGATGACCGGTAACTTTCACATCCAGCAGATTTTTATCTTCAGGAACGACCCAGACCTTCTGCAGTACCACATTGGCATTATTAGCGATGGTGAGATCCACCCCCAATACCAATGCCGGCACAATGATCCAGGACCAATGACCGAACCAGGTAAGGTGAAATTTCTGGTCAGCCTTATAACCTCGACTCTTGCGATGGAAATAGAGCGAATAAAAAACGAAGGCAAAAACGATCAGCAGCAAAACAGTGGCTACCCGCATCGTCAGCATGTGGATGTCGTAGATGTCCTGAGCCGATCCAGATGCCGGCTGAGGAAAGTTTATGCCATAGTCAGCATAAGCAATGCCAGCCCCGAAAAGCGCAACAAAAATGACAACCCATCTTCCCAACCCCAAAACGAGAAAGTGCATACCGCCTAACCTCCGTCGAGACAGCTGTGTGCTTCTATTTATTCTTCTAATTAGGATTAAAGTTAGACGCTGATTACCAAAGTGCAAACCAGCCGGAGAATAAAAATGATATTTCTCAATCAGTTAAACCCACACCAAGTACCATGAGATCATCTGACATCACCGCCACATGGGGCCTAGAGCAACACGGCAAACTGGTCAATTCGCAAACAATTATTTTCTAGTCAAAATATTTGTTCTAACTTAATCGCAGGCTCCCTAAAGCATCTGTTTTGCGATCTGGCCAACGCGGGCGATGGCATGCTGCAAATCTTGCATAGGGTCTGCTGCGCAGTTGATACGAATATAGTGCCTAAATTTATCGCCATAAGGTGCACAGAGCTGCCCTGGCACAATACCTATTCCGGCGCCGTATGCTTGCTGGTGAAGCGCCATGGCATCGACCTTTTCCGGCAGTCGCACCCACAGCACATAGCCCCCATCTGGATGACTACAGCGGGTGCCAACGGGAAAATACTCGAATATCCACCGCTGGAAATTTTGTAGCTGTCTAGCCAGTAACGTTCGCAGCTGGCGCAGGTGTCTGTCGTACTGCCCACTGCGCAGAAACTCTGCAATTAGCAGTTGAGCAAAACTGGGAACACTGACATTGAAAAACGTCTTAAAGTACTCAACCTCGGACAGATAACGACCCGGTGCAATCCAACCGACCCGCAGCCCCGGCGCAATGGATTTCGAAGCCGACGAACAATAGAGCACCTGACCGCTTTCATCCCAGGACTTGCAAGGGTTGTCACGCACCCCACTGAAGCCCAAATCACCAAACAGATCATCTTCTATCAATGGCACCCCATGCTCTTGCAGCAAAGAGACTATGCGTTGCCGGTTGTCCAGCGGCATACTGCAGCCCAACGGGTTGCTGTAGGACGAGACCAGTGCCACCGCCTTCACTGGCCATTGTTGCAGCGCCATTTCCAATGCGCCGAGGCTGATACCTCGCTCTGGGTCAGCAGGAATTTCCAGCGCCTTGTAGCCCATAAATTCTATCAGCTGCAGCAATCCTACAAATCCGGGCGATTCAATGGCTACGGTATCGCCAGGCTGTGCCACTGCCCGCAGGCAAATGGCCAGCGCTTCCTGGCAACCATTAGTGACCACTAGTTGATCCGCAGAAACTACGCATCCGATTTCAGCCAACCGTTGTGACAAAACGTGTCTGAGACTATCGCTACCCGGAAAAAAATGCGCGTCGACCAACGCTGCCATATTGTGTTTTACCAAACGGGCAGCGATGCGCTGCAATGACTTGACCGGCAGATAAGCAGACGAAGGATAGGCGGTGCCTAGATTGACAATACCGGGCTCGTCACAGCGATGAAAAACGCTATTGGCAAGTTCGTGAACACTCACCGGGGAGGGTTGAGGCGATGCAAATTCGGTCAACGGAGGAATCTGTTGGGACGCCAGTAAACGCCCTCGCACATAAAATCCAGATTTAGCACGCACCTCCACCAAACGTCGATCTTCGAGTAGCTCATACGCACGTTGTACAGTAGGTATACTGAGCTTTTTCTGCCCCGCCATATCCCGCAGGGAAGGCAGTTTTTCTCCTGCTCGATAGACCCCGCGATAAATCAAATCAGTAAGATAATCCGCCAGTTTTTGGTACAGAGGCATAACCACCTCCAAAGCTATACAGATCACAATAAATAATCACTACACAGTAGACAGATTATAGCTCTGTATAGTTATTTTCACCCAAGATCTAGATCTGTACAGCCCGTTGAGAACCCCCTAGTCTTATTTAGTAAGTTACGCTGAAATGGGAGGCGGCCATGAAGTCGTCATCTGCTTATGTCTCCCGACCGCCGGGCAAGCACGGATATATCGATTACAGCAAGGATGAACACGCAGTCTGGGAAACGCTCTATAGCCGTCAGATCAAGGTTATCCGCAATCGCGCCTGCGCCGAATTTTTGCAGGGGCTGGAAATCCTTGATCTGGGAACCAGTCAGATTCCACAGCTTCCAGATATAAATCGTAAGCTGGCGCAGACTACGGGGTGGGGAGTAGAACCGGTACCCGCGCTCATCGGCTTCGAGCAATTTTTCTCTCTGCTAGCTAGTTGCCGCTTTCCCGCTGCAACCTTTATCCGCAACCGTCAAGATCTCGACTACCTCCAGGAACCTGACATTTTCCACGAAATTTTCGGCCACTGCCCGTTACTGACCGATCCGTCCTATGCCGCGTTTTCCCAGCGCTACGGGGAATTAGGACTATCAGCTTCTCCGGCTGCGCGGATCATGCTGGCTCGCCTGTACTGGTTCACCATCGAATTCGGGCTGGTGGAAACAACGGCAGGGCTGCGAATCTACGGCGGCGGTATTCTCTCCTCCTATCAGGAAACCATCTATAGCCTTGAGAGTGATCAACCACTGCGAGTGCATCTTAATCCAGTCGATGTATTTCGCACCCCTTATCGCATCGACGTGCTGCAACGAATTTATTTCAAGCTCAAACAACTGTCGGATCTGCGAGATTTAGCTAAGCTAGATCTTATGGCTATGGTCGAACAAGCTCAGGCGATGGGGATGAAAAAATCACTCTACCCCGCCAAAGACCAGGTCGCCTAATTTGCATAGAAGCCTCTGAGGAGATAGATATGTCACAACTCAGCAATCAAAGCTGCGAAGCCTGTCGCGCCGATTCTCCACGGGTACAAGAACCAGAACTCACCCAACTGATGCAAACCATTGCGGATTGGCAACAGCTCGAGACCAACCACATCCCGCAGCTACAACGAGTATTCAAATTCAGAAATTTCCGTCAGGCGTTGGCTTTTACCAATCAGGTGGGAGAGCTAGCAGAGCAGCAGGGGCACCACCCCGCCCTATTGACAGAATGGGGCCAGGTCACAGTAACCTGGTGGACCCATAAAATTCGAGGCCTGCATCAAAACGATTTTATCTGTGCGGCAAAAACCGATCTGATCGCTGCTACCAGCGAAACCTAAATTGAAACAAGACGCTTTCTTTTATCGGAAAAAACTCCGGCAGCAGCCTCGCCTGGAGGTGCTTATGTTGCGACTCGTACACTTTGATTTAACAGCTAGTCTGTTAGACTACCGCACCATCTCAGCCATATATTCACGGACCTTCGGCCAAGCATGAACGAACAACCACTGCAGCAATTAGCCGCAATAGACCTGGGCTCCAATAGTTTCCATCTGACCATCGCCCGTGAAGTTCAGGGTGAACTGCAACTGATCGACTGCATCGGCGAAAAAGTTCAGCTGGCATCAGGCTTAGATGCTAACAATTTTCTCAGTGACGAGGCTATCGATCGAGGTCTTAGTTGCCTGGAGCTATTTGCCCAGCGGCTGAGTGGTATTCCCATCGAAGCGATCCGTGTGGTGGGTACCAATACCCTGCGTGCAGCCCATAATCGCCAACAGTTTATTGATCAGGCCGAACATATCCTCGATGCGCCGGTGGAAGTTATCTCCGGACGCGAAGAAGCACGGCTGATTTATCTGGGTGTAGCTCACAGTTTCTCCGATGACGACGAACGCCGCTTAGTGATCGATATCGGCGGTGGTAGCACCGAATTAATCATCGGCAAACAGTTCACTCCGCTAGAACTCGAAAGCCTGCATATGGGCTGTGTCTCTTTTACCCGGCGATATTTTGCTGACGGAAAACTGAAGCCCCGCTCCTTTCAACGTGCGATTAATGCCGCCCACCTGGAATTGCTCAACATTCGCCGTCACTACCGAAAGCTAGGCTGGACAGATGTGGTCGGCGCATCCGGCACCATCAAAGCGATCTACCGCTTACTAAATAGCGACGACACTCACAGCCCCATCACCCTGAAAGCATTACGGGGCTTACGCGATCGGTTCGTCGATTTCGAACATATAGACAACATATGTCTCGAGGGCATCAAGGACAATCGGGCAGCGGTCATGCCCGGCGGTCTCGCCATACTA
>PJEL010005710.1_pt1 | contig 10004 bp, 8 predicted proteins | sample 1853271 | NCBI WGS metagenome assembly PJEL01 (sample SAMN08108733, study PRJNA415343) | Invertebrate metagenome, whole genome shotgun sequencing project. | host: Globobulimina | place: Sweden: Gullmar Fjord | collected 2015-08 | reverse complement strand
GAGTTCCCCAGGTCACGGGGAACAGTTCGATCCACTGCAGGCCTCCTAACTCTCTGAGACACAATGGCGAATCACCTGATTGCCGGGTACGGGGGACCGGCAATGCCACTCGCGTAACACACCCCTGTAACTGTAACGTTAGAATTTTTACTACTCTCCCTCTACTGTCAACCACACACAAGGTGGTGGTCTACACATGTATTCTGTCCTGTTGCAGCGGCTACTTTGAATCAATAATCCACTACAATTGGATTTTACAGAGAGAGAGACTTGGCCAAATCAAGGCGTCCTCAATGGCTCATGCATTGGAAATGGAATATTTTTTCGTACTCTCCATAACCCCTGCAATAATGGAAGTATACTCTCACGAGCTCATAACCTGCAAGGATAGAATTCTCACTGGCACATAACCTACTATGACCTGAACATAATGGAAACACCTTGTTACGTGCAAAACCTACCGGATATTACTTTCTACACCAACAACGAGTCATTGTATAGACGGCGCAAACAACAGTGCTCTCTTCTGGAGCTTGGCGCAACAACTCTTCAGCACCCACACCAATAACAGCGGCACCACGGCGACTAAGAACCGTAAGGATTGAAACTGAGATGGTTAATATATAAGTATATAAGTACAGTTCAGAGGCTGGCTGTCGGTCGTGGGGAGTATGAGGTTATTTAATAATGAGTGAAGGAAGAAGGAAGGATTATCAGCCTGCCCGAAGGCGCCAGTAGTCTGTTACATCCGCACCAACTTATCCCTACTGTTAATAGATCAGGAACCCGTGTAGAAACCATATTCAAAGCATAAGTTTGATGATGTCTGAATACGGCCCTAAATCCTTCCCCCATACTGTGGTAGTATGGTAGGAATTCTCTGCTTAACCCTAACCCTAACCCTAAAGCCTAACTCTAACTCTAACCCTGAACCCTAATCCTAACCCCAACCCTAATTCCATAACCCCTTAAATCCTAATCCCATAAACCCTAAACCCTAATCCCATAATCCTAACCCTAACTCTAGCCCTAACCCAATAACCCTAAACCCTAACCCTAACCCTCATACCCCCTGATACTCAGAGTTTGAGGTGGAGCCTATTCTCCACGTCGGTTATGCAGTCATAGAATTGTTTGCCCAGGTTTGCGCCTGTCTGTGATTATTGCCATTGTCCTCTGTTAAATAATGCCATGGTGTAATTGTAAGCACGATTACAGTTGAAAGGGAGGGAGAGTGGTGGTAGGACCATTCTTCCTGTTTGGTGATTGATTTATAGGTTTTTGCATGTATCAAATTCATTCTTGCCAATGCTAGAGCCCAGCCCGTCGTACTAGACCTTGAAGGGCTGGGTGTATAAACATGGCGAAGAGAGAGTTGAACGGTCATTAATTCACTCGGGAATTGTGTTTTATCGCCCCACGTCAATTCCCAGTAGCCCATTGTCACCGTACAAGTATTAGAAAGTAGAAGGAAGAAGAAAAAGGGGGAGGTGGGGGTAACGGCCACGACAACTGGGATTCATACGTTATAATGTGGTATGTGCGCCACAGTAACTCTATTTCCTTCTAAGTGACCGCCTGACCAGATGTGAGAGGGACTGTCACATGAAAGGCACGCTAGAGATATACCATGGTACTTTAAAAAATATCTCATCGTTGTTGCCTACTATCCACATGTGAGTGTAACACTGACCGTGCCCCTTTACGTGCCACTACATGACAAACAGTTCTTCTTACAATTTGCAAAGGAAGTGAAGTTTGGGGCAGATTGGGAGTGAGTGTTTGTTTTCCACTGAGCATATTAGGGTCTTTACTACCGTCGTCAATCATGCGTATTTGTCACCGACAAGTGAGCCTAACCTAATTGATAATATATATATCCTTGTTTTTGTGCATGGAAGAGTGCAAGACCACATTTATGGTAGGCTGGTGCTGATAACGCTGATGGTGATGACTAGGCACTGCATTGCACTGGGATGATGAAAGTGTGACACGAGTGACCCTTGAACGATGAATGAATGATCCCCAGCAGCAATACGGTGGTTGACATTAGTCTAGTAAGCATTCCTACTTTTTTTTATGCTTTTCACGGGTAGAGTGGGGTTCGTTCGACTGGCTGCTTTCCTCTTCTTATTTCTAAACCACTACACATTTGAAAGCTAATTAGTTTAGTCTTTTCTTCAATCCTATAGCCCCACAGAAAGCATTGAGATATCCAAGGCAGCAGCACAGCACTCCTCTCGTGTCTGGTGCACTAGTACAATATCTTCAATGTCAAGTTCGTTCGATAGATGAAAGAACTTACTCTCTATGATTGTTCAACCTTGGGAACATGAATCAAGAAGAGTCTTCTTCATTATAGAGAATAGCATTTTGAGCTCTGAGATTCTTATTTGATGTGCCGTGCTTGCTACTATGACCCATTGCTCAAGGGGCAAGGCAATGAATGCTAGGTCTACCTCCTCTTCAAGAACCACCCAAGTAGTATGATCTTTGCACGACAGCAGAAGCAAAAAATCATCTTCGTCCGGCACTGCTGCGGTTCATTTTTGCACAAGTCATCTGTGAATTCAGGTGTCTAGCACTCGCTGCACTCTAAGCAGTAGCACATATGAAAGAGAGAGAGAGTGGCAGTTTTTCAATTTATATAATAATATAACAATTCTAGTGTTCCTCCTAAAAACAGTGAAATCTGTTTAAGAGGCGACCCCCAACACTGCATCACATAATTACTACTCGAAGCCTCTTGGAAGCACCTTACACACACTACATTGTCTTTTTCTCTCTAGATAAGTATATTGAAATAATGCAAGGCATTAGATATTCGGGCAGGCGAGTAAACAGAGTTACACTTGAAGTTAAGTACAACAGCAGTTACAGTGGTGCAGCAGCTCTTCTTAGACATGAAATCGTTTACTAGGTGGTTCATCCACTATTCCAAGTGCTGCTTTGGTGGAGGCTTTCTTTATACCAGTGATAGCATTTGATCTCTCTACGGCAACAGCAGGTAACAGAGGAGACTCAGTGTCAAGAAGAACCTCACCATCAGCGGTTGTAGCAGCAGCTTCCAATTTATCCGACGGTGCGAGCTTCGCAGGGTAGTCTTTCTCCATCCTACCAAGAGCAGCATCAATTATTGTGTCCACCAACTCAGGACCTGTGAGCCTTCTACCCCTCCCGACAACGCGAAACCTTCGGCCCATCATACGGGCAAAGTTTTGAAGGTGAAACTGCCTGTAGCGGGCTATGCCTTCAGAGAAATGTAAAGAAGCTTCTTCTTCACCCACTTTATCTATTAATGCAATGAGCATAATCTTGAGTGCATACGGATTTGGAGCTGCATGAAAGGCCGTCCGTCCATCGTGAGAAGGAGAACGGGGATCTGCACCCACATCCAGTGCCGGCTGGATGGCTACACTATCTCCTTTTATGAGAGCCATTCGCAATGTCAGATCAGCCCCTTTGAGTCCACGCCATTGAATTGAATCATCCGGTATGTGCATGGAAGGTAAGCCAATGCTACCTGCAGCCACCGAAGCACCACTTACAGAGGGTTCTTCAGCTCCTACTGGAACAGGAGGCGCAGCGGCAGCAGAAATTGGGTTTGACATCCCATCTGCATTTACTTGCGAGTACGCAAAGCCTCCCCACAATGGTGGTTTGTATCCTCCTCCTTCCTGCTGCAGCTGCGGATCTTTTTGACTCTCTGGACGTGGCCAGAACTGTTCCCCAGGAGGGGCTTTTGCAGGCTGTAGGCCAGGTCCCAGTATAAGATTCGTTGTTCCACCTTCATCTCCAGTAATATGGGTGGCTGTGGCAGCATCTGCCAACTGTGCTAACGTAGCACGATCAAGCACTTCACCACTACCACTACTATCCCCTCTCAGCTTCCGCTGCGGGACGTTAGACAGGGGGCCCCCTTCTGCATCAAGTATTGCAGCCATAGCCGAAGAGGCCAGCTCTTCACTCTGTGCCTGTTTGCTGCCAACGTACGTTGAGATGCGAAGGAGACGACACAGTTTCTGTAAGTCCTTGCGTTGGTATGGGGGCAAGCACAGCATTTTTTCCATTTCATCACGACCCTTCTGTGTCACCATGGAGTTGAAAATCAGGAGCACCGTCTTAACATTGCCTTTGTTTAAAGCAATTAACAATGGGGTTCTTCCTTTTTCATCCACAGCCGTAAAATCACCCTTCAATGACAACATTGAGATCGTTCGATCATCTGAAGTTTCTGCAGCACTGTGTAAAGCAGTAGTAATCCCTTCTCCTTGCGGCGCATTAGGTGCCTACGAGTAGGAGGAAAAACAATTTCAGAGGTCATCATAATAGCAACGGCTTGAGGTGCTGCCATCTTGCCACAACAACAACCAGGTGAAAGTTATCTAACTAACCTGCTCTGTAGCCATAATCGATGCAGTTAAAGGAGAGCCCCCAACAACATTTGAGTTGGGGGCACCCAAAGTACCAAGGATGGCCTTGGTAAGCTCCTGCGACAGCGCAACACGCACAAATATATATATAAAGTGAGAAGCACTACCCATTGTAATGACACTTAGAAGCGAGCTACTGGTTCGAGTACATGCAGATAAACAGTCCGTACCATAAGTGTGCACCGTCTGCCATTTACATATGTCTGGCATCCAAAGGCCTTTGCCAGAGCTTGGAGATCCTTCTAGGGTAATAAGAGTTGTAGCAACAAAGAAGACAAAGGGGTTAAACATCAATATTACACCTTAGGTGGCTTGTCCCCCACCCATCCACAAAAATAGAACCTCCTTGGACACTAATATTAGCTACTTTATCTCCGGTTTCCATGACCACAAACACAACTATCATAACTAACATCATTTACTCTACTGCTTGCTAGCCACAGATTTGTTTTTCATTTCATTCAATACCCAAACACCCTGCTCACCCATAGAACTGGAAGTTGTGAATGCATTACCATTCATCACTCTCGACCAGAGACATCTCATCAATCATTCATCTTCAATGCCTTAACTCACATAAATCTCTTCTCTAGCATTAATTCTAAATAACATTCCTTACCTGCTTGTACAGCATATTGAGGTGTTCCTCCAACCACAGCCAGCTCTTCTTGTTCGCCAACTCTGTCAGCAGCAACGCACAAATCTCCTTGATAGGATTTCCATTTGGGGGGCATAACGCAAGGCTAAGTGCAGACTGTCCATTTTGGGACTCAAGTATATCTGTACCAATCTCAACCAACGTCTTGACATGAGCAACTGAACCGCTCAAAATTGCCCCACGCAGATCTGATAAAATGCCATTGTTTCCCTTACTAGAGTCAATCCTATTCTCCTCCTCCATATTGAAAGACGGCGGAGGAGCAATGTTGGTCCCCGGGTCATTAACACTATTATCTGCCATGGTAATCCTCTCTGAAGTAAATTATTCTCAAGAGTTCACTTTTACCCAATTATTTGATCTCGTTCGTTATCTTAAACAGCAGGAGAGTTACAAGAAAGAACTGGGTCAGAGCTTCAACATTCGCCGTGCAGATATAGTTTTGAATTGGTAAACGGTAATTGCATGAGCTAAAAAATAAACAGGACCTCTACTCCGGCTTTATAACCACGGTTTTGGCTTGAGTTATCAACTCGGTGTAGTAACAATGGTTTGGTGGGCTCGAGTTGCGGGTTCAAAATAAGGGGTTAACTCCACCATGGAAAGTAGGGGTCAGGGTTGACGGTCTCGACATTTCATTCCACCGTAAAGCACAACATAAGTTTTTTCACAGATATTGTATCACTCCCACAAATACACCACACGTGACTACTCGGAGGTGGTGTGTCATCAATGAGGTTTCTGAAGTTCAAATCGGATTCGAAATTCAGAATCATTAGAGGACAATGCGTAACGCAGAATTACACCCCCATCACACAAGAACACACTCTTCCAAGGCCTCTACGCGTCATACTGTTAACTTACTTCACCTTAATAAAAAGGATTAGGCGATACTACCTTCTAACTAGCAGAAAACTCAACCGTATTCTCCACCTTTCTCTTCTCTCGGCGTCTCAAAGTCTCCACATCCTTACTCCCACTCTCTCCATGTGTGTACAGGGCTATATCGCTTTTCCTCGATAAAGGTGATTGTTACCACAGGTTTCTATTTCTAAGGTGATTCGGATGGCAAAGAAAACTTACGCTGAAGAAAAATAACCGGAAAAGCCATAAAAATAACGCGAAATGTTGGGCACCTACACTGAAACCTTTACATAAATAGAGGTGTACATACTTTTTCGACGTGTTTGTCACCAATATAGTAACATCCGAATGTTACGATGTCAAAATCGAAATAACTATCATGAAATAGTTACATTCATAGAGGTGTACATACATTGCATTTGCGTGTTTCATTTCTGTGACATTCGGATGTTGTTTGCTTTGCCATGGCCCACATGGAGCTTCATTATGCTGGCTTCGGCTTCATGGAAAGTGATGTTGTGCTTCTACGATCATACGCGATTGGGACGATTTCAGCATCTATTCTTTCTTTTTCAGTACTACTATAGGGCTCAGCCGCTCTGGCTTGAATCATAATATGCAGGCGGCAACTAATAGACCCAATTTGTCTTGTCATGAGTTTATATTTTAATGCCAGGAATCCAATTGGGGGATAGGGTGATAGAGAGCTCTTGGGCGGCGGTGATGATGTATGCCAGCTAGGAGCTCAAACACAGCATGGCATCATGAACGAGGATGGGGTGTGTTTCAAAATAACGATCTTGTGATGACATTATCACAATCACAGTTCTTTGAGATGTTAAGCACCACTTACGACATGTAATCAAAGCTGCAATGACTGTGGTGGATCTGATATACAGTACAGACTTTAGCTCTTATCCTATCAATGCTGTTTGATAAGATAACTGTGGTACTGTCAAAGGGGGTTGTATCATCATTTTCCATGTAACTCAAAGGTTGCAGCAAGTAGAAGATGGTCTGATGCCTCTTCAGTAGTTGGCATGGGCTCCTTTATCTCTTGAGTGGATGCAAGTCCCAAAACTTCTTTAGGCTCAATCTCTTTCCCGCAGTAGAAGATGTAATCAAGAGTCCCTAAGTCAATGTTTCAGAGAGGTTCGTTATTAGTACAGAATGAAGAATGAGGAAGAGTGAGCGAAAAATAGTGTCTCCATTTAGCTAGACGACTTTGACTTTGTTTTCTCTAAAGAACACAACATTGTGAGGCCAGAGCCAGAGAGTTCTATATTTCATCATTTGGTTTCGTTTCCCTACTACCTTTAAACTCTTCCCTTCCGTTTTGTCGTGCCCAATTTGTGAATTTGGGTTCAGTACCTTGGACTTCAGCATATGCGCTGTACATTGGCCTGAGGAGCAGAGCCATCACACATGCTCAGATCCCTCCCCCCCCTCAAAGGGTTGTACTAGCATCATCACGAATGCGTTTGCAACCCAACCAAAACACTAACCTTTCAAGCTCAACTTTCCAATCCGGTGCAGCTTTTGTTTCCCATTCGGGAGAATGGGGTAATGCGGTACTCCCTTCAGGCAGTACACCTTTAGTGATGAGATGATAACAGGGATCCAAAGGTTTGATGTTAAAATCTCCAGCAAAAATCAGTGGATCCAATCCTGCCAGCCGCTGGTGTACAAACAAAAATATTAATGTCAGGATACATATCTCCCAATATATTTTCATTTAGTTGAGCTTGTTAGCTTATTTTCCCTTGAATCACCATGCCAGTTGTTGTTACATAGCAGGGGGTGGGCAAAAGGTTCGTCGTAGCAAAAATGCAAAATTTGAAAGAAATTAAGAACAAGTCATCGAATTAGAAAACACCTGTGCGTGCTGGCACGCTAATGCAGTATGGATAGCCATAATTCTCTCGTCATAGAATGCTGGAATAGAAATAAAATCATTATATTTGGTACATTCATGTTCCATCACATGCACATGCAGCCACGTACATACCACAAGGCATGTGATATGTGGCCACACAAAAATCTTTCCCAGACAATGCAGATTCCCCCTATTGTAAAATACTTCAGTATAAGGATAAGGCAGCATCACAAAAATACAACACGTAGCCCTGCCCTCAACCTTAGCTCTGAGACGCGAGAAAACCATTTGATTAAATTTTCTCTTAGAAGCCAGAAATGGTTCCTGCATTGGACTAGAATTTATGAATCTCCCCTCCTGAGGCTGGGTGGGCAGGGCATTCCTACACTCGTCAATCCGTGTCGTCACCTAACCAGGTGAGGGGCACATTGCATAGATCATAGCACAATTGAATTCGCCTACCTCTTCCATAAATGGGAAGAAGGATTTACCCCACATCATTAGCCTTCGAACGCTACTCATGATTTCTTCCATTTTCCCTGGCGGGGGTGTAAATCCCCATTTTCTTGTTTTTGACACCTACATGATGATATTCATGTGTGGATTAGGGAAGATGATAACAAATTGCTCGTGCCAGCCAACGGAACAACTGCGGAAGGCAATAATCTTTAGCCCTAGCCCTAAAACCCTAAACATAACCGTAACTCTAAACCTAACCCTAACCTTGACCCTAAAACCCTACCCCTAAACCCCCAACCCTAAACTCCTATCCCTAATCCTAATAAAAGTGGTGACAGAGTCTGACTGCAACAGTTGCTATAGTCTCCGATATTTTTCTACTACGTACTCTGTTTATGTGAACGTCAACTATTTCCATGCTCGGTGGAATGGCAAGAGCGACACCCATATAACTGCAGTACATACACAGTAACCGTGTTTGTAAGGTTGTGTCAATGGAAAGGAGATATAGTGATGGGGACCCCATTACCCATTCTTTGGATTCCCATATTGTCCAGCTACCTTCACATTTCGATTAATCATCATATTAATGGATGGTAAAGAGAGAGAGAGAGAGAGAGAGAAATAAAATGCTGCCTCTAACTTCGTTTACAGTCTCCAATGCATTCACTTAAAATGACGACATATTCAACCAACCAAGTAATAGTCCCGGTCCCTCATCCACTTGTGCATAGGTCCAAGCCATGACATGCTCAACTCTTGTAGAGCAATCACAGATCCCATTTCTACCTGTCAGAGAGATGAAACGGTGGTTGGAGGTCAAAAAGATCTGAAGTGTAGAAGAAAAATCAGGGGTTGGGGTTGCCTCAGCTTCAAGCTTTTGCTGTACTCTAGAAAGCCGAGACGAAGAGCCCAACACTTTTGGACTATACGTGGGATAATACTGTGGCACCGTGAAACTTGGGGAGAGCAGATTATCTGCAGAAAGCAATGAAAATGGGAAGACCCGAATCAGCATCAGCCAAAATACGACGAAAGGTGGTTTGCTTGCCCTGATGCAATGGAACGATCCCAAGGCCAACACGTCAATCCTTAGCGAAAACCAAAATGCATTCCCCCAAAACAATTCAACAACTCATCCTTCATACAGCCCCTAACCCCAATCGGCGGCTTGTCTTAAAAACGTACTACACTATCATTGACTGCATCACGAGAACATACTCAAAAATATACAAACCAAAGCAGCAGAATATAGATACACGTATCAGCTCAGCAGTACTCAAACGTCAAACGTCGCTATCCGTAAGGCACTCGGAGTAACAATAAACTGCAACTTTCGAATATGCTCATTCAGGAAAGAACACCTACTGCCATCCATTCTCTCCGCACAGAGCTGCGTGTCTTCCTACGTGCACCTAACAATAACCCCAAACTCCCAACCTGAACGCACATCGCCTGTACCAAGAAAATACAAACCAAAAAATGGAACACATAGATATATGAATACATAGCAACAGTACTCACAGGTCGCTATGCGTACGGTACTCGGAACAGCGTGATCCATTCCCAATCTCATTCTTTCCACCTAGCTCCACTGCAGTGCTGGGGTAGGGTTAGGGTTATGGATAGGGTTTTAGGGTTTGGGGGGGGTGTAAAATTAGACTGGAATATTAGGATTAGAGTCAAGTGTAATTACACACATAAAGGTGTACAT
>PJEL010005709.1_pt1 | contig 10005 bp, 7 predicted proteins | sample 1853271 | NCBI WGS metagenome assembly PJEL01 (sample SAMN08108733, study PRJNA415343) | Invertebrate metagenome, whole genome shotgun sequencing project. | host: Globobulimina | place: Sweden: Gullmar Fjord | collected 2015-08 | reverse complement strand
TAGGATGCTAGAGTTTGCCGAGAGGCATTGATTACATCTGCAATGGATCTTCGCGAGAAACGCCTGAAAGCGGCCCGGAAAATGGATCAGGCGGTAATGTCAGAGCTGAGGCCGCTAAAACTCGGGAATGCGCGTTTTGAGACTTTGGTTTTTGAACTGCCTGAAGAAAACTGGTCATCAAGTGGCTTAGATAAGGTGGAGTTTCAGATTGCCACCAATCCTGGAAGTGCGCCCGGTCCACTTATCAAAATCGCTTCGGGAGGAGAATTGTCCCGATTTATGTTAGCGCTGAAGGTTGTCTTGGCGCGCTCCGGATCTGCGCCTACGCTCGTTTTCGATGAAGTGGACCGCGGAGTAGGAGGAGCAACAGCCGATGCAGTGGGCGAAAGATTGTTACGCTTGGCCAATGACCTTCAGGTATTGGTCATAACCCATTCCCCGCAAGTTGCTGCATCCGGTACTGCCCATTGGAATATTCGCAAAAGCGGGTCGAAGTCGCAGACACGAACAACGGTTGACCGGCTGGACGATTTACAGCGAAAAGAAGAAATTGCCCGTATGCTCTCTGGTGCCAATGTGACCCAGGAAGCACGCGCTGCTGCACAAAGTTTAATGGAAGGGTAATCGCACGATGCGAGATCTTGAGACATTGTCGCTTGAAGAAGCTGGCGATGAACACCGGCAATTGTCCATTTTTCTAAAAGAACAGAACAAGGCATACCATCAGGATGACGCCCCCGTTGTCAGTGACGCGGACTATGATCTTAAATTTAACAGGCTTAAGGATCTGGAGACTAAATATCCGGCACTTGTAACAGAAAAAAGCCCAACTCAATCTGTGGGCGCTGCGCCATCAAAAGGGTTTGGTAAAGTCCGGCATGCGGTTCCTATGTTGTCGTTGGATAACGCCTTTAATAGCGAAGATTTACGAGAATTTGAAGGGCGCGTTCGCCGCTTTCTTGGTCTTGGACATGAAGAAGAAGTTGCTTTCTTTGCGGAACCCAAAATCGATGGCTTATCTGCGTCCTTGCGATATGAACAGGGGAAATTTGTGCAAGGAGCAACACGCGGTGATGGTCAAGAGGGGGAGGATATTACTGAAAATCTTCGAACCTTGAAGGATCTACCCTTGCAATTGCAGACGGATCTTATTCCTGCCCCCGATCTATTCGAGGTGCGTGGCGAAGTTTATATGTCCGCGACAGACTTTAGTAATCTCAATGAAAATCAGGAGAAAGCCGGAAGCAAGATTTTTGCAAATCCAAGAAACGCTGCGGCTGGTTCCTTGCGTCAATTGGACACGAAAATAACGGCTTCCCGGAATCTTCGTCTTTTTGCCTATGCTTGGGGGGATACGTCCGAAATTCCTGGGAAATCCCAATCAGATGTGTTGGAGCAGTTCGAACGTTGGGGGTTTTCGGTCAATCCGCTATCCCGTGTTTGCGCCAATATGGAAGAGGCTATTGACGCCTATAAGAAGATCGAAGAGTTACGTGCTGAACTTGACTACGACATTGATGGCGTAGTGTTCAAGGTCAACCGTCTCGATTGGCAATCCCGTCTTGGTTTTGTGAGCCGCAGTCCTCGTTGGGCGATTGCCCACAAGTTTCCAGCGGAACAAGTAACAACACTGGTGCAAGAGATTGAAATTCAGGTTGGCCGTACCGGTGCGCTGACACCGGTTGCCCGTCTTCAACCTGTCACGGTTGGCGGCGTTGTTGTCTCAAATGCCACATTGCATAATGAAGAAGAAATAGCGCGTAAAGATGTCCGTATTGGCGATACGGTGGTCATTCAGCGGGCTGGCGATGTTATTCCGCAAGTGGTGGAAGTCGTGCTGGATAAGCGACCAGAGAGTAGCGCTGTTTACGATTTCCCAAAATTCTGCCCTGTCTGTGAGAGCCATGCTGTGCGGGAGATGAACCCTTTAAGTGGTAAAGAAGATGTAGTTCGTCGATGTACAGGAGGCCTGATTTGTGAAGCCCAGGCTGTTGAACGCCTGAAGCATTTTGTGTCCCGAAACGCATTTGACATCGATGGTTTGGGTGCCAAACAAATCGAGCTTTTTTATAAGCGTGGCTGGATACAGAGCCCGGTTGATATCTTCACTTTGGAAGAAGATGACAAGACCCGCCTACAAAAGATCAAAAATCTTGACGGTTTTAGGGATAAAGCCGTTCGCAATTTGTTCGAGGCAATCAACGAGCGGCGAAATATAGAATTGGATCGCTTTATCTTTGCTCTCGGTATTCGGCATATTGGTCAGGGAAATGCTCGCCTTCTTGCAAAGAATTATTTGTCACTAGAGAAGTTGCTAGAGGTTTTCTCGCCTGAACAGGTTGATCCGGGTAAAATCTACGTCGACCTATTGAATATTGATGGTATCGGCGCAGCCGTTGCGGATGCCGTGAAAGAGTTTTTCTCTGAACCGCGTAATCGGGATATTTTGAAATTATTAAGCGAACAGCTTGAGGTTCAGGTATTTGAAGCCCCGGATGATGATAGTCCTGTTGCCGGAAAAACGGTGGTCTTTACTGGATCACTTGAATTGATGACACGGGCAGAAGCAAAAGCCAGAGCAGAGAGTCTTGGAGCAAAGGTCAGTGGGTCGGTTTCTGCCAAAACCGATTACGTCGTGGCAGGGGCAAAGGCTGGGTCAAAGCTCAAAAAAGCAGAAGAGCTTGGTGTTAGTGTAATGACGGAACAGGAATGGTTGGACCTTATCGGCGGATAACCAGCCGATAAGGTCTCTTCAACTAAAGAGCAGCGGTAGCCTTTTTCAGCCAGCTTTTGGCGTCATCATCAATTTGTGGGGAAATCTTGTCCCAGACAGCTTGATGATAGGAATTGAGCCATGCCTTTTCATCGGCATCAAGAAGCGCTTCCTCAATGGCATTTCGATCAATCGGTGCAAAGGTCAGTGTTTCAAACTGAAGAGTATCCCTTTCAGCCCCGCCTTTTTTAGGGGCATGGATCACGGCAACCAGATTTTCGATGCGAATGCCATATTCCCCTGTTTTATAATATCCAGGTTCATTGGATAAAATCATGCCCGGCTGCAGGGCAATAGTATTGGGCATTTTTGAAATACGTTGCGGCCCTTCGTGAACGGATAGATAGCTGCCAACCCCATGGCCGGTACCGTGATCATAATCGAGGCCACATTTCCAAAGGGGGAGGCGGGCAAGTACATCAAGCTGGCTTCCTGATGTGCCTTTCGGAAAAATGGCCTGGGCGAGAGCTATATGTCCTTTCAGGACAAGGGTGAAACGTTCCTTCATCTCTGCACTGGGCGTTCCGATAGCGATGGTTCTTGTTATATCGGTCGTGCCATCCAGATACTGCGCGCCGCTATCCACAAGGTAAAGAGAGCCCGTTTCCAGTTTTCGGTTCGATGCCGGGGTTGCACGGTAATGGACGATCGCGCCATTGGGGCCAGCACCAGAGATTGTTGAAAAGCTCAAATCTTTGAAGTGCGTTCCTGTTTCACGAAAAGACCGGAGCTGATTTTCAGCAGTTAGTTCATCAATCTCCCCAGAGGAGGCTTCCACGGACAGCCAATGCAGAAATTTTGTAACTGCTGCGCCGTCTCTTATATGAGCGGCCCGAGTTCCGTTAAGCTCCGTGTCATTCTTTGCCGCTTTTGGCAGCATGCACGGATCGTCTGCTCGTGTGATTTGAGCGCCCGCACTTTCGAGTTGAGAGACAATCCATTGGCTTGTGACAGCCGGATCAAATTGAACTCTCTTGTCTGCCAAGGCTTGCAACCCTGTTTCAAATTCTGGACGGTCATGAACGCGAACGGCGTTGCCCAGATGAGAAATGAGATCCGGAGATAGTTTCTCTTCCGGCATATAAAGATCAACGGTGCTGTCTTTATGCAAAATCGAAAAACCAAGGGCGAAAGGTGTGCTTGGTAAATCCGCACCACGCAGGTTAAGCAGCCAGGCAATCACATCCGGAAGTGTATGAATGGCGGCATCCTGATTGTTTTCGATGAGCAGTGCTGCAATTCGCTCTCTTTTAGTTGCAGATTTTTCACCTGAAAAAGCATCTTCATGAGGAACGACCATAGCAAGGGGTTCCGGGGGGCGGTTTTCCCAGACCTTATCTATGGGATTTGCATTAGCGGCAATCAATGAAATATTCAACTTGTCGGATAAGGCTGTGAGAGTTTTGATGTTGCTTTCCGTATGAAGCCAAGGATCGTATGCCAATGTCTGGCCCGCTGTCATATTCTCGGAGAGCCAGTCAGAAAGCGGCTCATCGGTTACATGTCTGGGTGAGAACAACTCTGTATTCACCTCCTGGCGCACTTGTAGTGTATAGCGACCGTCGACAAAGATAGCAGCGGTATCGATTAAAACCGCTGCCATACCAGCAGACCCAGTAAACCCGGTCAGCCATTTAAGCCGCTCTGACGCAGCAGGGGCGGCTTCCCCGTGAAACTCGTCATTAAGCGGTACAATAAAACCGTCAATTTTCTGATCGCGCATTTCACGGCGCAGTGAAGTCAAACGCATCTCTGTTTTCTCAGGAGCCAGAACACCTTCCAGAATAGAGGCCCTAAGAGCATTGCGTGCCGTGATCAGGAGGGACATCAATTCATTCGATGAATTTGGAAAAATCTGATTAAGAATTTCATCGTTATCAGGGCGTTCGGGCGCAGCGGCAGCTGCGGATAATTTTTTCTTCAAGCCAGAAAAAATAATATCATGATTGCGGGCGGTTAAAAACTGCTCCAATTCCTGAAGCGCATCGGCGGCGAGTTGGGACAAGAGATTTCCTTATCTTTCCAATTGTTTACGGCTTGAATATGGACCATTTAAATGAGCATTTCAATCCGAGCTATGCATTTTTTGCAATGCACCATTTCGAACTTAGCGGGCATTTTTGGCCTTTAAGTCATTGTTTTTTAATGTGTGCGGTGCAATATATGATGCATCGAACGCATCTGTTATGGAGATCGAAATGTTTAGTCGAAATGAAAAATATGGACACGCTTTGCACCTGGCCTATGGCTATGAGCAGAAGGCCCCGTATCGATCGACGAGCACGAAAACCGGATTGTTGACAAAGCTCAAGGCATTTTTGATCGCACCAGATGTTTCACAAGAGATCGCGAATTTGAATTCCACTATTGAAATTGCTCTGGATAAAACGTCCATCGAGCAAGCCGTCAATATGGAACTTAGAAATACTGAATCAGCTGCAAATGAAAATCAGCTGGAATTATTTAAAGGCAAAATTGCCTGAATGCACCGGGATCGGACAGAGCATCCCAGGAGTATAGGAGAAATAAAATGATAAGTTTTACTAAAGCAGACCTCGAAGCCATTGCAATGATCAGCCCAGTAACTGCAAATTGCAATAAAGTTAATATGGATGAACTGATTGCTAGAGCGCACTATGAAAGAAGCGCATACATCACCGGTTTGTTTAAAAGCGGCTTCAAAAAAATAGCAGACGCTTATCGCACACGTCGTCAAAACAGCTTGGCTATTGCTCAGTTGCAGAGCATGTCAAACCGTGAACTCTCAGATATGGGCGTTGCTCGTTGCGACATCAGCCGCGCAGTCTTGGGCGAAGCAGCAGTGCGCACACCTTTAAGCAAAAAAATTGCAACTGTTCTTGCACCATACTTTGCAAAATATGAAGGATGGCGCAGCCACCGTGCCGGTTATGCTCAGTTGATGGCAATGGACACTCGCCAGTTAAGTGACATTGGCCTGACACGCGGTGATATTGCTGCAGCAGTTGCCGGTAAGGGTACACTTGCCAATGATAATGTCATTGCACCTGCAAATAACAATGGTGGCCGTAAAGTAAGCTAATACTTTTCGATCGTCCTAGAGAATTTGAAAGCCCGGTATGAAAATATCGGGCTTTTTCTTTATCTTTTTAAGATAAGCGTGTGCCAGCTGCCGATGATATATCGTTTCTGCAAATGTAGTCCCTGTAAGCGATAACTATTGCGGACCATGTTTTCCTGTTTTCCAAGAAGGCCCGCTAATACAAGAGTACCATTGTCGCTAAGGGCTGCTGATATCTTGGGTGCCAAGGCAACAAGAGGCCAGGCTAGAATATTGGCGGTAATGAGATCAAAAGGGCCCGCTTTTTTAAGGTCCCGATTATTCAATCCTGTCGCTTCAACAGCTCGGACCAGAGGAAGAAGTTTGTTTTTCTTTGCATTCTCTCGCGTGACGGCAACCGCATCGGGATCAATGTCGCTGGCAATCACCGGGCGACCCCAGGCTTTAGCAATGGCTAGGGTGAGAACACCGGAGCCACACCCCAGATCAAGTGCGTTGAAAACGTCTTTTTCCTTTTGAATATCATGCAGTGCAGACAGGCATCCATATGTCGTTTCGTGTAATCCAGTACCAAATGCACGGCCCGCATCAATTGTCAGATCATATATGGAACCCGATTTGTGTTTGGGGTCATGAGAACCATGAATGTAAAAGCGCCCTGCGCTAACGGGTGGTAATTGCTTTTGGCTTTCAGATACCCAGTCCTGTTGAACAAGAGGGGCTAGTGTGACGTCGTATCTCTCCGGGATGGAAGCCATTAAGGATTGATCTGGTTTATGATCAAATAAGATATCCAACTGCCACAAGCTTCCGTCTTCGACAATTTCTGTGAGAGATGACGTCAGAAGAGTGTCTTCAAAAATCTGCTCGATAGCGTCAGCTTCGATAAGCGGAAGCTTGATGGACATTTGCCAAAGATCGGGCTCAGGTTGGGTCGACAAAATTTTCCATCACTTTCTTTATTCCTGCTTTTTCAAAAGCTATTTCCAGTTTGTTGGCGTCTTTGCTTCGAACCCGGCCATAGCCAAATTTCTGGTGAAAAACGCGATCCCCAATTTGAATTCCAGTATTTCCATCATTAACCGGTTTAGAGCTGGAATCTACTAAATGGCTGTTTTGCTCGGCTCTCTTCTCAAGGATCTTCGATAAATGTGCATCCGACGTTGTCCGCCAATTCAGCGTTGAATTTTCTGAACGCCGTTGATTTGAATAGACGCCATTTTCGCTATGCTCAATGAAATGTTCTGTGGGAAGTTCATCAATAAAACGGCTGGGCAAGGACGATTGCCACTGACCATGAATACGCCGGTTACTGGCGTGGCTTATAAAGCATCGGACTTTTGCTCTTGTTATGCCGACATAGGCAAGACGCCTTTCTTCCTCAAGGGCTTTCAAGCCATTTTCATCAAGGGCGCGTTGATGGGGAAATAAGCCTTCTTCCCAACCAGGTAGGAATACGGTGTCATATTCCAGACCTTTGGCTGAATGCAGCGTCATGATGCTGACCATTTCAGCACTTTGATTTTCGTTATTCTCCATGACGAGAGCAACATGTTCGAGAAATTCACCAAGGCTATCGTAATCCCCTAAGGCGCGCACCAGCTCTTTCAGGTTTTCAACCTTGCCTTCGGCTTCTGTCGATTTGTCCTGCTTCCACATTTGAAGATAGCCACTTTCTTCAAGGACCATTTCAACAAGTTCCGCTGGCGGAATTATATCTTTTTGTTCGCGGCAAATCTCAATGCAATTGACCAGTTCGCTTAAGCCAGTTTTGGCTTTTCCTTTCATTAATCCATTTTGAGAGGCATATTCAGCGCTTCTAGATAACGGAATACCCTGTTCTCGTCCGATACCTCTCAATGTATCAAGGGCTTTCGATCCAAGTCCTCTTCTGGGCAGGTTGTAAATCCGTTCAAACGCCAGGTCGTCATTTGCTTGATTTATTATCCTCAAATACGCGAGGACGTCTCGGATTTCACGGCGTTCGTAAAATCTCAGGCCGCCAATAACGCGATACCTGATGCCCATGGAAATAAAGCATTCTTCAAATTCGCGGGTCTGGAAACTGGCGCGCACCAAAATGGCCATATCCTGCAGGCTGATTTTGTTGCGCTGAAGGTTTTCAATTTCATCGGCGATCCAGCGGGCTTCGTTACCGCCATCCCAAAGGCCTTTTAATGTTACCTTTTCGCCGTCGTTGTCCTCGGTCCACAATGTTTTACCAAGGCGGCCTTCGTTCTTTTCGATAAGCCCGGAAGCCGCGCCCAAAATATGTGCTGTGGATCGGTAGTTTCTTTCTAGCCGGACAACGGCTGCACCGGGAAAATCTTCTTCAAATCGTAGAATATTACCTACTTCTGCGCCCCGCCATCCGTAAATGGATTGATCATCGTCGCCCACGCAGCAGATGTTCTTGTTTTTCTGCGCGAGTAATCTCAGCAACAGATATTGCGCGACATTGGTATCTTGATATTCATCCACAAGAATATACTGAAAACGGTTTTGATAGAGCGCCAGAATATCCGGATGGGTTTGAAAAAGTGTCAGAGGATGTAGGAGTAAATCACCGAAATCACAGGCATTTATTGCCTTCAGTCTATCCTGATATATTTGATAAAGGGCCGCCGCCCGGCCATGGGCAAAACCGTCACTATCTTGTTTCGCCACTTGTTCTGGGCGCAGGCCCTTGTCTTTCCATCGGTCAATAACAGACGCTAGGCCACGCGGGGGCCACTTTTTAATATCAACGCCTTCTTCAATCAGTATTTGTTTTAACAAACGTAATTGATCATCAGTGTCCAAAATTGTGTAATTGCTGCCAAGACCTACAAGTTCGGCATGACGGCGCAACAGCCACACACCGATGGAATGAAAGGTACCGAGTTTTATTTCAATAGCAGCGGGGCCAATTAGATTTGCGGTCCGTTCCCGCATCTCCGCGGCGGCTTTATTTGTAAAAGTAACAGCCAGAATTTCCCAGGGTTTTATGCTTCTGGTATTCAGAATATGAGCAAGCCGCGTTATCAAAACACGGGTTTTTCCGGTGCCGGCACCAGCAAGAACAAGGACTGGGCCATCTACGGCTTCAACTGCAGATCGCTGCCCTTCGTTTAATCCATTCAGATAGGAAAAATCGGGTGCTGAAGGTGTGGGCGCTGCATCAAAACTTGTAATATCAAAACTGTCATTCATGGGGACAAGGTATAAACCATGGACTGTCCGCAAACCAGTCCTCAAATTCGATCTTAACTGATTAGTTTGTCCCTTGTGTCAGTCTGAATTTTAAGCAAAGCCTTGTTATATTCACGAAGAAGATCTTTATAATGAAGTAGCCCAATCAGACGTGTTCCCGGTGTGACATCGACAACAGGCAGACAGTCGAGACCCGTCTCGTTAAAGGCAATTAAGGCTGATTTCAAGCTGGAATCTGGGAATATCTGCGGGCACCCTTTTTCGACCAGATCCATTGCTGTTAAATCCTCATCGATTTCATCACCAAAAACATGAGGCTTTAAATCAGCGAAATCGATGCGACCGATAAAGGACTGGTTTTCCGGATCAACTACCACAAATTTATCGTGCCGGGTATTCAGCGCGATTTTTCTGAGCTCCATCAACGGAGTGCTGTCGGGAATTTCGACAAACACCCGATCCATTATACCGCGTACCTGCCGGTAATTAAGGTATCGCAGCGCGCCGCTTTCTTTTACATCGAGATTTCTCATGGCTAGCTGGGTCTGGAAAATACTGCGGCCAATAATTTGTTTGGTAATTAATGTGGCAACAGCAACTGCGACCATTACGGCAATGGCGATTTTGTAGTCACCGGTTAGTTCGAACACAATCAGAATGGTCGAAATAGGTGCACCCAAAACGGCGCAAGCAACAGCAGTCATCCCTATAATGGCATAGAGACCATGACTTGCAGCAGCTTCGGGAAAGACAGAGGCTGCGATAATCCCAAAGGCCCCGCCTGTCATTGCACCTACGAAAAGGGAAGAGGAGAAGAAGCCGCCGCCCAGACGGAACCCCATCGTGATCGCAACGGCAACGGTTTTTATCACGATCAGTGACAAGAGAAGACTGAGACTATATTCCTCTTTTAAGGCGCTATCTGTCGCCTCATAACCAACGCCGATAATCTGGGGAAAGAACAGGGCAATGATACCCAGTGCCAACCAACCTACGGCAG
>PJEL010005708.1_pt1 | contig 10007 bp, 13 predicted proteins | sample 1853271 | NCBI WGS metagenome assembly PJEL01 (sample SAMN08108733, study PRJNA415343) | Invertebrate metagenome, whole genome shotgun sequencing project. | host: Globobulimina | place: Sweden: Gullmar Fjord | collected 2015-08 | reverse complement strand
CTGTCTTGCATGTGCATGTGAGTGTGGACACCTTGAATTGGTTAATTTAATGATAGAAAATGGTGCTACATGGTGGAACAAGGGGCTCTATTGTGCATGTCAGGGTGGACACCTTGAAATAGCCAACTTAATGGTCAAAAAAGGAGCTGATATAATTGTATTGAATAAGTATGGATTATATCAACTCAGAAGGATGAGGTTGGACAAGTTTATTGAAAACCATTTAGTAAGAGTCGAAAATCGAAAAAACTTGTTTATCGTGGACTTTCAAAGAGACCTAATGAACCGAACAGAAAAGTACCTTTGAAACAAAGAGCTTAGGTGTTTGTTATTATTCAATGTCAATACTGTCATTTACTCTTTTCCCAAATCCATCTTCTATATGAAATTTAGACATTGTTTTACCATCAAAATAATAAAATACATTTGGTTCTTGTACTGGTTTTATTTCGTATGGTTTAGGATATAACATTTCTTTTTCACCCGAAGGATGAATAATCCACCATTCATAATAATAGGTTTTTTCAATTAATTTTTGATCAATTAAAGTCAAATCTTCTCTAGTTTTTCCATATTGAACAAGTTTTGCACCAACATAAAGTTGAAAATTTGGTTCTTTACCAGGTTTACCAGGTTCTTTACCAGGTGGGTTACGAAACAGCGCAAAACGTTGTCCCTCATGATTTACATACCATCTAACTGCACATGCACCTAGTGATATTCCAATTGATATTCCTAGTATTTTTTCCATTTTTGTTTCTAATGTTTTGTAATCTTTAAGAAGTTAAAGAATAGCACCGCTATTCGTTAACACTCGAAGAGTTTTTAAAGTCTGTTGACGAAATTTCTAACCGAATTTTCATACTCCCAGTCTCCTTTTTTAATAACCCTTCCTTCCTGATTTTTAGCCTTAAATTGGTTTTGTTGACGAATTCTCTTTCTATACTCTTCACGCTCCTCACTAGTTTTAGCTTTTGATAACAAATCTCTCAACATCATATCACTATAAACCTTCGTTGACCTTAATGTTAGACTCCTACGAAGACCAAGCGGATTCCAAACTCTAGAAGACTCTTTAGAATCAATTTCTGCAAGCCTCTTCTTTGTCATCTTCAAAATTCCATGTTTGTAATCATATCTAGACTCACCACTCATAATATATACACTACCTGGAGGAATGTATACGTGATTAGGTTTTTCACCTTTCTTCAAAAAAGTCATCATTGCACCTCTACCTAATGAAATCCCAACTATAACTTCACCCCAACGATATCGACTATCATAGTGTGCACCAAACTGACCAGTAAGTGGGGCATATGACAAACCCAAACAATAATCTGGTAAAATCATACCAGGATAGAGATTTTTTCTAATAATGTCAATGACCTCATACAATTCATCAGGAAAGTTTTTAGGACCTACAGTTTTACTTACTCTTCCCTGATAAGAATTATATATTTCATCAGGAAATAGTGATGAAAAAAACAATTTATTTTCCATTTTCGGAGGAATTAGGTCATATCCTACATGAAGACCCTTAATACCTTGAACATCTCGAACGATTTTTTCCATTGTTTTTCCGAAAATCAATTTTTGTGCACACTTGATTAATATATTCTTTTCAACTTTACTCAATAAACTTATGATTTTATCGTCAATCATTATTTTAAAGAATACTTATTTTTTACTTTTGAGTATCAAAGGTACTTTTCCGTTCGGTTCATTAGGTCTCTTTGAAAGTCCACTATAAACAAGTTCTTTTGAGTTTCAGAGGTACTTTTCCGTTCGGTTCATCAAGTCGCTTTGAAAGTCCACTATAAACAAGTTTTTTCGGTTTTCGACCCTTACCAGATGGTTTTCAATAAACTTGCCCAACCTCATCCTTTTTAAGTTAATTCTGTCACTCTTATGAAACAAAACCGAACCCTTTTCGATCATTAGATTGGCCAGTTCAAGGTATTCGGAGACACGTTTCTGATCTTTGATCTTTGCACCGGCTCTCACGAGACTTATGAGTCCGCTATTACAGTGGGTGGCTCCCTTTTCGATCATCAGATTAGCTAGGTCAAGGTGTCCACAACAACATGCATTATAGAGCCCCCATCCCCAATTACGAGCACCCTTTTCGACCATTAGGTTGACTATATCAAGGTGTCCACCACTACATGCACCTCCGAGTCCATTATCCCACCAGGCAGCACCCTTTTCGATCATTAGGTTTACTATATCAAGGTGTCCACCACGACATGCATCATATATCCCATTGTCCCAGTCATCAGCTCCCTTTTCGATCATTAGGTTGGCGAGTTCAAGGTGTCCACCACGACATGCACCCTCGAGTCCCAAGTCCCAGTACCGGGTAGCACCTTTTTCGATTATTTTATCAACCTGTTCTCGATCGCCGTTTTCACAAGCTTCGTAAAGGTCCATTGTTGTTTACCCTCACTAATAAACGCCTAAGCTGGATTTCAGAGGTACTTTTCTGTTCGGTTCATTAAATCGCTTTGAAAGTCTACGATAAACAAGTTTTTTCGGTTTTCGACCCTTACCAGATGGTTTTCAATCAGTTTGTCCAACCTCATCCTTCTTAGTATATTTAATTCATACTTATACAACAAAGTCACATCTGCTCCCTTTTCTATAATCAAGTTTGCAAGGTCAAAATGTCTACCCCGACATGCACCACGGAGTCCCCAATTCCAGTTACGGGCACCCTTATCTATCATCAAGTTGATGAGTTCAAGGTGTCTATCTAAACATGCATAGTAGAGTCCCAAGTCCCAGATATCTGCTCCTTTTTCGATCATTAGATTGGCAATGTCAAGGTGTCCACTACCACAGCATACACCTATGAGTCCAGAGTTCCAGTCACAGGCTCCTTTTTCTATCATCAAGTTGGCCAGTTCAATGTGTCCACCCATACATGCATTATAGAGTCCATCTTCCCAGTCAGTAGCTCCCTTTTCAATCATTAGATTGGCGATGTCGAGATGTCCATAATAACATGCAACATCGAGTACATCTCCCAAGCCCCAGTCATCATCTCCCTTTTCTATAAGTATATCAACCTGTTCTAGATCACCGTTTTTACAAGCTTCTTGAAGTGACATTGTTACTCTTATTAACAAACGCCTAAGCTTATAAATTAAAGGTACTTTTCCGTTCGGTTCATCAGGTCTCTTTGAAAGTCTACAATAAACAAGTTTTTTCGGTTTTCGACCCTTACCAGATGGTTTTCAATCAGTTTGATTAATATCATCCTTCTTAGTATATTTAATTCATACTTATACAACAAAGTCATATCTGCACCCTTTTCTATCATAAGGTTGGCTATTTCAAGCTGTCCACCCCGACATGCATCCGCGAGTCCCAAGTCCCATCTTGTAGCACCCTTTTCTATCATTATGTTTACCATGTCAGTGTGTCCGCCCCAACATGCACCCTCGAGTCCATGGTTCCACCAGGTAGCACCTTTTTCGATCATTAGGTTGACCATGTCAAGCTGTCCACCCCGACATGCACCCACGAGCCCCCGATTCCAGTCAGCAGCATCCTTTTCTATCATTAGGTTGGCCATGTCAAGGTGTCCACCATAACATGCACTATAGAGCCCCCGATTCCAATGACGGGCACCATTTTCAATCATCAGGTTTACCATGTCAAGGTGTCCACCATAACATGCACCCGCGAGTCCCAAGTTCCAGTTACGAGCTCCTTTTTCGATCATCAAGTTGACAAGTTCAAGGTATCCACCCTCACATGCACCCGCGAGTCCCAAGTCCCAGTTTTTAGCACCCTTTTCTATCATCAGATTTACAAGGTCAAGATGTCCACCATGACATGCACCTCTGAGTCCATAGTTCAAGTCATAGAAGGATCTCTTTTTGATTATTTTATCAACCTGTTCTCGATCACCGTTTTTACAAGCTTCGTACCATTGGTACTCCGTGAGTACGTAAAGAGCCATTGTTGTTTACCCTCACTAACAAACGCCTAAGCTTAAATTTAAAGGTACTTTTCTGTTCGGTTCATTAAATCGCTTTGAAAGTCTACGATAAACAAGTTTTTTCGGTTTTCGACCCTTACCAGATGGTTTTCAATCAGTTTGATTAATATCATCCTTCTTAGTATATTTAATTCATAATTATACAACAAAGTCATATCTGCTCCTTTTTCTATCATCAAGTTGGCGAGTTCAAACTGTCTACCTGAACATGCACTCCGGAGTCCCCAGCACCAGTTAGTAGCTCCCTTTTCGATCATAAGGTTGACCAGTTCAAGATATCCACCCAAACATGCACCTGCGAGTCCATAGTTCCACCAGGTAGCACCCTTTTTGATCATTAAGTTTGCAAGATCAAGGTGTCCACCCTCACATGCACCTTGGAGTCCTTTGTTCCACCAGGTAGCACCATTTTCAATCATCAGATTGACCAGTTCAAGGTGTCCACCCTCACATGCACTTTGGAGTCCCCGATTCCAGTCACGGGCTCCATTTTCGATCATTAGGTTGGTAAGTTCAAGGTGTCCACCACGACATGCACTTTGGAGTCCCCATTCCAAGTCACGGGCACCCTTTTCGATCATAAGGTTGGCCATTTCAAGCTGTTCACCCTGACATGCACCTCTGAGTCCACGATTCCAGTCACGAGCTCCCTTTTCTATCATAAGATTTACAAGTTCAAGGTGTCCACCCGCACATGCTCCTATAAGTCCCCAGTTCCAGTCACGGGCTCCCTTTTCTATAAGTATATCAACCTGTTCTCGATCACCGTTTTTACAAGCTTTTTGAAGTGCAACAACATTAATATACGCTATTGGAACTGACATGATCGTTTGTTACTTACAACTAATTCTCTTTAAAGTCTCTTATTTTTGAATTACCATACATGCACTTCTTTTACCGTATTAAGATCTGGATTTCCAAGGTATGCAACAAATGAACAACATGCCGCCGCTGGGTCACCAGATGTTGATAAATATCCATTCCAATACTCGTTTCCCACATAACTATTTGCGTCCCATGCCCAATTACATACTAGTAAACCATTTGGATCCTCTAGTGGCTCTGCTGGCTCTCGTCTTCCAAAATGAATTCTCGTTCCGTGAAGTTGATTAGGCCATGGATCATCCTCAACTTCATTAAACCACGCGAAATAGAGATCCTTTATGTGCGGGTATGCATAAACACCCTTTGAGTCTGGTGTATTGAGTATGTCTAGGTATACTTCTACTGTTAATCTTTGTTGTAACTTACGATCTACTGCCCATACTCCTAATCCTAATCCTACAGCGTGACAAAATGCATGCTTGTTTATGTTCTTGGCTCGGTCGTTTGCTTCTTTTAGAAATACTTCTGCATTTATTCCTATACGACGCTTGTAGACTTCTATGTTGAGATGAGAATGAGTATCACCAACTTCTTTTCCAAACCATTTTACTGGGTCTTGTAAACAATCTTCATATGTTGGGAAATAATCAACTCCAAAAAATTTGGCCCACGATTTTAAATATTTACCCGGGATCGTATCGTTATTAGGACCGTACCCATTTTCCCAAGTATTTTGCGATGAATCTATAATCATGAAACGATATTCCATTCGTTTATGCTTCTGGAATCTAGCTCCAACCTGGCCTATGTATACACCATTTGGTTGACGAAGATTGTCTACTTGACCATTGTTATGTCTCGAACCATTATTGAGGAATGGTGTGAAACAACTCAAACTTACGAAAACAGATAGTTCTATCTCGTCATAACTGAGGTAATTTTCCAAGTTAAGTGGTTCAGATTCTTGATTAGTTCCTATAGTTTCCCAACTCCCAACTCCTGTACGACCATCACGTAATGTAAAAGAATCTGCTGTTCCGGTGAATACTAATGGTCTATGGGTAAATAATCTCTTAATCAACTTTCCTTCATTGAAATTTTCTTGACTGTAAAACCACTTTTCAATATTAGATCCATATTCCTTTTTAAAAACTATGAAGTCCTTGAGTAATTCTATAAGTCTTTTTGGTACTAACAGCCATGTATTCTCTATATAGATTTCCTTATATGGAAGAGTTTCGTAAAGTTGATTATGTTGTTGTATAGGATATTTGTAATTAGAAAATTGCGTATTCATAGTTTTAAACAAACCTACGTAAAGAAAAAGAGACTTTAAACGAAAATGAATCCATTTCCAGATCCAGAAACAGTACACCCGGATATTAATCAGGAAATCAATAAATACATCCAAAACCAACTCGAAAGTCATGGTAAATTTATGTTCTATGATGCAATGGACTTTCTTGAACGTTCCATTGAATCAAAAAATCTCAAAAGATCTAAAATTATTGCTTGGTATATCACCAGAAGCCTAATAAATTCTTCTATGTCAGCTCATGACAGAGACTTTCTTATTCTTGGTATGAAAGAACAAGTAAATTCTCTTGAAGAAGGTCGAGACCCTGAAACTTATACTGAACATCGTTAAAAGAATATACTCTTCGAGTTTTTAAAAATCGCACCTCGACACTCTTTGAGTTTTTAACACTTGAAGAGTTTTTAAAGGTACCTTTCCGTTCGGTTCATCAGGTCTCTTTGAAAGTCCACGATACGCAATTTTTTTCGGTTTTCGACCCTTACCAGATGGTTTTCAATCAGTTTGTTCAACCTTAACTTGACCAACCTTAACATTCTCAGTTTATCCAAGTAATGGATATTAGCTCCCTTTTCAATCATTAGGTTGGCCATTTCAACTTGCCCACCCTCACATGCACGCTGAAGTCCCCAGTCCCAGCTATGGGCTCCCTTTTTTATCATCAAGTTGGCGAGTTCAAGGTATCCACCCTCACATGCACCCGCGAGTCCACAGTTCCAGTCAGTAGCTCCTTTTTCTATCATCAGGTTGACCATTTCAAGCTGTCCACCCTCACATGCACCTTGGAGTCCATTGTCCCAATCACGGGCACCTTTTTTAATCATCAGGTTGACCAGGTCGATGTGTCCACCTGAACATGCACCCCAGAGTCCCCTGTTCCAGTCATAAGCACCCTTTTCGATCATCAAGTTTATCAAGTCAAGGTGTCTACCACGACATGCACCTTGGAGTCCAATATTCCAATTCCAAGCACCCTTTTCGATTAATTTATCAACCTGTTCTCGATCACCATTTTCACAAGCTTCTTTCAGGGCTATATACAGAAATCTGTATACTTCAAATTTCATAGTTTACCCTCACAAACAAACGCCTAAGCTATTCTTTTTTAAATCCTTTTTCTCTAAACAATTTCTGTGATGTTGACAACCTCGTTTCCAAATTTTTCAACTTTGATTTTTCAATTATTCCCTCATTGGTACTATAATATACATCCGTAAAACCTTTTCTAATCATAGTTTCCCTACAATGAGAACATGGTTTTGAATCAACTAATTCGCCTTGTTTGTTGAATTTAAGAACCAAAAGTCTGTATTTTTTTCTAAGTTTTTTAATATTTTTGATACAATTTACCTCTGCGTGAATGGATGTCATAGGAACTCCATTCACGCATTGACGTTCGTAATCGTTTTTTGCATAATTAACAACTCTATAACCCTTTTAGCAGAACTGCAACGTGACAGGCCTTCTTAGAAGAGCATCCAGGATAAGAAGCCTCAGAACTAGTGCAACTAGAAGTGTCACTTAGGTACTGTTGGTCATTTTCAGAGTCGTACAATGCCTCCAGACGGAATTTTCCAATAAGTCGTTCAAATCGGTTTGAGTTCATGTTTGTGTTTTGTGTTTTGTGTGTTTTGTAATGTTACACCCCCATAGTATTCCCGAAGGCTGCGACATCATATTCCTTCTTTATGCATTTGCATGTTTTTTACCTCTAAAACTCCCTTGAGCACCATCTCAAATACATTTTCGAAGCGCGCTCGCCAATTAGCACCAGGTGGATTGCTGGGTCTAATATTATCAAGTATTTTACGGATCTCCATAACGTTCTTTTCCAGAAGGTCTGTTTCTTCAGTATTTACTGATTCTCGACTCATCACCCATTTTAGATTCGTTTCAATATGACGAAGTCTTGTACGGTGTTGGTAAACCCATTCATCAATATCAAAAAAAAAATAGTTAGCTATAGACAGCATACTTTAGGTGTTCTTTAGGTGCTTAAGGACTTGCCTAAGCTTAAAAGAATCGCACCGCGATTCGTTAACACTCGAAGAGTTTTTAAAGAGTGACGCGGTGTGATTCGTTAATCAAATTGGATAACGTGATCAGTCAAATGATTTTTCATGTCACTGACCCTAGTGAAACGCTTTCTACATTGGTGACAAACCATTGAAGCTTTCAAAACATATTGCAATGATACTTTGCTAGATAACTGAACCATTCCAAACTTCTTCAGATCTGTTTCTACCTTGTTAGGAGTAACAAAATAATCAGGATTTGTAAATGAATGGAAGTGTTCTTTTCTCTTCAAGTATGGACTTACTAAATCACCTGAAACAATATGCAAATGCAAATCATTCATTGATGGTAATGCATGATACCCAATCAAAAAATCAGGAAGGTCGTGACGTTTTTGCAACTCGTTAGCAATCGTTCTAGCTAACCTATGAATATTTGTTAAATCGCACAAATGACGTTTTTCAAATTGTTCAGGTTTGTCTACGTCTATAGTCATTGGTAAAACTAGCAAGTGCACAAACGCCTTAGGATACCTATCATAAATAACACACGCAAATGGTAAACTGTTTTCATCTACGCAATACATATATACCCAGTTAGGATCATGGAACCCAGTCTTGTACTTTTTAAGTGCTCGGTTCCAATGTCCTTTGCAAGTTGATTCCTTGGTACCCAGTTCAGACATTGGTGGATCATATCCTGGTGTCATAACATCATTAATAATTGTCAATCTTTTGTTAACAGACATCTTCGTTAGTTTGGGACTTCGTTACTTCGTTGGTACTTCGTTGGTACTTCGTTACTTCCCTAAGGAAGAGCCGAAGCCATAAAAGAATCTCACCGAGATTCGTTAACACTATTATGATTTCCTCGAGTACACGGCGTTCCACTTGTTTCTCGTTTTGCGTGTAAAGAGATGAAGCGAATGATTACGCACCTTTTGTTTACTAGCTTCTATGCTACTCATCGCAGAAATAGCGGGGTTCTGAATCTTACATGAGTTCTTGACAAAAGTGCAGATCTCAACAGGGAGATAGCAAAAGAGGAAGACGCACGCAAGTGCGGTTCTCCGGAGGAAGTCAATAAGTATATAGAGGATAACCCAGATAAGAGGGCTGCAAATCGCTGTCCCTAAGAGAACACCGATAACTATGAGTCCGTGAACACCCCTATCTCTGAGTTCTGTGCTGAATTCAATGTCTGTCGCTACAACTTCGGCGTTCACCCACCAATGAGTCCTGGTTGAATCTGTAGACAAACACCTCCGGGGGATTTTAGTTGGGTCCGTTACGTTGTAGATGTATGCCATATTACAATCCCAGATAATACGGGAGTGGATTAATAGAACTATAAAGATCCCGATAGTAATCAACATAGTAACCATACATGTCATGGAACCAATAATAATTAATTGAACCTTACCGCGTTGTAGAATGTCCTGGGGACGCGCCTTAGACAGCCACTCCATAAGTTTAAGAATTGAGTACATGTTTCGATACTTCCCTAAGGAAGAGCCGAAGCCTTAGGAATTTTCTTCTAGAGTTGAAACAAAGTATTGCTTTGACTTTGCAATGTATGCCTTTCCCTTCTTTCTCCAAGACCAGAAAAAAGTATCATAGTAATGATGACACTCTGTGCAGAAGATTTCACCATATTCTTCTGCACAATTTCCACAATGATTGCAAATTTGGTGTGTTTGCCTTTTGGGAAATTGGTAAAGAGGTTCCATGTTAGCGAATAGTGATTTTAACCTTACAGTTCAAAAGATTCTAAGGTTTCTGACTTTTTGAAATTATACTACCTTATTTGTTTCCCGAAGGAACAAATAGGTAGTTACTATGTTAC
>PJEL010005707.1_pt1 | contig 10008 bp, 9 predicted proteins | sample 1853271 | NCBI WGS metagenome assembly PJEL01 (sample SAMN08108733, study PRJNA415343) | Invertebrate metagenome, whole genome shotgun sequencing project. | host: Globobulimina | place: Sweden: Gullmar Fjord | collected 2015-08 | reverse complement strand
TCGCTTTTGTCGGGAGAGGTCGGATGATTGGGGGAAGTTTTTGCGAAGTAAACCGCAGGCGGCGCAGCCGCCGAGGCATTCGCGAAAACTTCCCCCAATCATCCGACCGTAGTCGGAATCTGAATGCATCAGTGTTTTGCTTTACACCGGCCAGAGATTTGGCATAAGTAAGTGCCATTGGGTACTGTCGCCTTTGTTTAAGCGGACTGCTCGAGAAAATTATCAAGCGTGCGTTCGGGGTCGAACAAATCCAGAGCCGCCGGCTCGAAGCTGGAATGACGGTATCCGTTTGAGCCAATCGGTTCATAAATCGACAGGATCTCGTCGCGACGGTTAGCCAGGTCACCGACCGCTACGATTAACGCTTCGAGGTCGGCTTTGGTGGTATAGAGTCCGAGGCTTGCGCGTGACATTCCGCGTTTTCTTTCGACATCGGCTTCAGCATTAGGCGCATCCGGGTCGATATCCATTTCCCAGAGTTCCTTTTTCAACAGTTCACGTACGTAGGGGTGTGCGCAGAAACAGCCGTTACGTACCTGTATGTTGTGGTAATCGTTGAGCGCGGCGGCGGTCAGCCCGTGATCGAATCCCTTGATATTAAAGGCGATGGTACCGGTTCTTGGAATATCGTCGGGTTCAGGGCCGTAGACGGTGACCCCCTCGATGTCTTTCAAACCATTCCAGGCAAAGTTGATCAGATCGATTTCTTTCTCGCGCACCTTGTCCATACCGACCTTGTGCAGTAAGTCGAGTACCGCACCGAGGGTAATTGCACCGACGATGTTTGGTGTGCCGGCTTCTTCGCGATCAGGCAGGGTGTGGGTGGGCATATACTCCGCGAGATAAACATCGTCGACCATGCCACCGCCGAGTTCAGCCGGTTTGATCGCATTGAGCAAACTTTTTTTGGCTATGATTGCACCCGGTGACCCGGGGGCATATATTTTATGGCCGGAGAAAACCAGCACATCGACATCGGCGTCATCCATGCTAACCGGTGCATGCGCGATCATTTGCGAGGCATCGACCAGCAGGTAGGCGCCTACCGCGTGCGCGAGTTTGGCTACATCGGCGAGTGGAGTGATCGCGCCGGTAACGTTACTGGCGCCAGTAACGGCAATGTAATTGATGCTTTCACCATGCTCGTCGAAGATTTCACGCAGCTTGTCCATATCCAGGCCACCGTAACGTTCAAACTCACCCGCACAGGGGATATGGACGACCTGTGCAGCATGGTAACGGTGGGGTAGATCATTGGAATGATGCTCCATTTCAGACACCAGTACCACGCCGCGCTCGGGTCGTGCGCGCGCCAGGCTGGCTGCCATGCGATTGAAACCCGCGGTCGCGCCGCTGCCGGCAAAAAATGTAGAATAATTTTCAGGATTCGCATCGACAAATTCGAGTACGCGTTGATGCGCCCATTCGAAGGCATGCGAGGCGCCCCGCGCTGCAAAATGCAGATCCGAGTGGGTACTGGCATAGTGCACCAGGAATTCATGGCCGACGTCGAAGGCCGGGGCCATCATCAGCGTGGAGGCGGCCGAGTCCAGGTAAATTCGGGGGCCGCGCCCGCCGGCGACGGTTGGATACTCGGTGTTAATCCCAATAAAACTGGTTTGTAAGTGGGCTAAAAGGTCAGAACTGCTCATTGGATTAATTTGTCAGACGAAAGAGATATTGTCGCATAAATTGGCCGCATGACAACTACCGGAAACTGGCAGACCTGATTATGACGGGGTACAGCCAGCCCGGGCTGGGTGCATTTCAGGCGATACTATTTGGGTAGTGCTCGGCCCAGTAGCGCGCCAGATCATCGCGTCGACATACCCATACCCGATCATGCCCAAGCACGTAGTCGAGGAATTTGTACAAACTGCCGATACGCCCGGGGCGACCAATCAGGCGCGCATGTAATCCGACCGTCATCATCTTAGGTTGGGTTTCGCCTTCCGCGTAAAGTATGTCGAAGCTGTCTTTCAGATAAGTGAAGAATTCATCCCCGAGTTGATAATCGTGATCCCCGCGCGCGAACTTCGAGTCGTTGGTATCGAGCGAGTAAGGCACCAGCAGCAGTTCAGGGTAGTCGCTAGACCAGTAAGGCAGGTCATCGTTGTATACATCCGAATCGTAAAGAAAATTTCTTTCTTCTACGATGAGTCGGCGGGTATTGAGTGAGGGCAGGCCTGCGTAGTATCCCAGCGGTGGTTCACCAGTGAGCTGGCGCACCTGCTCGATACTGTTGCGGATACATTCACGTTCGGCGGAAGCTTCGAGGTTGTTATAGTCGAACCAGCGCCAGCCATGGGGCTGTATATCAAATCCTGCATCGATCATTGCCCGCAGGGCCTGTGGATTTTGCCAGCCGGCCAGTCCGACCAGGTTGACGGTGGCCTTGAGGCCACGCTCGGTAAAGGCTTTGAGCAAACGCCAGTAACCAACCCTCGAGCCGTACTCGTAGCTGGACTCGATGTTCAAATCGCGCCCGCCGATACGGGTTTTGACGGCAACGTCGGCAACGCGTACCTCTGAACGGTCGTCGCCGTTCAATACGCAAAGTTCGCCACCTTCCTCGTAGTTAATACAGAAATTAATTGCAATCCGCGCCTCGTTCGGCCATACCACGGACGGTGGTTGATTTGCGTAACCGATAAAGTCGCGGCTGGGGCTGGAATCATCGTTCATAGGCATTAACCGATTTTAGCTAACTCGGGGTAAAACTCCGGACATTGGTGAATTGTAACCCAGGCAAACCAGTTCGGCATCTCACAAACCCGGGATTTACGGTAAACTTACCGAATCGTCGAACTTCAGGAGCAGTAGCGTGAATGATGTAGTCAATCGGGGACGGCGTAAGCTATTTTTTGGTCTTTTGGCTTTGCCAGTTTCGGGACTCGCCACAGTCGCGATTCGAACCCCGTCTGCTAGCGAGGGACCATTTTATCCAACCCGCGGAATGCGCTTTGACGATATCGATAACGATCTGGTCAAGATTGAGGGCGAGGTTGAGCAGGCCGGTGGGGAAGTCGTCAAACTCGCTGGGCGGGTGTTGGACAGCGCGGGTAAACCGGTCTCCGGGGCCCGTGTCGAGATCTGGCAGTGCGATGTCAAAGGTCGTTATTTGCACCGCGGTGATTATGGCTTGAGCTCGCGTGACCAGGCCTTCCAGGGTTTTGGTCATGACCTGAGTGGTGTTGACGGTAGCTACTCGTTTCGAACCATAAAACCAGTTCCCTACGCGGGACGCACTCCGCATATACACGTCAAGGTGCTGGTAGATAACCGCGAACGCCTGACCACACAATTTTACCTGCCCGATCATTCTGACAATCAAAGTGACTGGCTGTATCAGCGTGTGCCGCAAGCTAAACGCGAGCTGGTGACGATGAAATTTATCGTCACCGGGCAGGTACCGCAGGCGATTCTCGACATCGTGATTTAACTACTACGACCAATACCTGTTCCGGCGGCAATAGTCAGTCTGGAAGTTGGCCTGATTCGATTTAACCTGCCATCCCTGGGTGCAAAAGGGGGTTTCTTCTGCTTGTACTCGCCTTCAACAGGACTGCTTAAGCGGTCGACGCAGACCATTGCATTTGCTGGTTTTGGCGGCGGTGTTCCGCCAGTGGGACATAGTGCCAACATTCCTCGTTAATCATTAGGGTACGTATCAGTTGATTGTTGAGTTGGTGGCCGCTGCGCCTGCCGATGAATTTACCGATGATACTGGCGCCAGCCAGCGAGATATCACCCAGCGTATCAAGGATTTTATGGCGAACAAATTCATCCTTAAAACGTAATCCTTCTTCATTAACCACCTTGTTATCCTTAATCAATACCGCGTTATTCAATGCGCCTCCTTTGGCCAGGTCCAGTTTATGCAAAGTGTCTAATTGCTCCTGGAAACCAAAGGTGCGAGCCGAGGCCAGTTGGTGACTAAAGTTCTCTTCATTGACTTTGATATCCATGGACTGCTGACCGATTACAGGGTGATCAAAATCGATCGACATATCGACACTGAATTCATCGGCAGGCACCAGGCTGACGTGTTTGTTGTGGCCGAGAACTACCAGCGGTTTATCAATAATAATTGCCTGTACCAGTGCCGTTTGCCTTTCTCGCCCCACCTTGTCAATCAAACCGACGAAGGGTGCCGCGCTGCCATCCATAATGGGCACTTCCGGTGCATCCAGGACGATGCGGGCATTGTGTACGCCACAAGTCGATAACGCCGCTAACAGGTGTTCAATGGTGCTCACCCGAGTGCCGAATGCGTTGGCTACTGTCGTGGATAAACGCGTGTCAACAACGGTGTTCCAGCGCGCCGGTACTTCAGCGCGTAGTGGCGAAACATCGCGGCGCATAAATACATAACCGCTATTGGCATCGGCGGGCATCAATGTCATGATCACCTGCAAACCGGAATGCAAACCTCGACCAATGAGGGTGATGGAATCCTTTAACGTATGTTGATAATCCGATGCTAAATATTCGCTATTGCTTAACATATGACAGCCCCTTTCTTTATCAATTAGCGATAGGCTACCGATCTTTTTGTCGGCACTTTTGTCCTGCGGTGCCTAAGTCTTGTCCCGGGGCTAGCCGTACCTGCAGAGCTTCCCTGTGCGGCAACAGTCAATGAGGAAGTATTAGATGCCACCCATGGTATTGACCTCCTGGGCGTTACTGGTTTGGGATGAGCTCAACAAGCGTGGCTGTGATGCACGTGCAATATTCAAGCAAGCCGGTCTCAAGCCCGATCGGCTTGGGGATGCCAATGCACGCTACTCCGCGGCTGCCATGCAAAAACTCTGGGCACTTGCCATCGAGGCCAGTGGCGATGATAATTTTGCTTACAAGGTGGGGCGTCAGTGGCGGCCAACAACCTTTCACGCACTGGGATATACCTGGCTCGCCTGTACCACACTGGCCGAAGGTTTGAAGCGAATAGCGCGTTACTCACGCATCGTTAATAGCGGTGTTGATATTTCGTTTCAGCACAGTGGTAGTTGTGGTGAACTCATTATTCATATTCAGTATCACAAGTTCGTTATTCACCAGGGAGCGCATGATGCGGCGCTAGGCGCATTGATGACGATGTTGAGGATGTTGATGGGAGAATCCTATAGCCCGATGGAAATTCATTGTTTTTATGCACGCCCTGCCACGGCCATTGGTTTTGAGCACGACTTGCGTTGCCCGATTATCTACGATATGCCAGCCAATAAAGTAATCTTCGGTAATGCTGACCTGCACAGACAATTGGCTAGCGCCAATGCTGAGCTGCAAAAAATCAATGAAGACCTGCTGTTGGAAAAAATGCATCAACTGGATCGGGCTTGCATGGTTACCCGCGTCACCCAGGCCATCAACAAGGAATTGCCCACCGGTGAGGTGTACGAAAAAGACATCGCTGCATCGCTAGGAGTGAGTTTACGAACCATGCAGCGCCAGTTGGCTAAACAGCAGCAGAGCTTTAAGCAACTACTCGACGAGATTCGAAAGCAGTTGGCCGAGCAATACCTGGCCAACAGCCAGCTGTCGCTCAATGAAATTACTTACTTGCTGGGTTTTGCCAATCAGGCTAACTTTACCCGCGCCTTTAAACGCTGGCACGGAGTGCCACCCAGTAGCTACCGTCAGCAGCGGTTAAAATTGATTGCCTGAGAGAATTTATGGAAGGTTGCCTGGATTCTCTCGTCAGCAAGCGACTACATTCCAGGGATCAAGGAAAGGTTTCTTAACTTACTGTCCGGAATTAGTTATTTACTACACTAGCCTTGTAATCCTATTTTTCCACCTGGTTTTCGGTATCAGTCTTGCGGCCGGGTTTAGAGGTAGTTCGAGACTTCGAGCAGGTTACCATCAGGATCGAGAAACTCATGGCACTGTTAATTGATATCAAGCATCCACAATGGATGGAAGACGACGAGTTGCGCACGGAACTATTGCATTTCTATCCGGAGGCAGATATCCGCATCGGTGAAAGTCCGGGGAACCTGGATGAAATAGAGATGTTGACTGTCAGCAGCTATTTTCCAGGCGAGGCCTTGCAGTACCCGAATTTGAAAGTTATTCAAAAAACCGGCGCCGGGGTAAACAATATTCTGGCCGATCAGAAATTGCCGAAAGCAGTTCAGGTAGCGCGCCTGCAAACCAGTACTTCGGGTAACGAAATGGCGGAATATGCGTTGGCCCTGGTGTTGCAGGAGCAGCGCCATTTGCGTCAGTACCATGATCAGCAAACGCGTTCGGAGTGGATATCCTACCCGCCACGCAAGGCAGCGGAGACAACGGTAGCTGTGCTTGGTCTGGGTCGTATCGGCTTGCTGGTGGCACAGCGCTTTGTTGCTAACGGTTTCGAAGTGGTCGGCTGGAGTCGTAGTCCCAGGGATATACCCGGAGTCGACTGCTACGCCGGTGCAGAGGGTTTGCCCACTGTGCTGGAATCTGCCGACTACGTCGTTTCGGTACTTCCGTCAACACCGCAGACTCGTGGCATGTTTAACCACAGCCTGTTCAAATGCTTCAACCCGCACGCATTTTTTATCAATGTCGGTCGCGGTGACCAGGTTAAAGAAGATGATTTGATGCAGGCGCTGGATAATGATTTGCTCGCCGGCGCTATTCTGGATGTGATGTCGAGCGAACCCCTTTCTGACGATAACCCGATGTGGCTGCACCCGAGGATCCAGCTCACTCCGCATATTTCGGGTTACCATTTAGGCGATGCAATTATCGATATCGCTGAAAATTACCGGCGTTTACAAAACGGTGAGCCGCTGTTAAACCTGGTTGATCTCGAACGGGGGTACTGATATGAATGCAGTCACAGCCTTGCAGCAAAAAATTCGGCGGGCGATTCCGTTGAGCGATGCGATGCAGTTCTCGATCAAAAACTTGAGCCTGGATGCAATTGAGGTTACCGCACCACTCGAACCCAATATCAATATCCATGGTACCGGCTTTGCCGGCAGTATCTACTCGCTTGGCGTGCTCACCGGTTGGGCCCTGTGCACACATATCATGGACGAACTCGGAATTGAGGCCGAGCTGGTTGTGGCCAGGGCGGAAATTCGTTACCGCGCGCCTGTTAACGGCGAACTCGACTGTAGTTGTGCCTGTTCGGCGGCACAGCGTGAATCGTTCCGGCAGGGTGTTGCCACGGTTGGCAAGGGTAAACTGGTGCTCGATGTCGAGGTAGGCGGCGATCGACAGGCGGTATTGCAGGCTACCTATATCGCAGTAAAGGGGTAATTGGCTGCCGTCTACAACCAGCGCCTGACCTGACGTTTGTAGTCGAGGTAAACCTCGCCGAACTTACGTTCGAGGTAAATCTCTTCGCGTTTGATGACCAGTTGCTGCAACAGGCAAATCAGCGGCAAGACGCCCATCAGTATCCACCAGCTATTCAGTACCAACCCGCTACCTGCAGTGGCGATGCAGAATGACAGGTAGATTGGGTTTCGACTGTAACCAAAAATCCCCTGCTTGATAATCGTTGTCGTGGGTTGCCAGGGCTCGATGTGAGTTTTCGCCTCGAGGAAATGAAACAGGCCAGCCAGGGCAATCAGCAGGGCCATCACGAGTAAAACTGCACCGCTCAGCCAGACAAGGTCCGCGTGTAACACCGGTAACGGCATGATCCAGTCGATCAGGTAGCCGCAGCCAATTGTCAAGCCCACCAGCAGTGGCGGTGGGAACTTCAATCCGGGTCCGCGTCTGTCTTCGCTTTCGGGCAATGTATCCGGCATCAGGTTAGCTGCCCCTGGGGCGGCCCTTGGGTAACTGAGTGGCGCGCCGGCCGCTGAGTTTTTCGATCTTTCGGGCAAACTTGCTGTCGCCCAAAACCCAGCCTTTGAGGGTAGCGTCGGTGATCTGCTGAACCATTTCATCGTTCAGTTTTTGCTTGAACATCGCCTTGTAGGCTTTGGCGCGCGATTTGTCGTCCTCGCCCAGTTGCTGATATTGCTTGTGCGCAGTGATCATTTCATCGACCTTGCCAAGTGCGTTATGCGCATAGCTGCTCCAGCGATAATCCATGGGCTTGCCGACCAGCCCGTTGCGCACCGGATTCAGCTCGATATAGCGACTGCAGTCGAGCAGGTACTGCTTGCTCTCGACCACGGTTGACCGATAACGTCCCTCCCAAAGGGTGCCGCTGCCGCTGTAACACTCGTTGAAATACTGTACATAATTCCTTCCTATCGACTGTGTCGCTCTGGAAATGCTATCCGTGTTTCCCGGGGTTGCCAGAATATGTACATGCTCCGGCATCAGCACGTAGGCATGTACCTCAAGCTGATAGTTATATGCTGCTGCGTCGAGACAGTCGTGGAAATACTGGTAATCCTGATCTTCGAAGAAGATTTGTTGCCCGTCGCGTCCCTGCTGAATGATATGTTGAAGCTGATTTGCTATTGCGTAGCGAGGTAATCTGGCCATGTAAATGCTCGTTAACTGCCAAAGATGATTATTTTAGCAATAATATGTCATTGTCCCCCAATTGTTAAAATAAATGACAAAATTTTGACGTTTTGATTAATTGTGATCCCGTGGGATGGTGATTTCATCCCAATCCCGTTGATTTATCAGCTCTTCACCTTCATAGGCACGCACCGTTGCCTTTATATAATAGTTTTCTACATCGCATCGAAACTCACTTTCGGCCTCGGTTCGAATAGACCAGTCGCCACGATGCATCCAGCAGATATAGCGGCTCAGGGAACGACAGCTGAGCGGATCTTCAGCCCCGATAGTCCAGCGCTCATCGTGCCGGTGCCGGGTGCACATACCGTTACCCGGGTTTTCGACTTCGCCGGTATCGTCGATGACCCGATAATGTGATTCCCCGGTTTGAAAGTTGTGTTCGACCCAGCGACGACTGAGTTCGGGCTCATTCAATTTGTATTCGGGTAGTGGGTTTTGCTCTTCTGGTTCGGCTTGCTCGTAGACATCGACGCCCGCCCGGACTGGCAGTGTGATCACCGCATCCGGCCCTAGTTTAATGGTTGCGGTAACGACTTCGGGCGGTGGCATTATCATCGGCCAGTAGCTGGTCGAAATTGCGACGCGCATCTTGTGCCCGCGCATGAATCGGTAGCCGCACTCATCTAATTCAATTTCAACCGATTCGGCGTGACCCGGTATCATCGATTCAGGCGTTTCGTTGCCGTGTCTATGTGCCAGATTCAGCACTCCCCAACTTACCCTCGAAACTTCACCATTGGGGTGGATGTCATTCAGGCGCACTGCGATGTTTCCGAGTGGTTTATCGATAGAAACTTTCAACCGAAGAACAGGCCGACCCAGGATTTCGATCGGTTGGTGCAGCTTGCCGCTATCAAATACAAGCGAGCCGGAATCGTCATGGCGCTGATCCGACGGCATTTCTCCGTTCGGATTTACCGTAAAAAATTCTCCGCAACTGGTTCCACAGTTCTGCGGCGACATCATCGTTTTTGCCTTGGTTCGACCTGGGATGTCGAGCAACTGTCGATTCGGCGCCAGGTAATAGTTGCGTTTTTTGGTGTCGCGGGCCGGTAATTCCGCCTCCGCTACCCATCTCCCGGGTGCGCTTTGGTGATGCAATTGCGGTCGGGTTGCTTCGAGAATATAGGCGCGATCGTCGGGTAAACTTTCGACTCCGTTATCGACACCCTTGAGCCATTTATCCCACCAGTTGATCGCTTCACTGAGGAAATCCAGGCGTGGTTTCGGCAGCGCGAAATGAGGGTACTTGTGAATCCAGGGGCCATTAATCGCTTTGGCGTTTTTAAGATTGATTGCTGCCGCGGGTGGCGCATTGATGTAACCATCCGCCCAACCGGAAATAACCAGCGCTGGTATCTCGATATCCTGATAGTTTTCGTTAATCGATCCATGCTTCCAGTAGTCGTCTTTACGTTGGTGCGCAAGCCAGGTTGCCAGTGGAAAGGGTTGAGACTTGAGTCTTTGTATCCAGGTATCGCGCCAGCTTTCTCCGACCAGCTCTGGATCTGGCGGTCG
>PJEL010005706.1_pt1 | contig 10008 bp, 9 predicted proteins | sample 1853271 | NCBI WGS metagenome assembly PJEL01 (sample SAMN08108733, study PRJNA415343) | Invertebrate metagenome, whole genome shotgun sequencing project. | host: Globobulimina | place: Sweden: Gullmar Fjord | collected 2015-08 | reverse complement strand
TGACCTTTGACGATAAGTTGGCAGGATTAGCTGCCATCCAAAGAAAGGTGTGTGTATCAAGGAGATATCGCATTATCACCTTCCTTAAGCCAGAAATCGTCTATAATTTCATCAGGCAGTGGCTTTAAAATATCATCATTGAATTTGATTTTTCCCTTGTATAGACCAAGTTGCCTCTTTCCACTTTGCTCCTGAACAGGGACTAGTTTAACCAAAGGATATCCGGATTTGGTAATAATGACTTCCTCACCGGACAGCACGACCGGAATAAGCTTGGAAAGCTTGGTTTTTGCTTCATGAATGCCCACTTCCATATTTTTCTCCTTTAACCCAAGTTGAGCAATTTTAGAGAAAAGATCGGTGCAGATCGAGTCAAAAAAGAATCAATTCAGGTTTAATATAGTTTAGCCTTAGACTAAGTTTAAATTACCTGTTTGTCAATTTAAAATTTTTGTAAAAGTTCAACCAACCGGTAGGGCAGGGTAGGAGGAACCCATGTCCTCAAATCCGTTCAAGCCAGGTGTATCTTATTAGAACTGTTGAAGCTCTATTTCGACTATTTCGAGAAAGCTCAATATATTTAATTGAATAGAATGAATACGCCTCGAACCGACCATGGCTCCAAGCACCCTTTTCGCTTGCGCGTTTTGCCACGCGCTAGGGAATCTACCGTAAAATCCGGGCTTGCATTTCTATTACTTTCGTTATTTCTGATCACTTCCCACCCCCTCAAAGCTCAGGAGTTTACCGTTAAAGGAACCAGCCAGGATAACCTTCAAAGCTACTTCCTGGCCTTGGGGGATATCGACCAGGATGGTGATATCGATTATGTGATTTGAATTTTTCCGGATGACGCCGGAAAAGGATTCGAGCACATCCGTTGCTGTCGGCGACATCGATGGAGACGGGGACCTCGACGCTATTTTTGGCAATTGCGGCCCGAACGCGGTCTATAAGAATGCCGGCAACGGAATAATGAAGCTGCATGAATACTCTCCGGAAGGCGATATTACTTATGCCGTCATGCTGGGTGACCTGGATAATGACGGCGATCTTGACTATATTGCCGGAAACAATGGCTACAACCGAGGCCAGTCCAATCGGGTCTTTCTGAATGACGGGCAGGGACACTTTGAGCTGCATGAGAGTTCAGCTGAAACGGATATCACCTATTCAGTGGCTCTGGCCGATATCGACGGGGACGGCGATACGGATTACATCGCCGGAAACTATGGCTATAACCGGGTTTATAAGAATAAAGGTGCCGGGCATTTCTATCTTTTTCAATCTTCTGAAGAAACCAAAAGAACCTGCTCAATCGCCGTTGGAGATCTCGATAACAACGGCACGATCGACTATATCGCCGGCAACAATTACTCCCGCAATCACATCTACCTGAACCAGGGGCGGGGGCATTTTGTTCCGAATCGAGTCCATTCAGCAGCAACGGGCAAAACCTATGCCGTTGGTGCAGGCTTCCTGGACCAAGACCGGAACCTTGATTATGTCTTCGTCAATTTCAATAAACCCAATCAAATCCACCTGCAAAAAGATGGAAATACATTCTAAGTCCAGACCTCGTTGAATAGTTTACTGGTTGAATGGTTGATTGGTTGATTGAGTTGATTAGGTATTGAATTTGCCTTTGTCCTTAACCCTGAACGTTGAACCCTGAACCTGTGAACGCTTACGGTAAATTATAGTTATAATTTCAGAATGATACAATTGGTTAAAAACTTATGGGACACAGATTTACACAGATAAACGCAGATTAGTACAAACCGCATAGCGGCGGAATCCCTGCTAGATATACAAAGGTGCCTACTTGCTATGTGTCCTTTCTCGCCGAAGGCGAAACAAACTTTCTTTTTAATCCGTGTTAATCCGTGTTCATCTGTGTCCTAATTGTCCTTTCTTTTGAAATATGAAGTGTCCCCTTATTTTTTTGTTTTTTATGATGAAACACGAATGAGCATGGATTACACAGATTTTTTTATTCGATAGTTAATATAGACCTTGTTGAATAGTTTACTGGTTGAATGGTTGAATAGGTAAATTGTAGTTATAATTTCAGAATGTTACGGTTTTTTAAAAACTTTTGGGACACAGATTTGCACAGATTAGTTCAAACCGCCTGGCGGCGGAATCCCTGCCAGATATACATAAGGTGCCTACTTGCTATGTGTTCTTTCCCGCCGAAGGCGAAACAAACTTTCTTTTTAATCCGTGTTCATCCGTGTTAATCTGTGTCCTAATTGTCCTTTCTTTTGAAATATGAAGTGTCCAATTATTTTGCAAATATGGGATAAATCCATATTTACAACCACTTAATCAATCAACTAATCAACCAATCAACCATATCTGTAATAGTTATAAACAATCTTTAAATGTTTAAAATCTGTGAAAATCTGCGACAATCTGTGTCCTAAATTTTATAGTTTACGGATTTTGGTCCTGGTTTTGCGCTGTTTTTTGGACAGTCGTCTGCTGGGGCCTTTCTTTTTGGTAGTCGGTTTCCAGCCGTTATATGCATCCCGGTCGGTTTCCATCCCACCCGCGTATTGGGCTAAGGTCAGCTTATTTTCAAAATCCAGCGCGCTGATGGTCGCTGCACCGCGGGCCTGCACGGTGTGCACGATGTCTAAATCAGAGCTCACCACCAGGGCCTTTTCGCCTTCCCGGCCAGCCATCTGTTTAATCACGGTGTCCGCCGACTCGCCAATATGTGAGAACACTATCGTGATACCTTTTTGGCGATCCCGCTGAAGGGAGAGCAAAGGGGCTCTGGTCCCGTCAAATACAACGGTGATGCGATGCGCTTTTATCTTTTTGTAGGCCGCCAGCATGTCGACCAGTGCGTCGCGACCCAGTTGGATATCCTGTAGATCAAGAGCGCTCAGCTGTTTGGATTGCCGGATCAGATTATAGCCATCTATGATTATATGAAGGGACATTGTGGGCGTCAATAACCAGTGATCAATTCCTGCCTGATGAGCCTTCCTTTTCGGCGGAGACCGGGAATGGTAAAATTGAATAATGACTAATGACTAATGAATAATTGAGGAATTCTGTCATTTTTATTTTTTCGTTAAGCATTCTAAATAAACTAATGGTTCTTCCAGGATCTTAAATTAACTGAACGTCTTTCAAGATTAAAGATTGATAGCATTCCTTCATTTGTCATTATTCATTATTCATTCGTCATTTTTTTACCTGTTTCAGACGATCTATCAGGCGCTCGAGATCGTCATTGCTGTAAAACTCAATTTCAACTTTTCCTTTTTGCCCATTCTTTTTGATCAGAATTTTGGTGCCGAGATGGCGGGATAGATCCTCGGCCAGGCTGGTAAGATGTATTTGTTCGGAACGATTTATGGAAACCGTCGGCTGTTTTTTCTCAGATTTCAGGCGCCGCACCAGGTTTTCGGTCTCACGAACCGATAACTTTTTGGAAACAACCGCACGCCAGGCCGCCAGCTGCTGAGCAGGGGTTTCGGCACCCAGCAATGCCCGGGCATGCCCCATGCTCAGAGTGCCGTCGGTAATGCTTGCTTTAATTTGATCCGGTAGCTGGCGCAGCCGCAAAAAGTTGGCAACTGCCGATCTGCTTTTGCCCACCCGGGCAGATGCCTGATCCTGGGTCAGGTCGAGTTGGGTAATCAGGTGGTGATAGGCTTCGGCCTCTTCAATGGGGTTTAAATCCTCACGCTGGATGTTTTCGACCAGAGACATTTCCAGCAGTTTGTCATCGGTCACCCGTTTAATTACCACCGGAACTTGAGTTAAGCCGGCCCGTTTAGAGGCTCTTAATCGCCTTTCACCGGCAATCAGCTCATAGCCGGCATCATCTTTGCGCACCAGCAGGGGCTGCAGGACACCCTGGGTTTTGATGGAGTCGGCCAGCTCCTGCAGATCTTCTTCGGAAAAAGTCGCGCGGGGCTGAAACCGGTTGGGCCGAATTAGATCGATATCACAGTAAAAAAAGTCCTGTTTTGCTTCATCCTCTTTTTCGATGCCCGGAATCAGGGCACCCAGACCTTTGCCCAGGGCCATTTTTTTGCGTTTGACTTTACCGGAAGCGGTCTTTTTCTTCAGGCTGTTTTTTTGCATTGTGAACCTCGTCCGGAATAACTGACATTGAATATACAATCGAAAATTTTCAATCTTTTAAGGTTCCGGAATCGCCATTGGTCAAAATTTCTTGGGCCAGCTCGAGATAGCTGCGAGCACCGGTTGATGTCGCGTCATAGAGCAGGATGGGCTTGCCGAAACTCGGCGCTTCACCGAGACGGATGTTTCTGGGGATCATGGTTTTAAATACCAGTTTATCAAAGTATTTTTCGGCTTCCTCTGCTACCTGGTATGACAGATTGGTCCTCCTGTCGAACATGGTCAGCAGGATGCCGGCAATTTTAAGACCCGGATTCAGGGCCTGCCTGATGCGTTTTACGGTTTGCAGCAGCTGGCCTAAACCTTCAAGGGCATAAAATTCGCACTGTAATGGAATCAGAAGTGAATCAGCGGCGGTCAGCGCATTCACTGTCAGAAGGCTCAGCGAAGGTGGACAATCCAGGATGATGTATTCAAATGAGCTGTCAAGATCGGCAAGCAGATTTTTTAAGGCATTGTCACGGTTGGGGTTTGACATCATTTCGACCTCAAACCCGATCAATTCCACGTTGGCCGGGATGATCTTTAACGTCGCAATGGCGCTGTCTTTAATCAAGCTTTGGGCTCCCGCTTGACCCAGCATCCCGTGGTACAGGGTTTTGTCGGTGGTGGATCGATCGATTCCGACGCCCGACGTCGCATTGGCCTGGGGGTCGCAATCTACCAGCAGGGTACGTTTTTCAGAAACGGCCAGAGACGCCGACAGGTTGATGGCGGTGGTCGTTTTGCCCACGCCGCCTTTTTGATTCGCAATGCATATTACTTTTGCCATAGGTTAATGATCTAACACAAAATTTGATGTTTGAAAAGAAGATAAAAATGTGACACGCATGAGGGCCTCGGGCGCTTAGTTACGCTGAAAGCGGGATTGGGTATTTTCGACTGAATATTCAATTTGCAATCTTTAATTTTCAAGTCTCCGCGAGCGGACCCGGTGTGGGAAATGGCGACCCTAAAATAATGCTGGTTGTAATACCGGTTTTCTGTCATATTATAAAAAGACCAAGGGTTGTCGTATGAAAAAAATGAATTCAAATCAAAAAGCCATTGCTATTGTGATTATCGCCGTGATTGCCATGGTCAGTCTTATTCCGCCGGTGGTTCGCAGTATCACCATTAAAGAGGAAGAAGACCTGTCACGCCAGATGATGACAGCTATTTACAAGTATTACGATGTGATCGATGACCCGGTGGTCGTTGATTACGTCAATGATATCGGTAACCGGATTCTGGCAACCCTGCCGCAGCAGCCGTTTAGATACCAGTTTCATGTGATTAGGGACGATGTCTACAATGCATTTGCCACACCGGGCGGTCACATTTTCGTCTACACCGGATTAATAGACGCCATGGAGGAGGAGGAAGAGCTGGCCGGTATCCTGGGGCATGAAATCGCCCACGTATACTGTCGGCATATCTCACAAAAGATCGAGCGCCAAAAAAAGATGGGCTGGGCTTCGCTGGCCGGGCTTGCGGCCGGTATTTTGCTGGGGGTCGGCGGAGCGGGGGAAGCCGCCCAGGCCGTTACGATGGGATCACAGGCTGCCACGCAATCCGCCGAGCTGGCTTACGGACGCGACGATGAAATGCAGGCCGATCAGTTTGGCGTCAAATTTATTAGCGGGGCCGGATACAACGCCGAAGGATTGCTAAAGATTTTAAAAAAAATCCGGAGCAAAACCTGGTTCGGATCAGACCAGATTCCCACCTACCTAAAAACGCACCCGGCGGTCGAGGATCGTATTGCTTTTATCGGGTCCTGGGTTGAATCCTACAACGCCACCGCCAAGCCCATTCCCCCGGTCAATGAGGATAATTTTATCCGGGTGCACACCCGGGTGGAAACCCGTTATGGCGATGAGGAAACCATCCTGAGCCGGCTCGAATCCGATGTCGTCAGAAATCCCGCTGATCCACTGACCCATTACCGCTACGGCTTGATATTGGCCCGGGCCGGAAAACGATCGGAAGCCATCAAGCAGATGCGGGTCGCTCTGACCAAAAGAGCATTTGATCCCTACATATTAAAAGACCTTGGCTGGATATATTTTCTCGACGGTCAGTTTCCCCAGGCACTCAAAACACTGAAAAGTGCCCACAGCATGATCCCGAAAGACCCGGAATGCGCTTTTTATCTGGGTCGCACCCAGATGGAGCTGGGAAATCTGCCGGAAGCCGTCGATAATTTTCGAAAACTGACCGTGCATTATCCGAGGTTTACGCCGGCCTATTATTACCTTGGGCAGAGCCTGGGACAGCAGCAGGAGTTAGGCGAGGCCCACTATTATCTCGGCGTTTACTATCTTAGAAAAAGAGAATACAAAAATGCAGTGGTGCAGTTGCAGCAGGCCCTAAAGCATATGGAAGATGCTGATAAGAGAAAGCAAGTCGAAGGTTGGCTGGCAAAAATGAAGGGGCCGGAGAAAAAAAAGTAAATAGTCTTGGGCCAGAGGACTCGGCTTTGATTTCACCTCAGATGGGCGGTGTATGCTTGCTTTTAGATAGAAAATGGAATAATGGAATGGTGGAAAAATGGATAAGTGGGTATGAAAAGCGGATGGGATTCGGATTCTAATTTTTGATCAGAATCATTTATATAGAAATATATCTCATTTCGATACACCCCGTATTCCAACATTCCATTATTCCATTATTCCGGGGCGTTCGATCATGGCAACCCAGCCGGAGGCGGGATTATGCGGCACTAATGACCAAAACTTCTGTGTCAGAAAGAAATCAGCTGCGATCAAAATGGGAAAACTGCATGGTAAAGGTGCCTCTGCCCTGGGTGCCCGATCGCAACGAGGTTGAATAACCGAACATGTGTGACAATGGAACGGTGGTTTTGATGATCTGGGATCCCAATTTGTGGTCAATCGATCCGATTTTTCCACCGCGGGCGTTTAAGTCACCGATGACCTCACCCGTAAAGGCCTCGGGTACAAACACCTCCACATCCATGATCGGTTCCAATAAAAAAGGTTTGGCTTTGGACAGGGCCTCGTGGCTGGCCATGGATGCACTCACGGTGTATGCCAACTCGCTGCTCAGGGAGTCCTTGTGCACAACACTCAGCAAGGTGACTTTGACATCAACCACCGGGTAACCCATCAACGATCCGCTCGCCAGCGATTCCAAGGCCCCCTTGCGGGCGGCCTCGATGAATACCGGGGGCAGTTCATCTTCTGAAATTTTTGATATAAATTGATTGCCTGTGCCTCTGGACAAAGGGGCGACGGTCAAGTTGACTTCACCATACAGACGCTGCCCTGCGATTTCCTTGTCAAAAACGGCAGTGGTCTGGGCCTGGCCACCAATGGTTTCACGATAAACCACCTGGGGCTTGCCGACGTTGACATTGGTGTTAAATTCCCGCTGCATGCGGCTGGTGATTATTTCCAGGTGCAACTCACCCATACCCGATAGGATGGTCTGGCCGGTATCATCGTCTTTGCGGACGATGAGGGTTGGATCTTCAGCCATAAACTTTTGCAGCACCGCGTCCATTTTTTCTTGATCGGAATGAGTTTTAGGCTCTACCGCTACTGAGATTACCGGTTCGTAAACTTCGATATTTTCTAGCATAACCGGATGATCGGCAAAGCACAGCGTCTCGCCGGTGGATGAATCTTTTAAACCCACAACTCCCACGATATTGCCCGCACCGACCGTATCAATGCGTTCGCGTTTGTTGGCATGCATTTGCAGGATGCGAGCCAGTTTTTCTTTTTTCTTCAGCGTCGGATTATAAACCTCGCTGCCGGCTTTCATTTTGCCGCTGTATATTCTGACAAATGACAGCTTGCGGCCTTCGATCATGGACACCTTGAATATCAGGGCCGCCAGCGGTTGGGAATCTTTGGCCATACACTCGATTATCCGGCCGGTTTCAGGGTGCGATCCTTTTATGGGAGGAATATCAACGGGGCTCGGAAGGAATTTGACGATGGCATCCATCAGGGGCTGGATGCCCTTGTTCCTCAAGGCGGACCCGCACAATACCGGGACCAAATCCAGGTTGATGGTGGCTTTGCGAATTGCATTCCGCAGGGTTGACGAGTCAATCGGCAACTCAGATAAATAGGCCTCCATCACCTCGTCATCGTATTCGGCTACCGCCTCGATCATCTTGTCCCGGTATTCTTCCGCCTGCTGCAGATTATTATCCTGGATCGGATTCAGATTATAGCTGGTTCCCAGAGTTTGTTCATCCCAGCTGAATTGTTTCATTTCGATGAGATCAACGACATCGGTAAAGTCGTCACCCTGGCCGACCGGTAATTGCAGGATCAGTGGATGGGCCTTGAGACGCTCTTTGATCATTGCAACGGTTGCCAGAAAATCGGCTCCGACCCTGTCCATCTTGTTGATAAAAGCCATTTTGGGGACGCCGTATTTGTCGGCTTGATGCCAGACGGTTTCGGATTGGGGCTCCACGCCTTCCACGGCACTAAAAACCCCGACGGCCCCGTCCAGCACTCGCAGAGACCGTTCGACTTCAATGGTAAAATCCACGTGCCCCGGTGTGTCAATAACATGGATTTCATAGTCTGCCCATTGACAGGTGGTGACGGCTGAGGTAATCGTGATACCCCGTTCCTGCTCATCGACCATCCAGTCCATCACTGCTTCACCGTCATGAACCTCACCTATTTTATGGGACCGTCCGGTGTAGAATAAAATCCGCTCGGTGACCGTCGTCTTGCCCGCATCGATGTGAGCGATGATGCCGATGTTTCTGATGTTGTTTATTTTGGATTTGTTCTTCATCGTATTAGCAGCATATGGGCCTTGAAGGGAAACTGCAGGTTTATATGTCCGGCCAGCGTAGGCGCCTCATTTCCATCAATCAATATCTTAACCCGACTAATTTCGGAAACATTTAGTATTAATGAATTGACCACCGAATAGATGGTCAGCAACTCTGAGTTGGTTCCGCCGGGGTGTTTTTTATTAATTGATGCTGAAAAATCGACGTAACACACGTTGTCCGGGTCGATATAGATAGCGCTAAGTTCCGTACCGACCGGTATGGTCCGTATAAGTTCTTTTTGCGGGCCTTTAATCAAGGCTTCAACGATGGCTCTTGCGAATTCGACCGGTTCATCCGGTTGATGCATGACCCTGGGTTCGGATTTGAGAAAAGAATTATTTCGGTCTGCAAAATATAGATGGGCTTGAATTTTGCCGGACTGCTGCGGTAAATCCGTATTCAATTGACCATCATCACGGCTGTTGGGTTCCGTTTCAGCGTCCGCAATCTGAAAAGGGAGAATACTGACGCATCCGATCACAAATGCCCCCAGGAGCCCTAAAAAAAATCGTTTGTGCGCTGATGGTGCAGGATCAATCATCGGATCACGCCTTACTTTACTGCAATCGCGGGGGATGTCCAATAAAAAAAGGCTAGCCGGACAAGGTCATTCCAATAAATCCATTTTTGTTCAACCGGCACACCGGGCACGGCCACCTGTTGCAGAATGCCGTGCCTTGAATTGAACATTATTGAACGCTTTGAAAAAACCTCTTGATACTAACCTTTATATTTGGTGGTGGAGCTGAGGGGGCTCGAACCCCTGGCCTCATGACTGCCAGTCATGCGCTCTCCCAGCTGAGCTACAGCCCCAAACACAAAAGTATATTTTTACCAAATACCGATTGGGGTGTCAATAAGTATTTGAACTTAGTTCGCTTCGCTCACAATTGGAATGATGGAATATTGGAATATTGGCCTCCGGCTCGTAGAGCTTATGCAGCCTACGCCTCGGAGAGAAAACTAGGTTTAGCGGAATGAGATCTGATCTTATAATGATGGCACGGATCAGAATTTAAAATCAG
>PJEL010005705.1_pt1 | contig 10010 bp, 10 predicted proteins | sample 1853271 | NCBI WGS metagenome assembly PJEL01 (sample SAMN08108733, study PRJNA415343) | Invertebrate metagenome, whole genome shotgun sequencing project. | host: Globobulimina | place: Sweden: Gullmar Fjord | collected 2015-08 | reverse complement strand
ATATTATCCAAATTTAATCACTATATTATTATATGTTACTCTAAAAGTTTCATCTTCACCTTTTGCAATATTACCTTCATATTTCCAAACTACTCTATCACCTATCTTTTCTTGTCCAGTTGGATCTATAACCATAAGTTTTTCTACTTGAGCCATTGTCATTCCATTAGTAATTTTATAACTACCTTTTAATGCATCACCTAAAGATGGTTGAACCTCTCCACATCCAACAAATAGAAATGTTGCTAGTAAACTAGCACTTAATAATTTTTTTGTAATCATATATAATCCTTTAATTAGTTTATAAAATATGATAACATAGGATTATATAATATTTCTTTAAATGTTTTTAAAATTATTGAAAGTGATTATTAATGTAGCAAATGTGTAATATGTAAGCGGTAGTTTAAGAATAAGTAATAGATGTAAGTATGTAAATTAATGGGTTGGAAATAAGAACAAGAGATTATTTTCTCTTGTTCTTATATTAGAAGTGGTAAAATAAACCTGCGTAAGCACCTTCTATATTTAATTCCCCATAAGTATCATCAATATCATCTAACGTTATATTTTGTTGTCTATATCCAACTGTTGCTCCAAGACCAAAAGGTGTTTCATAAACAATTCCTGCTTTAATATCAGAAAATTTATTTCCTGAATATCCAACATAACTTAAATCAGCTTCAACACTAAGTCCAGAAAATGGTAAATCAAATCTAGCTTTAGTATATAGCATTGGTAATATTACACTAAAATCTTCATTTGCATGTTGTGTACTAGTATCAATTTTTACATTACCATCGATAGCTTTAATATTTAAACCAATGTCAAAATTTACCCAATTATCTAAAATTCTCCAATAAGGAATTATATCTACTTGATCAAGTGTAATAGTACTTGTAGCAGAATCTGATACTGAAAATGATTTTCCTGAAAATGTTACATTGGCATTAATTGTACCACTTGCACTATCTGAGAAATTTGTCTTTTGAATTTTAAGATTTGGTAAAAGTGGCAAAGGGTGGTCGATATATGCCCACATAAAACCATTTGTGTCATTACTCCCATATCCTAGGTCTTTTTCAAAATCTAGAGAACCAACACCTTTTTGAATATTACCTGTTAATCCAGAACTCCATGCTGCATAACCAACCTCTGCACCAATAAAATCTGCATTCAATGATGTTACTAAAGTTAAAGCAACAGTTGCTGATAGTAAAATTTTTTTCATTTTAAATTCCTTGAATAGTTTAATACACAAATATTAACAAATATCTACTTAGTAACGATTGAAAATGATAGTTTATTTATCTCTTGATGTTTATGTATAAAACTATTTAAATCATCAATTGTCAAGTTGTTTATTTTTTTTAATTCTTTTTGCGGGTAATTAAATGGTAAGTTTTTATAATACAGATGAAATGCTCTATTTAATCTTTGAGAAAATGTTTCTGTTCTTAAAGGTTCACTGCCCATTAGAAAGTTTTTTGCAGCTTGCAGTTCCTTTTTAGTAACACCAGATTTTACAAATTCTTTAACAATTTTATTTACCATATTTTTAGCTTTTTCTGTATTGTCTAGTTTTGTTTGTAAGTATCCTGTAAAATGTGAATGTGATTTATTATTTGTAATATTTCCATAAGCACTATATGCAAGGCCATTTTTTACACGTATCTCTTCCATTAGCCGACTTCCAAATCCACTTCCACCTAAAATAAATGAAGCTACTTTTGCTTTATAACTATCTTTGTCATCATAGTTAATTTCAAATGGACTTGAAAAGTAGATATATGACTGTTCTGTATCTTTTAATATAACTTCTTTTTTTACTTTTTTAGAAATAGTAATCTTTTCTATTTTTGTTTTTCCTTGTGGTTGAATTAAAGCTAATGTATCTTTAATATCATTTTTAAAATTTTTGAATTCTAAATCTCCACCAACAACTATAATTAGATTATCCAAGTTTAATATAGAAGTCAGCTTTTTTTGAATCTCTTTTAAAGTAATCTTTTTTATATGTTTAATTTCACCTTTACTTGTATATTCTAAAGCAGTATCTTTATATTGTAATTTCTTTAAATTTTTAGATGCAATATAATCAAAGTCATTTTCTTTTTGTTGCAATTTACTCATCTCAAGAAGTTTAATTTTATCTAAAGTGTCTGTTGTCATATTAGGATCTTTTAAAAGTGTATTTAGATACTGAAGTGCTAATTTATATTCACTTTTTAAACAACTTATTTCAATTACAAATGTTTCAAATCCAGTTGATGTGTCTATTGAGATTGCATTATTTTCTAAATCTCTTGCATAATTAATAGCACCATCTTTTTTAGTACCTTCATTTAATATCTTTGCAGTAAGATTTGTTATTCCTATATTTTTTTTATCATTTATATATCCACTATTTTGGAAAACTAGTTGAAGATTAAAAATTGGTAAGTTATTGTTCTTTTCAAATATCACTGGAATATTTGTATTGTTATTGTGTATCTCTTTTAGCGTTGCTGACATAAGTATCCCTTGTGTTATAAAAAGTATTAAGATTGAAAGTTTTTGTAGTTTTGATATAAACATATTAGAATCTTTCTAATATGTCATATGCTGTATTTCTTTTTGCAGGATTTTCTCCAAAATCCCTAATTAAATCTATCATCTCATTTTGGTTCATTGTATTAGTTGCACCTGCCGCGCTAACTACATTTTCTTCCATCATTGTACTACCTAAGTCATTTGCCCCAAATTGTAAAGCCATTTGACCTATATAACTTCCTTGTGTTACCCAAGAACTTTGAATATTTGGAAAATTATCTAAATAAAGTCTAGCAACTGCTAAAAGCCTTAAATATCTATTTGAACTTTGAGCTGGAATATTTGGTAACTCTTCTGCTAGTTTTGTATGAGCAGATTGAAAACTCCACATGATGTAAGCTCTAAATCCACCAGTTTCATCTTGTAAATCTCTAATTTTTTCCCAATGTCCGATTATTTGTTCATCAGTTTCAACTGTTCCAAACATCATGGTTGCAGTTGATTTTACATCTAGAAGATGAGCTTGTCTATGTACTTCAAGCCAATCTTTAACATCATGCTTTTTAGGAGCAATGATATCCCTTACATCATCATTTAAAATTTCAGCACCAGCACCTGGAATAGAAGCTAATCCTTTTGCTTTTAATCTTTTAATAACTTCACTATACGAAATTTTAGAAATCCTAGAAATATAGACTATCTCTATTGAACTAAATCCATGAATATTTATCATAGGATATTTTGTATGTATATGATCTACTAAATCTTCATAAAAATCTATTTTTAGTTTCGGATGAACCCCACCTTGAAATAAGATTTGTGTTCCCCCAATTTCTAAAAGTTCATCAATTTTTTTATCAATCTCTTCATATGTTAATACATATGCATCATCATCTTTAGCATGTCGATAAAAGGCACAAAATTTACAATCTACCCAACAAATATTTGTATAATTAATATTTCTATCCACTACAAAAGTTGTTACTTTTTTAGGATGTAATTCAAGCTTTTTAGCACTTGCCATTTTCCCTAATTCTATAAGTGAGGCATTTTGTATTAAATCTAATGCTTCTTTATTTGTCAATCTATTTTTTGGAATCATTTTTTTGCCTTGTTATATATTAAAATTTTGAACCTAAACTAAACTCAAAACTTGATGTATTATCTCCTGCTTCAGGACTGATAGCCCGAGCGAAGATGAATTGTAGTGGACCTACTGGTGAAAACCAAGATATTAAAGCTCCATTTCCAGATTTTTTAATTTGAGTAAAACTACTTTCCCCAATCATCCCATAATCATAAAATAGTGCCCATCTCATTTTTGCACTAGGAATCAGAGGAAAGCTAAGTTCTACCGTATTAGTAAGATATTTTGAAAATCTTGTAATATTACTATAGTCATCTGGATCAAAAGCATAAGTAGAATAACCTCTTACACTAGAAGGTCCTCCAAGATAAAATGTTGTACTATCGGGAATATTACCAGTATTTTCAAGCATCTTAATATTAGTTTTATATCGGAATATAGCATCATAGTCTATTACTTTTTCTAAAGAATAAAAATATTTAAAATATGTAGAACTTAAAATATATTGCGAATCTCCACCTATACCTGCATATTTGAAACTAGTTCCTGTGCTTATACCTTCTCTTGGAATATTATAATCATCAGTATTATTAAAATTAATATATGGAGTAATGGCACTTGTAGAAAATTGTAAATTTGAAGCAGTATCTACTTCATATTGTACATCTTCATCATCATATGTATAGTTTGCTCCAATTCTAGTATGTCTATTTATACTTCGTCCAATTCCTACCCCAAATCCTTTTGCTATTGTTGTTTCATCTCCAATTGTAGTATCTGTACTTGTTATTACAGACTCGTTTTGATGAATATTAACGCTACCATTATATTTACCATCTTTAATTGCTGGATTTGATAATGAAATTGTATAGTTGTCTTTTTTTGAAGAGTGTTCAACTGAAAACCCAAGATTTAATCCACTTCCTAAAATATTTTTATCATTTATACCAAGATTAATTAACCAACCATCGTAGCTACCATATCCTCCACCTACTGTTAAGTTACCAGTTGCTGCTTCTGTTACTTCAACTAGAATATTCATTTTATCAGTACTTAACCGCTGTTGTTTGATATTTACAGACTCGAAAAAACCTGTTCTTTTTAAAGCATTTTTAGAGTCTTTAAAATCTGTTAAACTGTATAAATCTTTTGGTGCTAGATATACATTTCTTCTTATTACTCTATCTAATGTTCTACTATTTCCAGAGATGATTACATCATTTATATATACTTTATCTCCTGGAATTACATTGTAAACTAAATCTACAGTTTTATCTTTTTTATTTGGTTTAATATCAAATTTAACATTCGTATATGCATAACCTTTATTAGCAACTTCTGTTTTAATATATTCTTGATCTTTTCTAAGTTTGGCAATGTTAAATATGTCATTTTTTTCTAATTGTAAGTTTGGATATAAATCATCAACATTTAGAATTTTTTCGTCAAGATAAATAATTGTATTCTTTACGTTGTACTGAGCACCTTCTGAAATTGTATATTCTACAGTTGCTGTGTTTGTAGCAAAATCAACTTTAGAAAAGGCAGCACTTACTTTAGCATCTAAGTAACCATGTTGTAAATATAAATCTCTGATTCTTGAACTATCAAACTCTAGCTGTTCAAAATCCATCTCTCCATCATTTCTTCCAAAAAACCATGTAAAGTAAACATCAGTTTTTTTATTTGCTATAATAGTATTGAAATCCTCTTCAGATAATGATGTAGCACCTTTAAAAGTAATTTTTGTAATAGTTATAGGATCACCTTTATTTACATCAAATTTTACTAATACACTTGTTTTATTTATATTTTCAACCGTCACTTCTACTACAGAGTTAAAGTATCCATCTCTGTCTAATGCTAATAAAAGTGCTTTTTTAGCTCTTTTTATTTTATATTTGGTATACATAGTACCTTTTTTAATACCCATGCTATTATATAAAAATTTTAATTCATCAGCTCTATTTTTATATCCATCTATCTCTATTTTTGCAATAAAAGGTTTTTCTGTAAAATTAAATGTAAGCACTGAATTGTTTTCAGTTACTGTAATATTTGTAAAATAATTAAATTTATAAAATGTTTTTATTGCATCATTCAACTCTTTATTGGTATAGCTATTATTTTTAAAATCTGTTGTTTCTTGTGCTACTTCTTTGGATATTTGGGTTAATCCTTTAAATTCAAGTTTGTTGTAACTTTGTGCAGCGTATATCTCTAATGATATTAGTAATATAAATATGATTTTTTTATACAAATTTTTTCCTTGTAACATAATAAGAAAAGAGTTTATCTAAAACATAATTATAATACATTTAAGTTATTTTAACCTAGCTATAAATGTACAGAATCCTAGCGAATATATAAGAATTAGTATCATTATCAAAGCCAATACAAATCTAAATCTAAGTACAATTTCAAGAAAATAGTGAAATACTGATATGTTTTCCAAATAATTATAAAAAGTGATAAAAATGAAAAATAAGTTAAAAAAAATTGTTCTCTTCAGTAATTTAGATGATGAAATATTAGACAAAATCCATGCTATTACATCAAGTGTGAAGTTTGCTAAAGACAGTATTATCTTTTATGAGGGTGATAGCTCCAAATATCTTTATTGTTTGGTTTCTGGTATTGTAAAATTATATAAAGTAACATCTACAGATAAAGAGATTATTTTAAAATATTTTCATTCAAATGAATTAATAGCTGAAGTTGCAAATTTTGAAAATATACCGTATCCTGCAACATCAATGGCATATACAGATGTAGAATTAATTAAAATAGATTTCGAAAAATTTAAGGAACTTGTGTATGCAAATCCCGAATTGTCTTTTCAAATTCAGTCATCTTTAATCCAAAAAATCAAGAATTTAGAACAAGTTATATCAAGTCATTTAGTTTTAGATGCAAAAGATAGAATTGCAAAATTTATTTATGATAATCCTGAAGAGTTTTTTAATATAAAAAATATAGAGATAGCGAAAATTTTAAATGTTACACCTGAAACATTATCTCGAATTTTAAGAACATTTAAAAATGAAAATTTAATAGATGTAAAAAATAAAACGATAGATAAAGAGAGATTAAAAGTTTAGGTTGATAGTTAAAATATAGATATAAAATCTATATTTTAATATTATTTAAAAGTGTTTCTTCACTTAAAAGATCAGCATCATATTTGATGATGATTATATTTTCTGTATTATTGATATACCACTCATCACAACCATTTAAGCCATCAAGTAAGTCAAATTTCTTTTCATCTTTATCACTTAAATCAAAGTAAGCAATTTTTTTCTTTAAAGGATTTGGTAATGTTGCTATTAAAACCATCCAAACTATTGAGATAACTACAATAACCATTGAGATATCATGTAAGCTTCCTAAAAAAGTCCCATCAATCCCTTCTATTAAATACATACCACCTACAAAACCACCTATAAAAGTACCAAAGTATCCAAATGAGTTAAATACACCTAGTACCTTACCTTTTTCATGAACTTTGATATATTTTGTAGTAAGTGATTGCATAATTGGTTCATGCATATTAAAACCAATAAAGAAAACAACAACACCAATTAAAAACCAAGTATCAGATGTAGCATTTCCAATTAAATAGTATGATAATGCAAAGAAGACAATACCAATTAATAAAATTTGTTTAAATTTTCCTTTTTTCTCAGCTAATACAGCTGCTGGTCCCATTGCAAGAACACCAGCAATCATAGCAGGTAAATATACTTTCCATAGGTCTGTCATTGCCCAATCAAAATTTCTAGTAAGAATGATAGGTATAATCATAAATGCAAAAGTCATCATACCTTTTTGTAAAAAGTTTGTGATATTCATTTTGATTAAATTAGGATTCGATAGAAATGATATCTTACTATGATCGTGGTATGTATGAGTTACAACTGGAGGATTTGGTACTTTTTTTACTAAAATAAATATAGAAACTAAAGCCAAAATAGCAGTAATCCAAAATAAAGTACTGATACCAGCATAAGCTCCGATTAATGGACCAGCTAGCATAGCTAATGCAAAACTTGCAGCTATACTTCCACCCATTAAAGCCATAGCTTTTGGTCTCTCTTCTTCTCTTACTATATCACTAATCATAGCAGTAACAACAGCACCTATTGCACCAGCTCCTTGAAGAAATCTACCTAGTAATAGCATTAGCATATCTGTAGATAAAGCACACACTATAGAACCAATAGCAAAGAGCAAAAGCCCTGTAATAATAGTTCCTTTTCTCCCGAGCTTATCACTCATGATTCCAAAGGGAACTTGAAATATCATTTGAGTAATAGCATAACCACCTATTACAATACCTACAAGAGATGGTGTAGCACCTGGTAAGTTTAAGGCATACACAGAGATAAGTGGCAGTACTATAAATAATCCTAAAAATCTAAATGCAATGATTAGACTTAGTGGCATAATTGTTTTAAACATATAATTTACCTTTTTATTAATTTTCGCGATTATATCCAAATAAGTGTAAATAAGAATAAATATTTTATTTTTATGTTAGAATCTTAAAATTAAATTTAGGATACATAGATGAATATTATTATTGCTTCTTCAAATAAAGGTAAAATAGCAGAGATACAAAGATGGCTACCTGAGCATACAGTGACTCCTTATAGTGAAATACTTGGTTCGTTTGAAATAGAAGAAACAGGAACTACATTCCAAGAAAATGCTATTATAAAAGCAAAAGATATAGTAAAAAGATTAGAAGAATCAGGGTATGAAAAAGAGTATATTGTGATATCTGATGATAGTGGGATTACTGTTCCCTCACTTAATAATGAACCAAATATATATAGTGCAAGGTATGCGGGAGAGAATGCTACAGATAAAGAAAATAATGCAAAGCTTATCTCAAGGTTAAATGAAAATAATTTTTCAAAAACAAAAGCATTTTATACTGCGTGTTTAGCAGTGGCATATAAAGATTCAGTATATACAACACATGGATGGATGCATGGTGACGTGATAAACAAAGAAGAAGGTGCTGGTGGTTTTGGGTATGATCCTTTATTTATGCCAGATGGATATGAGAATACATTGGGTATATTAGAGAATAGTGTTAAAAAAGAATTAAGTCATAGAAGTAAAGCATTAGCGTTAGCTATGAAAGTAATCGGTGTTATTTTAAAAGAAAAAATATTATATATTTTTTATTTTTGGAATTATAGGTTTAAATTTTTTTTGCGTTTAGTAAAACTATTTACTTTCGAACGATTACCGCATATTTCCATACTACACCATCGTCTCGAATGATTTTTTGAAGTATCAATAAAAAATAAAGAACACTTGTGATTATCACATTTTTTTAGATATTGAAATTCTTTTGAACTTATAAGTTTGATAACTTCAATAGCTATTGTAGTTAGTAAAAAATTATTTTCAGTATCATTAGATATATATTGTAATTCAAAAATACTATTTTCGTATTGAATTCGAGGATGCACTTGACTCTTTACTAAAATCTCATTTGTTCTTTGTAATATTTTATTTATTGAGCTTTTATTTTCAAGGTACTTTTTTAAGTTATCTCTTAATAAATTTCTAAAACTTATAATCTCTTTATAGTATTTGTCTTTTTCTTTATTGCTTAATATATTTTTCTTATCCATTAATTTTACTTCAAAAAACCACTCTTTTATATCGGAATAAGTTTCAAAATTTTCAACAATTTCATCGTAAGGGCTAAATTGAGTATTCATAAAGTCTATAACATTATTTGAACCTATAAATAAAAATGGTTTGATAGTCATTCCTTTTTATCTTTATATTAACATGAATATTCTTACATAATATTTATAATTTTTTACTAACTATTAAAAGTATCTTGACAGGTTAGTTATAAAATGCTAAGATTATTACTAACTATCTAAATACTATTTAGAGGTTAGTTAAATAAAGGATTTAAAATGAAAGTAGGACATGTAGGAATTAATGTAAATAATTTAAAAGTATCAAAAGAGTTTTATATTGAAGTATTTAATTTTGAGGTAATTTTTGAAGAAACTAAAGATAATAGAAAATATGTATTTCTTGGACATAATGGAGAGATAGTAGTGACTTTATGGGAACAATCAAATAAAGAATTTTCTAAAGATACAGCAGGGCTACATCATTTAGCTTTTCAGTTAGACAGTATAGAAGAATTAATAGTTTTTGAAAAAAAGTTAGAGCTATTAAAAGTAAAAAAAATATATGATAAAATCGTTTCTCATGCTGAAGGTGCAAATTCTGGCGGTATATTTTTTCTAGACCCAGATTCAGTTAGATTGGAAGTTTGTGTTGCTGATGGTATACATAAATGTAAACCACATACCAAAGAAGATTCTTCTTGTGGCTTCTTTTAAAA
>PJEL010005704.1_pt1 | contig 10010 bp, 17 predicted proteins | sample 1853271 | NCBI WGS metagenome assembly PJEL01 (sample SAMN08108733, study PRJNA415343) | Invertebrate metagenome, whole genome shotgun sequencing project. | host: Globobulimina | place: Sweden: Gullmar Fjord | collected 2015-08 | reverse complement strand
ATGGAAGAGCCTGATTTATGGGATAAAACAGGACGAACGAAGCAATACGTAATTAAGCTTCTTCGTGACTGTGACATATCCAAGGTTGAAAGCGACAAGCTAAGAACTAGCGACTTAATCCAACACTGTAAAAACCGTAAAGGTGGAGGAGCTGGCGGTGCAACTGTCTATCATGATGTTGCTTATCTCCGTTCAGTGATGAAAAAAGCAAAGCCTGTGTTCAATATCGCGGCCAACTTTCAGATATTTGATGAAGCAATTCCGGTTCTCATTGATATGGCACTAATAGGTAAAAGCCAGAAACGAACACGCCGCCCTACCTCCGAAGAACTAAAACGCTTAAAGCTTGGATTAGAACAACGTGAGTCTTTCCGGCCAAACGGCAAAACTCGAATCCCGTTCACCGACATCCTTGAATTCAGCATTCTTACTTGTATGCGAATTGGTGAAGTCTGCAAGCTACGTTGGGAAGACCTTAACCAAGAACATAAAACGATACTGGTTAGAGATAGAAAAGACCCTAGGAAGAAAGAAGGTAATCACATGATTGTTCCGTTGCTTGGCGAGTCATTTGAGATCGCACTAAAGCAGCCAAACAAAGGTGAGCTTATTTTCCCGTACAACTCACGTAGTGTTAGCGCAGGCTTTCAGCGAGTAAGGAACGAATTAGGTATTGAGGATTTGAGATATCACGACTTGAGAAGAGAAGGTGCTAGTCGTCTGTTTGAAAAAGGCTACTCCATTGAAGAAGTAGCCCAAGTAACAGGTCACAGAAACCTGAATATTTTATGGCAGGTTTATACTCAATTGTTTCCACATAAACTGCATAATAAGGCTCTGTAACGAGCCTTTTGCTTTTGCTAATAACACCCAAAGAACCAACCTACGATGTCTACCTACACAACTCTCATTTTGTTAAGGTTCGCGTAAAAGCTAATACCTTCGCCAGTGATGCGGTACTTGCCTGCTTCGTCAGTCTTCTGAACCAATTTATGAAGCAATAGTTGAACCATTGCCGAATCAAATACGTCGCTTTTTAATCCAAAATCGCTCTTATGCCTGTCTTCTAGATACAATCCTTCGAGAATTCTTTTGTATCGATTCTGTGTGTATCCATCCGCTTCGAAATAGAAACTCACATCATGATTATGGTCTTCATCTTTATTAGGTTCAGCTTCTTTATCTTCAATAATTGACTCGGAAATTTCACCAGGGTTGAGTACTAGTACATTGTCATCATTTTCGAGTTCTTCTACTTTTTTCTCCAAATTCCGAATTGTATTGAAGAGCTCTTGTTGAGAATCATCTGCATCATCTCTTTCACTTATTTTGTCTTTCAATGTTTTATCAATCTGCCCTTGAAGCTCTTCAACTTCCATACGATGTTTTACAATAAGCTCTCGGTTTTCCAACCTCAGTTGCTCATTCATCAGCATGATTTTTTCTTTATCGTCAGCATCGATCAATTCAGACTTTTGAAGCGTTTTCTTTTTGTTGTTTAAGTCTATTTGCTTATTATAACTATACTCAAACACCTTATGAGAAAACCAAGGGAAAACATAAATATAGAAAACAGTTGTCAGCACTGGTAGTACGTATAGACAGACCCAGTAGTTTGTAAGCCACGAAAAACCATCAGCCAAAAAGTACGGTTGAGAGTAAAAATAATCTATCTCCCAGACTTTCTCCGCATAGTTAGTGTTCGAAAAGAACAACATTAGTATTTTAAAATTCCACAGAGTTAAGGACACAGCTAATGAACCAAGTAATGGACTTGCAGTCCTGTCATATAGGTAAGCTTTTATAGAAGTGTAAATGTCTGAAACCAATGTTCAATCCAACCATGAGCAATTAATGGAATAACCAGTCAAAACAATACAGACAATCAGCAGATTAATGAATCAAAAGATTTGCATTCATTGCTATGAATCAAAAAAGCCCTATGATTTAGGGCTTTTGCTTTCTAGTCTAGTCAAACGCTCGTCCATCTTTTCCATCATTAAGCGCAGCCACTTAACATCGGTTTTAAGTGTAATACCTACACCAACCCCGCTAGATAATGCACTGACAATGGCGATTATTAATGTTTGATACTCTGCCATTACTTGAACTCATTGCGTAGGGTTTCCCATAGGCCAATTGCTAATGGGACTAAGGTTCCCAAAAGCCCGCCATACTGAACGCCCGTTTCTGAAACGCTCGCAGTAAGTAGTTCAGGGTGTCCCGCAGCAAGAGCAATACCCGCCCCAATTAACGCAAGCCCTTTCTTAGTCGATAGCTGTTTAAAATCCACTTTCATTGTTAGCTCCTAGCTGTTGATGCGCTTCCAAATATAAGCGCTGATTAAAGCGGTCAGAACCCCAACCGCCAAACGTTGCATTACTTCTTGTTTGGTCATACAAGCGCGACCCCTGCAGCTGCATCACTCACCGAGTAATATCGCCCGACTTCCATGATGGACATGGCATGAACGAGACGAGTCATGAAGTGATCGTCATAGAGATTTAAAGCGGCACTAGGATTTACACCAACCTTGCTAGCCACAAACTGAATGTAATTTTCGGTATCGTTGTTATCACTCTCTGGCGCCCAACGATGGATAATGCCCGAGAGCGTATTGAGTCCATAAAGGTTCTGATAGTTACGGATGAGTTTGGTCGCAGCTCGAAAGCCATACTTTGAATCAGAGAATGTTTCAAAAGCCTTATCTTTCGATGGTGTGACTTTACCCGTCCAAGCGTTTCCACTAATGCGAATATTGAGCGGGTTGTTATTACGAACCCCGCGATTAAGTTGTGATTTCATAACTTTTTGCCCCTGATATAGAGAAAGGATTAAGGCAATAACAATAAGTGCGCGAATCATGTAGCCTCCTACGATTAGACTTACGACACGCCCAAACCAACCAAAGTCACATCACCACCATGCAGGAACACTCTCGACAAAATTTCTTTGTCCGTTCTTCCACTATCGGAGGTGTAAGCTGCATCGCCTCTGATCATCAGATGTAGAATGACTTTTTCTTTTCCTTTGATAAGTTCCTTATCAACCCATAAGACAGCGGTTTCATTTGCAGTGACTCGCTGCCCTAGCTCTGAAGGAGTGCCGTGAACCGTCGTACTTTTTAGGTCTAACTTTGTAACGTAACCATCGGGGGATTTAATGACGTTGCCTTGCTCATCAGCTAAAACAACAGCAAAGCCCAATTCCCCCTCAAAATTGGATAGGCGAAGCATGGTTGAAAGGTTGAAGAAAAACTTAACAAAGGGCTCATCACTTTCAGGTGCTAAAGAAATCAGTGGCAAGATATCCATATCTCCAAATTCGGAGAACTCAGAGACACTGTATGTAAGCAAAAATCCGTCTAGGTCTTCGTTCCAACCATCTCGGCCACTTCGATAAAAATCACCTTGAATAATCGGTATCGCTAATGGTGCATCAGAACTGGGTTCGCCAGAGTTCATGTGCTCATACAGAAATTCGATTTTATTTCGACTGTTACCCGTAGGTAGCGGCGGTAATAGCATGTTAATACTCCAATATATGCGCTGTATCTGTATCAGGCTCTGTTCCTGACAAAGTGAATCCCGCTGTGGTTTCAAGCGTGACCGACTCACCCGCGACTAACTCAAAACCTTTGAGACTCAACACCCCTGTATTACTTGCAGGCGCTTTGATAATTATCCCTTTACGGTTGGCATTAGCGGGAACAGGCATTGGCAATTCACCAGAACGCCCAAGGAGTTCATTACTAACAGCTACGCTTACTATCTGATTGGGTTCAAGGCGTACGCTCTGATTAGGTTCAAGACGTACTTCTGGCAGCTCGCTGACTTTCATACTTTGACCAGGCACCAATTCGATTTGCGGCATGGTTTGAATTTCTAACTTTTGCCCTTCAACCGGTGGAGTAAAATCCCCACGACCATGCTCAAGTGAAAGGCTACCTTCACCACTAAGTAAGATGCGCCCCATTGGTTTGCCATAACGAAGAACCGAACCACTAGGCAAAGTAAATTCCTCGCCAGCATCATCTAATCGAACTGACAATTTGCCTTTATACGACTCAATAAAAAGCCAACTAGATTCTACGGTTAAGGGAACGACTTGCCCTTTTATTAGAGTGAGGTTCATTTTTTCACCGCCTTAAAAAGAACAAAACCAAACACAAATACAATCACGGCCATAAGAACTAATTGCTGTTTATTGAGAGCGCTTTGTCCGTTGTCTTGTTTGAACTTGGCAAGCTCAGTTAGCTTGTCGAGGTTCTGTGTATTTTGAGCCGCTTGATTACCCGCAAGCCCTGCTATCATTTGAAGGTTTTCGCTATTACTTGAGCTGTATTCTTTGAGCGCACCATTGGCGAGCGCTAATGATTCATCGAGCGCGTCACCTGCAAAATCAAACGATTTAGCCACACTTCCATAATCGGTAGACGTAGCATTAATCGTTGACCCTTCAATACCACTAAGAGCAACACCGAGGTTGTCACCGCTGATAGCATTTTGACTACTGGTATTCTTTGTACTGGTGCTATTGCTTGAACTGGATTTACCACCCATGCACTACACCTCCCATCGTAATAATTGGTGGCTGTCTCGCTCTATGCTTGAGACTTTGCCAAGCCGCTTTAATAAGCGCGCCACCAAAGGAAAATACGTTTTCGTGGTAATCGCTTTCAAACCGCTACTTTTGACATAAGCTGCCAGTTCACGGGTCGCTTTCACTGCGCCAGTTCCCTGTACCGCCCACACAAAATAGCTATTGCCAAGCACCTCACCCGCAACAGCAAGGTCATAACCATCACCTTGAATCAGGTAGATACTGACAAGGCCATCGCTTATAGCTTGCTCCATTAACTCGAAGTCATCAGGACAAGCGCGAAAAGCATCTCGCAATCGCTCTTGTGTACTTTTTGAATGCGTTACCACTTTGATCATTTGAGTACCTTTAGGGCTACGATGACCAACACCGCGATAGCAAGAATGAGCCAAGGACTCACCCCTCCACCCATGTTGATGCCACCAATGGATTGCCCCGACTGGTTACTACTTGTGGCTGTAGATGGTCCAGCGCTACCGCCCTGTAAACCACCACCGCCCGTTAAACTGGTCATTGCTCCAAACATATCAACCCATTTTCAGCCAGATAATCAGCGCAAGTATCACCACAATGATCCACGCTGATTTGTTGATTTCCTTGGCGGTCAAAAACCCAAGAGTTAAGCCCGCCACACCGAGATAGAGAATTGGCATTACTTGCCCCCTTTGAGCGCGAACGCCAATCCGCCGAACACCACAAGCAACAGCACCACAACAATGGCGATGGTCTGCCATTGAACACCGCTACTCGTATTCACGGGCTGTCCATTGGGTTGCTGATAGTCGTTATTGTTGGCGCGATTCTCGTCTGGACTGGCCGACTTAGCGCGTTCTAGCTCGTTATCCATCTTGATACCAAGCATATTGCCGCCAAAATCTCCCACCACATCGACAGCACCACCAACAAGTTCACCCGCACCTTCAAGGATGCTGTCAAACCAACCGCCAGAACTGGCGGTGGCTTTCGGTTGGTCAGGTAAGGACATAGCCCACCCCCTTAGTTCGCTGTGATAACGCCTACTTGCTCAATCGCTTCAATCAACACAGACACGCTGCCCGTTTGAGACTTATCAAGCTCGAATTGAAGCTGCTTCATGGCATTAGTCGGCAAGCGACCTTCCACACCAAAACCAGTACGAACAAAATCAAGACTGAACCAATCTGGATTTTGTTCTAAACCACAGATAGCGAGGTCGAATGCGTTGTCTGCTTTGTTGACGTTGATTTCTTCAACGCTATCGCGAAGAACACGAACGCGATCAATCGACGAGTCTTTGAAGTGAATACGCTTTAAGGACAGAAGCGGAGAACGCTCAGAAAAATCAAACGGAGTACGACCCGATGCACTGGCAAACCAAGACAAAGAGTAAATACGCGGTAAGTAAACACGCTGTGATTGAGCTTGTGTAGTATGAGAACGTGCACGGATGCTTGGCGCAGCTGTACCACCCGATTTTGGAGCTAACTGGATATACACAAACCAGATTTCACCTTGCAGAGTAACAAGCTCACCAGTGCGAACACCGCCTTTGGTGCGAAGCGTTAAATCTGCAAATGGGATGACATAGCGACCCGCTTGTGTGAACTGTTTGCGATGCTCCTGAAGGTCTACTAAATCTTGACCTGTTAGGTTGTACGTTTCCTTACCGTTTAACGTGATACGTACACGCTCAATATCAGCAGGGTTAGTAATGTTCGTTACCAGTTCAATGGATTGGTATGTTGGACCACTAACCAAACGTAAGCTTGCTTGGTTGCCCCAATTAGCTCCTTCAACAGGGTCTAAATCGAGTGGACGTGGGTTAAATGGTGTATTCAGTAGTTCCATAATTTAAAACCACCCCGAATTACCATTGATTTGCTCTTTGAGAGGCTTGAGCGCGCCTACATTGTTGATTACCGCTAATGCCAACAGCACTAAGACGACTGTGATTAGCATGGCTTTATGACTTGCTTTCATGGTTTCCCCTGTTTCACAACGTTGGAAAGTTTTTAAGAGTCATTATCAAATCAGACAACCGAAACAAGGTCATGAGGTTTCAACCTATAGGTAGAACTTTTAACCTATAGGTTGAAATGAGAGAGGCATCACGAAGGGTTTAACGATAATTGCGAGATAGGAGCTTCCCACTTTCACAGTTCAGTGCACCACGCTCTATGTTGCCAATCCCATCACGAACGATAAGGTATTCCGCGATCGCCTTGCCGATAAGACGCTTATTAACCTTGGCACTTTTGAGATCAGCGACTTCGTTCGAGTGAATACCTTTTTGTTTGGCGACCCAATCCGCATCCACACCGGAATTCACCGCACCCAACCACCAAACTGACGATTGATTTGTCACGGTTTTTGGTACTTCTTGTCCACGCTGAAAGATGGTGTGAACCACATGACCAAACTGACGACCACCACGTAAAAGCTCACCTGTTTTCCCTTCGAGCTTTCCAGAGGTTTCCGCGCAACTTGCGAGTTCTTCAATCACCACATTCAGCTTAGTTTTATGACCATCCCCCAACGCCCAAGCAATCGCACTAAAAGCTTCAAGTTCTGACATGCACGCTCCTTTGGGCGGGACATAAGCAAGCTTAAACGAACAGCCGACACGACGACCATGCACTGCCGCTTTAATAAACTTGGCAAGGTCATCAAAGCCATGGCACATCTGGCCGTGAAACTTTTGTCCTGCGTAGTTTCGGTACGGGTCAAAGAACAAGACTTGTCCTTTTTTGGGTACCAACCCCATGAATTTCACGGCACTAGTTTTTCCGCTACCCGTACCACCTAAATAAACGGTGTGCTCGGCATCATGAGAGGGGTTAGAGTTAATCGGATTTACGATTAGCGACATGCTTCGCCTCCTCTTCTTTCTGCATTTCTAGTGCGGTAATTTGTTTCTTAGAAGCCCACCACAAACCTAAAATCGCCAAGGTGAGCGTCATCAAATTCATGTAATCACCACAATGTTCAAGCAATGCGCCACCGTATTGTTTAGCAACAGGTCGAGCGGCATTGATAACGCTTTGTTTAGCGCGATCATCAAACTCAAAATCAATGTCTTTCATAATCGACACGGCTTGCTCAACAACCACTAGTCCCGTTGTAACTAACGCATCCAATGCTTCACTAACATCGACTTCGGGTTCTTGTTCAGTGCTGCTAATCGGTTGGTTTTCGGTTGAAGTGTTCGATTGTAGCTCCGCAACGTACATATCAAGCTCAGCAAGGTTGTCAGCACTCATTTCAACGGTTGATTCATCCATTAGCGTTACCCTCCTGCGTTGGTTTTGGCGTTGCCCATAAACGCTTAATGGTGAAGAGCAACACGAGAATCAAACCTAAACATGCTCCAACCTTGAGCAATTGCGGTTTAAGGCTTGGTTTTGGTGGTAGCACTTCGTTTTGGATTTCTTCGGTTGGGAGCGCTTGGTCTACAGTAGTCATTTCAGTTGAATCGGTATTGGTTTGCGCTTCAATGACCGTTGGCTCATCTTCGGTTAGCTCAAGCTCAACGACTTCGTTTAGCACTGGCAGCTGGGCTACCGACTCTTGCATGTGCTCACTGCAATAATCACTTACCGTTTTACTCATTGAACTATTACCGCAGCTCGGACACTTGTAATAAAGCAATCCAAGATTGCGCCCGTTCTTAACGGTTTCGCCTGTATCAATCAGCTTTCCCTCGCCCACCATGTGAACGGTTGACGCTCGACTGCAGACAGGGCAAGACACATAGCCCCGCGTTGGATTCGGTGTTTTACTCATCGGCTTGCACCTCTTCAATAACATTACCTATCTGCTTTTGAAGCTGCTTTTTACGCTCTGAACGAATGATGCGGTTGGCTTTAGCAACAAGCTTTGCTTTGTCTACCAATTGAGGGTCAAGGCCAAGCTCAGCCAGAGGGTTGGCATTTCCCATCAAAAGTTTGGGCGCAAGCGTCAGTAGGTCACTTGGTGATAGGTCTTTGACTTTATCGAAGGCGATTTCAAGCTCTTTCTCCAATCCATCAATAGTATCTAGGCGTTTTAGCTCTGCTTGGCATTCTTCTTTAGAAAGTGTGTTCATAGTGTTCCTCTGTCTCACGACGTTGTTTAGTGTTTAGCCCCTGATTCACATCGTTGGCAATGGTTTAATACACAATCAGACGATTGTTTTTGAAACTGATATTCGTGTATTTATCAATTTGGACTTTAGCCCCCCGCATTAGCGGTGAGATTAAGCATTGGACTCCCTCCACGCTCCATCCGGTCACGCGTTGAAGATGTTCAACTAAGGGAGAGTTACAGTTATTTTCAGTGCTCCAAGGTGAGACGCTCCGCGCCTCTTGAAGACGCTTCACGTCTTTTTTCTTAACGAGCGAATAGCACTCGCTAGACGTTTCGATAAGACGACCGAGCCAAGAAAAGCCGATCACCTTTTTGGTTGTTTCACCGTATTGGTTTTGTTTTGATTGGTAGGCAACTTTTGCACTATCAGCCAATTGGCAGAACAGCGACCACTTCGAAGAATCTGCCGCTTGGCGCAGCTCTTCGAGCTTTGGGTCTATCATGGTCTGTTCCGGTTTTGCCCTGCGTAGATTTCGCCAAAGGGAAACAGGCTTACCACCAAATTGCTGAAACTGACGGATTCGGTGAGTGGAAGCCCAAGCACGTGCACGATAGGCTGATTCTTCACCCTCGTTTTCTGGCATGTGCTTACCGTTAATGTTCTTCGAGACGTATTTAGCAATGTAGGCAGTCGCCCCGCCTTTTGTAGGGTCAGCTTCTTTCACATCAAAACGAGGTGAAATATCAGAACCTAGTTCGTGCTTATCCTCAGAGATAGCGCACAATTTTAAGGTTTCGATAATGAAGTCTTTGTCGTCAGGCGAACAAAACAGAAAGTAGTGAGCATGACTAGTCGCGTCTTTGTGTGGTTCAGCCACTCGAAAACCAAAATAATGAATATCTTCTTTCGCTAGCAGTGCTCGGCCTAACGCCCATTGCTGCATGAGAACTTGGTGGCCGTCTTTGATACTCGCACCATTCCACTTTTTAGAGACTCGGTGGTATTTACTCGGCAACGTCCAAGTAATAAAGAGCGCGGTATAACCTAAGTCTTGAGCCAACTCTTCAAACCCACGAGATCGCACCATCATTTCAATACGACGGTTTTCTGGATTCGCAGTCGTTCGCTTGACCACATCCTCAAGATTGAAAGAATCGCCCGTCTCGTTATTCATCACTGCCATAGTTTCAAGGAACGCTTTAGCGTCACGCTGTTTCTGTTTCCAGTTGGCAAATGACAACGCGCTGATCACCGGTGACTGATGTTTTCCCTCACCAACTCGCTCAAGCGTGATTTGTGAATACTCAATGTATTGTGCTCGGAGGTGTAACAAGCGTCCCTCAATCCAAGATTCAGATTGCAT
>PJEL010005703.1_pt1 | contig 10013 bp, 1 predicted proteins | sample 1853271 | NCBI WGS metagenome assembly PJEL01 (sample SAMN08108733, study PRJNA415343) | Invertebrate metagenome, whole genome shotgun sequencing project. | host: Globobulimina | place: Sweden: Gullmar Fjord | collected 2015-08 | reverse complement strand
AGTTGGGGGTATATACACCTCTATAGGTGTGTAATATACCAGACTTTCAGCTATCCCCTTCCTTTGGTTGGCAAAGAAGTGAAACTCGCTCACTTCATCGCTTACCGCTGACTTATTTACTTTCCAACCTCTTACACTTCGCTGAGTTAATAGCTATGGGTTTTAGGCTGAAATGAGCTGTTAGTCTCTGACTTGGACAAAGTGAAATGAGTGGTGCACCGTATGATAGCCAACAGAATGGTCCAGGGGGAGGGAATATACCACCTCCGCCAATACCGCCACCCGGGGCCGGACCACCGCCAGGGATGGTACGTTGTAGAGTATACGTAGACCACAAGTGTGTGGGTTAGGATTAGGGTTAATGTTGAAGTCGTGGTATACGGTGATATGCCTTCATTTTGTGTAGGTGGGTGGGTTGGTCTTGGTGTATGGGATGGGGGTGTTGTCGTTTATTGTGGCGTTTCTGGAGTTGATGGAGTTAGTGGTATTGATATGGCTATAGTTTAGAGTTGTGTAAGGGTAGCGTGTTCTGCTTGAGATATACTGAATCGTCTTGACTTGAGAAAGGCACTCGTATGGAGAATGTGGTTCGCGGTGTGATAGATCACGTGAATTGATACATATATATATCAAGTGAATGATTTAGTAGTATTATATGCTCTTTGTGTTAAGTATTTTTAGGTATAGCAGCAGTTCTAACCAATCTGCAGCAATTCGAGTTTTGATTGTTTCTTATTGTTGTGTTGTGTCTGCCCCTTCCTAACCCCCAAATTCACTTGTATCTGTAGGGGTTTGTTGGGGTACCTACAGGCATACCTCCACCTCCCATCCCCCCTCCCGGCATGCCACCTGGTATGCCAGCTGGAATTCCACCACCACCCGGCATGCCACCCGGTATGTCATCACATGGGATGCCACCACCCCCTCCCAGAATGGTGATGGGGTTCCCAGCACAGTTTGGAGGACTGCCACCACCACTACCATCCGTCACCCCTCCCGTAATTCCTTCTTATCCACCTGGGATGGGAATGGGTATGGGTATGGTGGGAAGCATGCCTCCTGGGATGATGGTCCCGCCTGGGATGGGAGTGGCTCGCCCTCTTGGAATGGGTGGAAGATCTGTGTATGCCTATGGACAGCTGCAGCAGCAGGTACCTTTAGCTCCACCGTCTCAACCGATGGCTGCCACAACACCTGAGGATGATACTACCCGATTGGAACGCAAGGTGAAATTATAATAATACTATGTTCTCCTTCTTCATGAAGGACGACTGTGAAAAATCTGTATCCTAATCACTAGCTCGCGTTTTTAAAGGCGGCCAAGTGGCGAGGATTGGCCTCACGAAAGTATGGAGAGCGTCGTAAGTTTGGGTATGTTGAAGCAGAGAAGGACCATATGCCCCCTGAACACGCACGCAAGATAATTAAGGACCATGGTGACATGTCATCGAAGAAGTTCCGTCATGACAAACGTGTATACCTTGGTGCTCTAAAATTTATGCCTCATGCCGTCTTCAAACTACTGGAGAATATGCCGATGCCTTGGGAGCAGGTTCGTATGGTACCTGTCCTATACCATGTGACAGGGGCTATCAGCTTCGTGAATAAGGTACCAAAGGTAATGGAGCCGGTGTTCATTGCGCAGTGGGCCACATGTTGGATTATGATGCGACGAGAGAAGAGGGATCGCCGTCATTTTAAGCGAATGCGCTTTCCACCTTTTGATGACGAAGAACCTCCGCTGGATTATGGAGATAACATACTTGATGTGGAGCCGCTAGAGGCTATCGAGATGGAACTTGACCCAGAGGATGATGCTGCAGTGTATGACTGGTTTTACAGTGAAGGAGCAGAGCCGCTTGCAAATGGTGGAGGACCTCTAGGATGCGGTGTAAATGGCCCCAGCTACCGGCGTTGGCGACTGACTGTTCCAGTCATGGCCAATCTTCACCGATTGGCAGGACAGTTGTTGAGTGACTTATTGGATACGAACTACTTCTACCTTTTCGACAGGGAATCCTTCTTCACGGCCAAGGCACTGAACTTGGCCATTCCAGGTGGACCAAAATTTGAACCGCTGTTCAAGGATGTTGGAGGAGCGGATGAAGAGGACTGGAACGAGTTCAATGATATTCATAAGATCATCATTCGTCACATGGTTCGAAGCGAGTATCGTGTTGCTTTCCCCTTCCTATACAATTCGAGGCCTCGTAAGGTGGCCATGTCGACCTATCATCATCCTGCACTCTACTACGTGAAAGCCGAAGATCCAGACCTACCTGCATTCTATTTCGATCCAGTCATTAACCCTATCTCCGCCTTTCGGACCACTAAGCTCTCATCCATGAGTGTAGATGATTATGAAGATATGGATGATGATGATTTTGAACTCCCTGAGGGCTTCTCCCCTCTCCTCTCCTCTACTCCGCTTTACAGTGACAACACTGCCTCCGGGATTGCTTTGTACTGGGCCCCCGAACCGTTCTGCCGTCGTCGCGGTGCAACACTAAGGGCCATTGATGTTCCGCTTGTGAGCTCTTGGTTCCATGAGCGGTGCCCTTCAGGTCATCCTGTGAAGGTTAGGGTTTCCTACCAAAAACTTTTGAAGGTCTGGGTCCAGAATGAGCTTCGTTGCAAGCCCAAGAAAGTTCTCGCTAAAAAGTACCTGTTCAGATCACTTAAAGCAACCAAATTCTTTCAGCAAACAGAGCTTGATTGGGTGGAAGTTGGATTGCAGGTGTGCCGCCAGGGTTACAATATGCTGAACCTCCTGATCCATCGCAAGAACCTCAACTATTTGCACCTTGACTACAATTTCAATCTCAAGCCTATGAAAACGCTGACAACGAAAGAACGCAAGAAGTCAAGATTCGGTAACGCATTCCACTTGATGAGGGAAATTCTTCGCCTTACCAAGCTGGTGGTAGACTCCCACGTCCAGTATCGCCTGGGCAATGTGGATGCTTTCCAATTGGCGGATGGCCTGCAGTACACTTTTGCACACGTGGGGCAACTCACCGGGATGTACCGGTACAAGTACAGGCTAATGAGGCAGGTTCGCATGTGCAAAGACCTGAAGCATCTTATTTACTACCGTTTTAATACGGGGCCGGTGGGTAAAGGGCCTGGTTGCGGCTTTTGGGCCCCAGGATGGAGGGTGTGGCTGTTTTTCTTGCAGGGCATTGTACCGCTTCTCGAGCGGTGGCTAGGTAACCTCCTTGCCCGCCAGTTTGAAGGACGGCATTCTAAGGGTATTGCCAAGACGGTCACGAAACAGCGAGTGGAAAGTCATTACGACTTAGAGCTGAGGGCTGCTGTGATGCACGACATACTGGACATGATGCCCGAGGGGGTGAAAGCCAGCAAGTCTCGCACCATCCTACAGCACCTCAGTGAGGCATGGCGCTGCTGGAAAGCGAACATCCCTTGGAAGGTCCCGGGCCTTCCGGCTCCTATAGAGAACATGATTTTACGTTACGTAAAGAGCAAAGCCGACTGGTGGACTAATATAGCCCACTACAATCGTGAACGCATCAAACGTGGAGCTACGGTTGATAAAACAGTGTGCAAGAAGAATCTGGGGAGGCTTACGAGGCTTTGGCTCAAAGCAGAGCAGGAACGGCAGCACAACTACTTAAAAGATGGACCCTACGTATCACCAGAGGAGGCTGTTGCCATTTATACGACTACGGTACACTGGCTTGAAAGTCGCAAGTTCAGTCCGATCCCATTCCCTCCCCTGAGTTATAAGCACGACACAAAATTGCTTATCCTAGCACTCGAGCGCCTAAAAGAGAACTACTCGATCAACGTCCGCCTTAACTCGCAACAGAGAGAGGAGTTGGGGCTCATTGAGCAGGCATACGACAATCCTCACGAAGCTCTGTCCCGCATCAAGCGGCACCTTCTCACTCAACGCACGTTTAAGGAGATTGGAATCGAGTTCATGGACCTTTACAGTCACCTTATTCCCGTGTATGAGATTGAACCACTGGAAAAAATTACTGATGCTTACCTTGATCAGTATCTTTGGTACGAGGCCGACAAGCGACAGCTCTTCCCTAATTGGACTAAACCTTCAGATCAGGAGCCCCCTCCTCTACTAGCTTACAAATGGTGCTTAGGAGTTAATAATGTCAGTGGGGCATGGGACACGGATAATGGCGAGTGCCTTGTTATGCTTCAAAGCAGGCTGGAGAAAGTCTATGAAAAAGTGGATCTGACCATGTTGAATCGATTGCTTCGTCTTATTGTGGACCACAACATTGCAGACTACATGACAGCAAAGAACAATGTGGCTATAGGTTTCAAGGATATGCTTTACACCAACAGTTACGGTATTGTTCGGGGGCTGCAATTTGCCAGTTTCGTTTTCCAGTACTATGGCCTTGTGCTCGACCTACTTCTCCTGGGGCTAACGCGGGCATCGGAGATTGCTGGTCCACCGAATCTTCCAAATCAGTATCTGTGTTTCAGAGACTCTGCAACGGAATCCAGGCATCCCATTAGACTCTACACAAGATACGTGGACAAAATATTCGTCCTGTTTAGGTTCGATGCCGATGACTCACGTGAGCTAATCCAGAGATACCTGACCGAGCACCCTGATCCAAACAACGAAAATGTTGTAGGCTACAACAACAAGAAGTGTTGGCCGCGTGATTGTCGCATGCGTCTCATGAAGCATGACGTCAACCTTGGAAGGGCTACGTTTTGGGACATAAAGAATCGACTCCCTCGCAGCGTAACAACCCTTGAATGGGATAGCAGTTTTGTGAGCGTCTATAGCAAGGATAACCCGAACCTCCTGTTTAACATGTGCGGGTTTGAGGTACGGATCAAGCCGAGGTGTCGTATGATAGGGGAAGCCATTGAACACCAGGATGGCATCTGGAAGTTACAGAATGACATCACAAAGGAGATGACAGCTCAGGCCTTTTTACGTGTAGATGAAGCATCCATGCGGCAGTTTGAGAATCGTGTGAGGCAAATTCTCATGAGCAGCGGCTCCACAACTTTCACGAAAATTGCCAACAAGTGGAATACAGCATTGATTGGGTTAATGACGTACTTTAGAGAGGCTGTTATTAACACCCAGGACATGCTAGACTTGTTGGTTAAGTGCGAAAACAAGATCCAAACCCGCATTAAAATCGGTCTCAACTCCAAGATGCCGAGCCGATTTCCTCCAGTAGTGTTCTATTGCCCTAAGGAGCTGGGTGGCCTGGGTATGCTTTCCATGGGGCACGTTCTCATTCCCCAGAGCGATCTTCGATACAGCAAACAGACCGACCAGGGAGTGACCCACTTCCGGAGCGGTATGAGCCATGAAGCAGACCAGCTTATTCCCAACTTGTGCCGTTATCTGCAGCCGTGGGAGATCGAGTTTGTGGATAGCCAGAGGGTATGGGCAGAGTATGCTCTCAAAAAGCAGGAGGCATTGACACAGAATCGGAGGCTCACGTTGGAGGATCTCGAGGACAGCTGGGACCGCGGGGTCCCTCGTATCAACACGTTATTCCAGAAGGATCGCCACACTTTAGCATACGACAAGGGATGGCGTGCGCGGACGGACTTTAAGCAATACCAGATTCTCCGCCAGAATCCTTTTTGGTGGACACACCAAAGGCACGATGGCAAGCTCTGGAACTTGAACAACTACAGAACTGACATGATCCAGGCCTTGGGTGGAGTGGAGGGTATCCTAGAGCACACTCTCTTCAAGGGAACCTACTTCCCAACCTGGGAAGGACTTTTCTGGGAAAAGGCTAGCGGCTTTGAGGAGAGCATGAAGTTCAAGAAGCTCACCAATGCTCAAAGGAGCGGTCTCAACCAGATCCCGAATCGCCGTTTCACCCTCTGGTGGAGTCCCACCATCAACCGTGCGAACGTGTACGTGGGTTTCCAAGTTCAGCTTGATCTGACGGGAATTTTTATGCATGGCAAGATCCCTACGCTGAAGATCTCCCTCATTCAAATATTCAGAGCCCACTTGTGGCAGAAAGTCCACGAGAGCGTTGCGATGGATTTGTGCCAAGTGCTGGACCAGGAGTTGGATGCACTGGATATTGAGAATGTCCAGAAGGAGACGATCCATCCGCGTAAGAGCTACAAGATGAACTCCTCTTGTGCAGATATTCTTCTCTTTGCTGCGTACAAATGGCAGGTTACGAAGCCCTGCCTCCTTCACGATGCCAAGGACTCGAACGATGGAACCACTGCCAACAAGTACTGGATTGATGTTCAGCTTCGATGGGGAGACTTTGACTCCCATGACGTTGAACGGTACTCACGAGCCAAGTTCCTGGATTACACCACTGATAACATGTCTATATACCCCAGCCCTTGTGGTGCGCTGCTGGTAGTCGACCTCGCTTACAATCTTTACAGTGGCTACGGGAACTGGTTCCCCGGAGTCAAGCCACTTTTGCAGCAGGCCATGCAGAAGATTATCAAGGCCAATCCTGCACTGTACGTTCTACGTGAGCGCATCCGAAAGGGCCTTCAGCTGTATAGTTCAGAGCCCACCGAGCCTTATCTGAGCAGCCAGAACTATGGAGAGCTCTTCAGCAACCAGATCATATGGTTCGTGGATGACACAAATGTGTACCGTGTTACCATTCACAAGACATTTGAAGGGAACTTGACAACCAAACCCATCAACGGTGCCATTTTCATCTTCAATCCGAGAACGGGGCAGCTCTTTCTTAAGATTATCCACACGTCAGTATGGGCCGGGCAAAAGCGTCTCAGCCAGCTGGCCAAGTGGAAGACTGCTGAGGAAGTGGCTGCTCTGATCCGGTCGATGCCTATTGAAGAGCAGCCTAAACAGATCATTGTCACCCGGAAGGGTATGCTTGACCCACTGGAGACTCACTGTCTGGATTTCCCGAACATTGTCCTGAAAGGTTCAGAGCTTCAACTACCGTTCCAGGCTTGCCTCAAGATCGAGAAATTTGGTGATCTCATTCTGAAGGCCACGGAACCCCAGATGGTTCTTTTCAATATCTATGATGATTGGCTGCGTACTATCTCAAGTTACACCGCATTCTCTCGTCTCATCCTGATTCTACGATCCTTGCACGTCAATCCAGACCGGACAAAGGCCATCCTTCGCCCAGATAAGAGCGTGGTTACCCAGCCTCATCACGTATGGTCAACACTGACGGATGAGCAATGGATCAAGGTTGAGGTGGCTCTGAAAGACCTCATCCTTGCTGACTACGGTAAAAAGAATAATGTCAATGTGGCTAGTCTGACTCAAAGTGAGGTACGGGACATTATATTAGGTATGGAGATCGCTCCTCCATCACTGCAAAGGCAGCAGATAGCAGAAGTGGAGAAGGCCGCACGGGAGCAGAGCCAGATGACTGCACTTACATCCCAAACTGTAAATGTCCATGGAGAGAATATCACGGTTACAACGACCTCTGCCTACGAGCAACAGGCATTTAGCAGCAAGACAGACTGGCGTGTTCGAGCTATATCCTCAAATAATCTTCACCTACGTACGAAACACATATACGTGAGTACGGATGACATCCAAGAGGAGGGTATCACCTACGTTCTTCCAAAGAATGTGCTTAGTCGGTTTATTACTGCTTCTGATCTAAGAACACAAGTTTCAGCATACTTGTATGGCGCTAGCCCTCCTGATAACGACCAAGTAAAAGAAATTCAGGCTCTGGTACTTGTCCCGCAGCTTGGCACCCACGCAGGCGTGTCCTTACCCACGGCTCTACCCGAGCATGACTACTTGTCAGACCTCGAGCCACTGGGGTGGATTCATACCATGCCCCATGAACTGCCACAACTTCCACCAGGCGATATCATTGCCCACTCGTCCATTGTATCGAACCATCCTGATGCGTGGTCCCCAGAATCGACTATATGTATGACCTGCAGCTTCACCCCGGGTTCTTGCTCCCTTACAGCTTACAGACTAACGCCTGCAGGGTTTGAATGGGGTAAAGAAAACATTGGAAGCACAGGGAACCCCCAAGGGTCATCTCCTGCGCATTACGAGCGTGTTCAAATGTTACTGAGTGAACGGTTTTCTGGTTTCTTCATGGTTCCAGAAGATGACAAGTGGAACTACTCATTCCAAGGAGTTCAGCATAGTACTTCAATGATGTACAGGCTGAAACTTGCAAATCCCAAGGGTTTCTATGAGGAAGTGCACCGACCCACCCACTTTTTGAACTTCACCAGAGAGGCTGGTGCAGGTGATGATGCTGCTACTGCGGCAGATATCCACAATTTGGATGTATACACTTGAGAGTTGAGTTGAGTGTTTGTGGATGGCTACGACTCGGAGAGCTAAAGCTAGATTTGAAGTAGAGCTGTCACAATGGCTGAATTCTTTCTTTGATAATATATATATCTTACTATCGAACATGACCCATCCATCCACGAATTAGTCCACTTTCAACAGCATTCCAGATGATTTTACAGTTTCTGTTCATCTTTGCTGCTTCAAGGTTAAAATTGCATTAGTACTTACTACTTGGCATATGTTGTGTCGTATTTCCAATCAATTAATCAATGGATATATGTGATTCTTCTTGACATTCTGTTAAACGTTTAATGATAGAATCAATGCATCTCCAGTCACCGTTGGTGTCTCTAAACGAGTGGGAAATGAGCTACAGCCGTATCGTTCAGTTATCTCCCGTTGATAATGATTTGTAGTGACAAACCGCCTGCTTTGCTGCAGTGAAGGCGGTGTATCGTACGACACATGGTTTGAAGCATTGAAGCAATCAAACCAAAACGAAAAAAATGGAAAAAATCTACATCTCTCGGATGCACACATTGTATTGAATTATTGTGCTGTTGCATACAATCAAGCAGCCTCGTATTACTTGTATGAAGGAGGTACCACCTTACGAATAAATACCTCCTTCAATTCATGTGTCTGTATGTGTAACAGAACTAGTCACTCGCAGTAACTACTAACTAAGATCACACTTTGGGTTAGAACACCACCACGTCGTGAATTTAAGGTAGAGATAGAATAAAACAAAAACTTAGAGATGAGATAAGAAATATACAGCACATGAGGATGGCTGATACTGGAACGGGTGAGTTTGGAGCATTTATTAGTACTATGAATCACTATTGCAGCTAAGATGTTTAAGTGTGTGAAGAATATATATTACCACAGGTTGTTATCGCATGTCGTTACTACCACAGGTGTATTGGAGGATGAGCGGTTCGTTCATTCCAAGCGATTAAACTATGTTAAATCAAATGCAGAACGACTTCGGCTGCGAAGCAATGAATGTAATCTCAATCTCAATGAAACATATGTGGTGTCTATGTAGTGGATGATAGTAGTTCGTTTCTTGTTTGTATTCTAAGGTGACAACAACCCTTTCATCTTTTCCGGTTAAAATGAATGGCCGCGAGGGGCCATGAATGTGCAAATTCTATCATATTTGGTATATCAGGCAAAACAACATTTGATTGAATGGCTGTTAAAATTGGATCGTATGTTCTGAACAACAAATTTCTAGTCATTTTCGATATCTATCGAAATTGACACCACAAATATTTCACATCCATCAACGACACATATATCTTTGAATAGTAAAACTAAATATTGACCATTCATTTTCTATGCACCAAGTTTCGGAATGTGATTGGTCAAGGAGTAAAAGCAGTAGAATAAGATGAAGTTGAGATGGTCATCACAATCACAGTGTGTGTTTGTGGTTATTTGTGGTGAGTGAGTGAACACCGTGCGTTTGAACATTAATAAGAGTTATAGGTTCATTTTAGTATTGTCATTAAAACAATGGGCGTAATCATTTAGCTTGTCTGTCCGTTGTTCGTACGGAGGATAGCTAAGATACCATCATCGTGTACAAATTTGATCCTTAGTTTCCTACAAATGTTTGAGTGCGTAGGTAGTAGTTGTTTCTTGTAGTAGTGATAGCAAGTTAGTAGTAGGTAGTAGTTTGTGTTAGTCTTAGCAATAGCAGTAGCAGTAGCAGCAGTAAGTGGCAGAA
>PJEL010005702.1_pt1 | contig 10014 bp, 7 predicted proteins | sample 1853271 | NCBI WGS metagenome assembly PJEL01 (sample SAMN08108733, study PRJNA415343) | Invertebrate metagenome, whole genome shotgun sequencing project. | host: Globobulimina | place: Sweden: Gullmar Fjord | collected 2015-08 | reverse complement strand
TCTTGTGCAACAACAGCAAAACCTTTTCCAGCTTCTCCTGCAGTTGCCGCTTCAACTGCTGCATTTAAAGAAAGAATATTTGTTTGAAAGGCAATTTGGTCAATTATAGTAATTGCATCTGCAATTGATTGAGTTTGTTCATTAATTTCATCCATTGATTTAACAGTTGTATTTGCTAATTCTTGACCTATATTAATAGATGAAGATAAATCTTTTGAATGAACAGACATTTGAGCTATTCTATTTGTATTATTTACAATTGTACTTGTGATTTCTTCGATTGAAGCAGCCGTTTCTTCTAAAGATACTGCTGTATCATTTGAAGAAGTATTTAAAATATCTACATTTTTTAATAAAATCTTTGAACTATCATCTAATAATAAACCATTAGTTTTATTTTCAAGAAGCATATTGTTGATAATATTAGATAGGTTATTTAAACCTTTAGAAATATTCCCAGTAGGATTTGAAATATCATTTACAAAATTTAGTTGTGAATATTCATTAATAGAAGTTAAAATTGTATTGATATCTTTATCAACATTTTTACCAATTGTTTCAATCATTTCATTTAAGATATTTTTTAATTCATTTAATGATTTATTAGAAGTTGTTTTTTCTACAAAACAGTCAAGGTTTCCTTCTTTAATTCTATTTACAACCTTTGTAACATCATCAATTAAATGTCTATCTTGCTCAAAACTTTGAGATACTAATTCAATCTCACCATCAATAACAGCTGCCATTTTACCAAACTCATCATTTGTGACAATATTTAATTTTGTAACATTTTCTTTTTCACCTTTTAAATAAGAAAAAAATGAATATAAGCCATTTTCTAGTTTTTTTAAAGGACTAAGAATTTTAATTAATGCAAAATATATTAATAAAAGAATAATTACAAGTAAAACAATATATAAAATGACTTCTTTTATCATGTCATTATTTATTTCTGTAAAAATAGCTTCTTTATCAAGTTGTACAACTAAATTCCAGTTTGTAACTGGTATTTTACTATATGAAATAAGTTTTACAATATCATCTTGTTTAGCTTCTCCAAAATCACTATTTTTATTAGTTTTTATTGCTGAGAATAAATTGCTTTTTTTTGTAATAAGTTCTTTATCTTTATGAATAAGAATAATACCATTTTGATCAACTAAGTATGCAAAACCAATATCTTCAATTTTTACATTTAAAATAGTATCAACAACTGTATCTAGAAAAATATCCGATCCTACAACTCCAAGTATTTTATCATTTTGAATAAGTGGTGTAAAAACTGTAACAACTAATTTTTTTGTTGTTATATCAACATAAGGTGCTGTAACCCCTGATTGTCTTAAACTTACTGCTTTTTTATACCAAGGTCTGCTTCTTGCATCAAACTTATCTTTTTCAATGTTTAAATAAGAGCCATCTGATAATAAAAAGTCTCCATTTTCTTCAAAACCAACATATAGGTCTACAAACATACCCGCTTTTTTACCTAACAAAAGTTTTTGAGTAATTAAGTTATTTGATATATTTAAACCATCTTGTGGTAATTCATTTGCAACAGCATTTACAATATCAATTTTTGATTGTAAATAACTATTTATGAATTTTGATGTTTGATTTGATAAATCAAGTTCTTTATGTTTTATCAAATTATATTGCGCATCATACGCATTTTTAGTATTGTAAAATCCAAGTATGAAAAATGAACATGAAATACTAACAAGAAGTAGTATTAAAAGTTTTGATTTTATGCTATTTGTATTCATTGTAAGTTCCTTAATTAACGTTATATTAATTATAAGATGAGAAAGTGTTAAAGAGGAGGGTTTAGTATATTATGAGTGTAAAAGACGAAGAATTACTTATATTCTTCGTCTTTTATTTTATAATTGTGAGTTAATCAATGCTTTTAGTTGATCTAAACCAAAAACTTCTAAAGGTCTTCCATTTACAAAATATGAAGGAGTTTTATTAGCACCTAAAACTTTTGCATCTGCTAAATCTTGAGTAATAATTCTATCAAGTTCAGGATCTTTCATATCATCAACTAATTTATTCATATCTAAATGACCTGCTTGAATTAAAATTCCCCACAGTTTATTTAAGTCAGCTCCATGATTTACTGTCCAAATTCTTTGTGTTTCAAATAGTAATTCTAAAGTTTTCATAAACTGATCTTGTTTTTTACTAGCTTCTAACATTTTTACAACTTTGTCAGAACCTTTATGAAAAGGAGCATACCTTAAAACTAATTTTATGTTTCCTTCATTTTCTTTCATTATCTTTTTTACAAGAGGATGAAACATTGCACAAGTTTCACAAGCGGGATCAAAAAATTCTACTAATTCTACTTTTGCATCTTTATTTCCAATTACTAAAGAGTGTTCTCTTACTAAAGATGAATTATTGTTTGTTACATTTAATTGTACTGCTTCTGATTGTTTATTTTTGTAAACATATCCTGCACCTAAAAATACCACCAATAATAAGATTATTGATATTCCTAAAACTTTTTTGTTTTGCATTTTATACCTTCGTTTTTTCTGGAAATGATTCTATCATATTTCTAATAAATTAATAAAATAAGAATAAATTAATTTTAAAATGGAATAATATAATATATTAATAAATAAGGATTTTTTATGGGATTTTTTACAGCAGATTTATGTGATGAATATAGTGAAAGAACAGAAGTTTTAGGACCTAATTTTAAATCGTACGGTGGAAGTGCAAAATTTCAAGGTGAAATAATTACAGTAAAACTTGATAAAAATAATAAAGATTTAGCAACATTACTAAAAAGTACAAATGGTTTAGGAAAAGTTGTAATAGTAGATGTAGATAAAAAATACTTTGCTGTTGTTGGTGATAATTTGATGAAATTTGCAAGTGATAATAAATACGAGGGAATCATTGTAAATGGTTATGTACGAGATACAGTAACAACTAAAGAGTTTGATGTTGGATTATTGGCACTTGGAACTTGTCCAAAAAAATATATTCCAGTACAACAAGGACAAATCAATATCAATATTACAATTGATGATGTTGAAATAAAATCTGGTGATTATGTATATGTTGATCCCGATGGAATTGTAATTTCTCAAGAAAGGATAATTTAATGTATTTATTTGGTTACGGTTCTTTAATTAATATTGTAAGTGCACAAAAGTCTTTTAAAAGAGAATTAAAACAAAGTGACTTAATTCCTGTATCTATTAAAGGTTATGAAAAAGTTTGGAATTCAATGGAACTTATTGCCTTTGAAGATGAAGTTCAAAGAAATGGTATTTTTTTAAATCTAAAAAAAGATGAAAATAAGTCAACGAATGGGGTTGTTGTAAAAATAACAGATGAAGAACTTGAATTATTAAAACTTAGAGAAAAAAATTATTCTTGTGTAACAATTAAAGCTAGTGATGTAATAAATCAAGATTTAGATGAAGATGTTATTGCTTTTATGACAACAAAAGAAGATAAAATTGCAAAAAAAGATTCTGAGAATTGTTTTATTGCTTCTAAATATATAGAAATATTAACAAATTCATTTGAATCTTATGATGAAGATTTTGTAATTGAATATAAACAATGTTTAGAAAGTTTCCCATTTGAATTAAAAGAAGGTGTTTATAAATTTTGCGATCCTACACAAAATAAATTTGCGAAACAAGGTGTTAGGAAATAATGATGAATGAAAAAATTTGTAGTATTTATACTTCAAAACTTTTTGAATCAAAAAGAAAAAAGATTACAGATAGTATTATTTCAAAAGATAAAGAAGAGTTAAATATTACATTTTGTGAAAATGATACCTTGGAAAAATTTGAAACAGACCTAAGTATTTTAAGAGGTAGTTCCTTTATTTATTTTTTCAAGAAAAGATTTTCATCAACACTTTTATCTGTAATTTCTGTTGTTGTAATTATGTTTGCTTTAATTTCTGCCTCAATTTATGAAGATTTATTAAAAAAGGTTTTATTTGAGTTTCCTTTTGGATGGGAAATAAAAGATAGTATTTCTGCTGCTTTTGTAATCATATTCTTTTTTGGAATGGTAATGATGCCCTCAATTTTAGATGGTGAGGGAAGTGAGTTTAAAACTATTCTTTCTGCTTGGTTTAATAAAGATATTAGAAAACTTAAACGATTAAAACTAGCATTTTCAATGTTTAATAAAACAACAGTTTTAAACCTTTATAATTTTGATTTAGTAGATCAAAACCATTGGATATGGAGAATTTTAGTAAGAACACTATTTAATAGATTTAATACAATAAATTTTTATATAAGAAATGATCAAATACAAAGTATTGAAAAAAAACTTGCTTTTTGTCAGAAAGATAAAAGTATTAAAATTGAAAAAATAAATATAATAAAAGAAGCAAAAACTACAAAAGAATTTGATGTAAATATTTTATTATCAAATAAAGAACAAAAACTTTTCTCCCTAATGCAACTTAGTTCATCTTCAATTATAAAAGATAGATCTATTAAGAACTATATATCTTTAGAATTATTTGAATATTGTGGTCGAAACTTTTTTGAAGAAGATAAAAGTTCAAATCAACAATTAATTTCAGGTTTCCAAAACTTTATAAATAGAAGTTTTGATGACTTTAATCTTATAACACAAGAAAAGTCAATTCAAATATATTTTACAAATAATGTTAAATATAAAAATTTAGAAGATGAACAAAAAAGGTTAGCTTATTATTTACGAAATCACATAGAAGAGTGTATTTCATACTTTGATAATCCTATTTCTCTTCTAATCTTATACTATTATGTAAAAGATATTGTTTTGGATGAGAAAAGAACAATTGCTATTTTAGAAAAGTTTATATCTTCTGCTTTAAATAAACAACAATATGAACTAATTGATGATTATTGGTTTGAATTAGCTGGTGAAATGTTTGATTCAAATTCATTAGAAGATTTTGATAAAACTAATACTTCGTTTTATCGAAAGTTGTCAATTGAATCATTAAATAAATTGATTTTTCTTTTTGAAAGAAATGGTCATTTTGAACAAGCACTTTTAATTACTAAATATTTATATGAAATTAATCCTAATAAATATGCTGTAAATACTTGTTCTTTACTTGAGAGAATGGGTAGATTTGAAGAAGCATATACAAGTTTGCCAAAAAATCTAAATCTTGGTCAAAATAATAAACCAAGTGAAATAGAAGTTAGATACTTTCAAAGAAAAGCATGGATTGTTGTAAGTCAAAGAAAAGATGACATAAAAGAAGAAGGAAATAGCGCATTAAGTAGTTTATCTGATTTACTTTTTTCTCATAATGATGATAACGAACCTTTATGGTTATGGCATTACTATAATATAAAAGCAAACTATTCAGAGTGGAATGAAAACTACGAAGATGCAATTTTTAATTATAAAAAATGTTTAGCAATACCTGCTCTTGGGGCATTTGAATATGGTGCAACATTTGTAAATATGGCAATTGCTTATAGATTTATGTACCAAACAAATAATAAACAAAACTTCGATATGATTAATAAGTCTATAGAATTAGGCGAACTAGGAGTGTTACTTAAAGAATCAGTAGGAGATAGAGATGAAATGCCGGTTGTTTTACACAATCAAGCATTAAATATTTTATATAAAATGTTAAATTCACCCTTAGAAGAAAAATATTGTTTAGAGATTATTGATATAACTACTGATGCTATTTCTATTTTGGATAAAACAAAATCAATCAAAAGATTAGGAATGTTACTTATTGAAAATTGCATAGCAAAAGCATTAATAAATACAGATTTCCAAGATATATCAAAAAGATTAGAAGAACATATTTTATTAATGGATGAAAATGAATCAAATCAATTACTAAAAGTATACAATGAGTTCAAAAAAGCAGATAAGATAAATAATATTAGTTTTTTAGAAGGTTAAAAATGGATTATATAAGAAATACAATAAATTTGAGTACTGGAACTGTTGAAGAAAAAAGAAAAGAATTAAAAGAATATTTTCTTCAAACTTATGAATTAGATGAGAAGTTATTTGATTTATTAGAAGATAAGAAAAATATTTACAAACAACCAAATAGATTAAGACATCCTTTAATTTTCTATTATGGGCATACAGCAACTTTTTTTATTAATAAACTATTAGCAGCAAATATTATTCAAGATAGAGTAAATAAAGATTTTGAATCAATTTTTGCAATTGGTGTTGATGAAATGTCATGGGATGATTTAGCAGAAGGACATTATAAATGGCCATCATTTGAGCAAACAAAAAGCTATAGAGATACGGTTAAACAAATAGTAATAGATTTGATTGATAATTTAGAGTTTACTCTTCCTATTAACTGGGAGAGTCCAATGTGGGTTATTTTAATGGGTATTGAACATGAAAATATTCATATTGAAACAACTTCAGTTTTAATTAGAGAACTAGATATAAAATATGTAGATGAAAATGAAATTTTCACTTATTCAAATACAGCAAGTCAAACTTATCCAAAAAATGAATTACTTGAAGTAAAAGGTTCAGAGGTTATTCTTGAAAAAGATAGAGAAAACCCAATTTTTTATGGATGGGATAATGAGTTTTCATTTCATAAAGCAACAATCAAAGATTTTAAAGCATCAAAATACTTAGTATCAAATGGTGAATTCTTAGAGTTTGTAAAAGATGGTGGATATAATAAACCAGAGTTATTTACAGATGAAGGAAAAGAATGGTTAGATTTTGCGCAAGCAAATCATCCTACTTTTTGGATAAAAAAAGATTCACAATATTTTTTAAGAGAAATAAATAGAGAAGTTCCTCTTCCTTTAAATTATCCTGTTGATATAAATGTTTATGAAGCAGAAGCATTCTGTAAATATAAAAGTATTAAATTAGGGTATGAAGTTAGACTTCCAAGTGAAGATGAATACTATGCTCTATATTCTTATTCAAAAGCAAATGAAAAAGAATCAAATATAGGATTAATTCAATTTAATCAATCTTCAGTTGATAAGTATAAATTTAATGATTTTTATGATGTGGTTGGTAATGTTTGGCAATGGAGTACAACTCCTATGTATCCATTTGATGATTTTGAAGCTCATGTAATTTATGATGATTTCACAAAACCAACATTTGATGATAAACATGCTCTAATGAAAGGTGGTTCTTTTATTTCTTTAGGAAATGAAACACTAAAAGAAGCTCGATATGCTTTTAGAAAAAACTTTTTTCAACATGCTGGATTTAGATATGTTCAATCATCAAATGAGTATAGAACAAAATTAAATGATAATGTTTATGAAACGGATGAATCAATTGCTCAATATTGTGAGTTTCATTATGGAGAAGAAAACTTTGGAGTTAAAAACTTTTGTGTAAATGCAGTTGAACTTTTAAAGCCATATATAAAAGATATTCAAAATAAAAAAGCTTTAGATTTAGGATGTTCTGTTGGAAGATCAACTTATGAATTAGCAAATCATTTTGATGAAGTTGTAGGAATTGATTTTTCAGCTAATTTTATTAATGTTGGTGTAAAACTAAAAAAATATGAATCTTTATCTTTTAATGTTAAAAAAGAGGGTGAAATTTTTGAAGAAAAATCTGTATCTTTAAAAGATTTTGATTTAGATAAAGTTAAAGACAAAGTATCTTTTATGCAAGGTGATGCTTGTAATTTAAAAGATATATATAATGGATATGATTTAATTTTTTGTTCAAATCTTATAGATCGTTTATACTATCCACAAAAATTCTTAGATGATGTACCAAATAGAGTAAATGACAATGGTTTATTAGTATTACTAAGCCCATATACATGGCTTGAAGAGTATACACCAAAAGAAAATTGGCTTGGTGGATATATCAAAGACAATAAAGAAATCTCAACACTTGATACTTTAAAAGAAAAGTTAGATGGTTTTGAATTATTAGACACTATTGATGTTCCTTTTGTAATAAAAGAAACAAATAGAAAATATCAACATACTATCTCTCAAATGTCAATTTGGAAGAAAAAATAAAATAAAGAATAGAGTGAAAACTCTATTCTTTGATTGATTCTTTAAATTCTAATATCGCTTCTAATTCTTGATATTTTCTATCAATATTTTCATTTATTTCAAATTTCTTTTTAAACTCATCAAGCATACTTTGTAAACTTGTGATTTCGCTATTAAGTTCACTATCACTCATAGAATCTAGTTTTATTGAATATTCGCTCTTTGAAGTAGAAATTTCTGTTAATTCTCGTCCCGAATCATTTTTCTCTTTTCTATTATTTTTTTCTATATTTGCTTCTTGAATTTTTGCAAGTAATTCTTCTAAGAATTTTATTTCATCTTCTGTTTTACCAGTTTTTAGTAAAGACATTATATCTTTTATCATTTGATCTACTAACTCTTTACGTTCTTTTTCTTCTGCTTGTAAAAAGTTATCAAGGAAGGAAATAAGAGAAGCATTAATCTGAGTATTATAAGAATCATTTGATTCAGTTGCTACAATTCCAAATTCTTTGATATGTCGTAATTGAACAGTTTTAGCATCAACATCACCTTTTGTACTATAGGCTTCTTTTAAAGTGATTTTACTATCAAAATCTTTATCAATTTGTAGTGTCGTATTTAATTCATCATCTAAAGATTTTATATCATCAAACTCTCGATAGTTTCTATAAGAAGTATTTTTAGGATCATCACTTTTTAAAGAAGAGACATATTTTTTGTCTTCAACAACTTTTTCACCAGAATAAAGTATTTCTTTTGAGTTAGATGTCTCTTGCGTTAGAATAACTGCTTCAATACCAAAGTTATTTTTAGTATTTGAGTATTCGTCTTCACTCAAACTTCCATCATTATTAGCATCAGCTTTTAAAAAATTTCTATTGTAAGCAATATCAGCAAACCAAGAGGCAACAAATTTTTCTGCTTTAGCACTAAGTCGTAAACTTCCATCTTCATTTTTTATAAAGTCATCTTCTTCAAAATGTTTTTTTAGTTTATCTATAGTTTCATTTTCTAAAGATACAATTGCTAACTTCCCATTTGTAGGGTCTGTAAAACTTGTAGAAGTTGAATCTTCACTCACAATATTTGTTTGATATGAGTGATTTTCTGTTTTATTTGATTCTTTTAATAATGATCCAAAAGAATCTTCTTCAATAGTATTTTGTTTTGGTTTAGTAGACATTGAATCTGTATTATATGCTTCAAAAGCTACCCCATATGTTGATACGTCCAAATTTTACTCCTTATACAATGATTTATTTATTTGATATATTTTGAGATGTTATTTTTTGTTTAGGATTATTTTCTTCACCCTTACTAGCGTTTGAAAATAATATTCCTGAAATAATAAGAAAACCAACACCTACAACAATAAGTTGTCTTGATCTTTCTTTTCTTATAATAGAAGAATCTACTTCAAATACTGCAATTGATTTAAGTGTCCCATTATCAATATAGTTTAAAAACTTATAACCCTTTTTTTTATATTTAGCTTTTGTTTTTTCAAGTTCTTTTTCACGTTGAGCTTCATTAAAACCCCCAATTATTATTGTCTTTTTTGCCATTTCTTTCCTTGCTCACATTTTAAATAAATTGACTAATTATAATATAGTAAAGTTAAAGAATGATGAATCAATAAAAGAATATAATTTATTATTGTACAATAATATTTATGATTATACTTAGACATTTAAAAGAGTACAATAAACTTATTCTATTTTTTATTTTTATACTATTTCTTTTTTTAATTAACTTATCAATCCAATACACAAAATACCAAGAACTAATTGATGAAGAAATCTATGAGACAAATGTTCAGATAATTAATATATATGAAAAAGAAGATTACAATGTATTAAAACTAAAAAAAGACAATCTTAACTTTTTTACTTCAATCAAAAAAGATATTATTGTTAATAAATTAGATATCTTAAATATTGTATTTATTACAAGTAAAATATCATTTGTTAGTTATTTAAAAGGCTTTTACACTAATACAATTTATTTTAATATTGTAAATAAC
>PJEL010005701.1_pt1 | contig 10017 bp, 9 predicted proteins | sample 1853271 | NCBI WGS metagenome assembly PJEL01 (sample SAMN08108733, study PRJNA415343) | Invertebrate metagenome, whole genome shotgun sequencing project. | host: Globobulimina | place: Sweden: Gullmar Fjord | collected 2015-08 | reverse complement strand
GCGTTTAAGAAGTACCATGAGCATTTGTTTGGAAATACCATTGACTTCATTATATGGTGTTCCGCTTTTGTAGGAGAAACAAAACTGAACGAGTTAACGTTAAGATTCAGGAGTTTCTAGCACATTACAGGGGCCTCTGCGTAACTCCAGTAAGTTACACCGCTTTCGGATTTTAAGCACACCAATATAATAGAAACCCAAGAAGAAGATGTACACCCTTACGCAACGCGTAAAAGAGAAACACCCCTATAAAAACAATTCAACTATCAGCCCTGCAACTATATTTAACCACCCAAAAGTACCCAAAGACCAACCTTTTACAACCAAAAAAAGGAAAGTTCCCTAAAATACCCTAAACTTGCACCGCCTTACAGAAGCAAAAAGATAAAAAATGAACAAAGCAGAAACCCTACAGAAAGAAGGAGACCAAAACACAGGGTCACCAACCTACCAAATCATCACCTTCACCCAGCGCATCAAGAACCTCTCCCAGCACCTCCAATCCAACCACAAAGACACCACCGCAAAAAGAGGCGTCCACACACTCATCTGCAAACGCAAAAGAATGCTCAAATACCTCCAAAGAGAAAACCAAGCCGAATACAAGGAAGTCATGGCTACCTATGTAAAGAGAAAATAGGGAGCGTCAGAAAAAAAGCAAGCCAATAACAGAAACCGACCAAATGAGCATCCAAATGCAGGCAACCAACCTCAAAAACACACAAAACCTGACGCTTCCGAAAGAATAGGACCAAAAGACATAAAAACCACCACTCAAACCCAAAAATATGGCCACAAAACACATTACACAAACGATAACACTCGCAGATGGAACACAAATCACCTTAGAAACAGGCAAACTCGCTCCCCAAGCAGATGCTGCCGTCAAAATCACCACAGGTAACCTCGTCCTCCTTGCCACCGTCGTCACCAAAAGCGAAGGACCCCAAAGCTTCCTACCCCTCACCGTCGACTACAAAGAACACTTCGCCAGCGTCGGAACCATCCCAGGCAACTACCACCGACGAGAAGGAAGAGCAAATGAAGACGAAATCATCACCGCACGACTCATAGATAGAGCCATAAGACCCCTCTTCCCCGAAGGATACACCGACACCATCATGGTCAACATAGACGTCCTTTCCGCCAACGAAGAAGACGTGCCCGACACCTATACCCTCCTCGCAGCCTCCGCTGCCCTTACCCTCTCCTCTGCCCCCTTCGAAGGACCCATCGCCACCGTCAGGATAGCCAAAATCAATGACCAGTACATCATCAACCCCAGCCGTCCACAGCAAGAAGAATCCCCCTTCAACATCGTAGTAGCAGGTAGCACCGATAACATCCTCATGCTAGAAGGCACAGCAAAAGAAATCACCCCAGAGCAGCTCGCAGACATCATCCAACACAGTCAAGAGGACACCCGCAAGCAATGCCAAGGGCAACAAGCCTTTGCAGCCCAGTGCCCCATAACAAAAGTCACCCTCGAAGACGACCCCCACTTCGAAAAACTCCAACAAGAACTCCAGAAGCCTCTAGAAGAAACCTTCACACAAGTAGCAGCCCAACACCTCAAACACAAGCAAGATAGAAGCCAAGCCTTCGAACAAGCACAGCAAACAACATTAGATCAACATCTCACAGAAGAAGAACAGAAAGAATACACCCTCCAAATCGAGAGAATAGCCAAAAACGCCAAAAGAGGCGCTATACGAAGGCAAACAATACAAACAGGAAAGCGACTAGATGGAAGAGCGCCTAACCAAATACGATCCATCACCATAGAAGCAGACACCCTCCCAGCACCACACGGCTCCGCCCTCTTCCAACGAGGAGACACACAAGTAATCGGCACCATCACCCTCGGAGGACCTACCGACGCCAAAAACATCGACACCCCCACCAACAAGCGACAAACACAAGTCCTAGGACAATATGAATTCCCAGGATATGCCACAGGTGAAGCCAAATTCAAAAGAGGACCCGCAAGAAGAGAACTAGGTCACACCAAACTCATGGTCAACGCCCTCCAAGCTGTCCTGCCACCAGACACACCCTACACCATACGACTACACTGCACCACCCTCTCCTCCGATGGCTCCTCCTCCATGGCCAGCATCGTAGCAGGAACCGTAGCACTCATGGACGCAGGCATCAACATCAAGACCCCCGTAGCAGGCGTCACAGTCGGCTCCATACAAACCGAAGGAAAAACACTTAACATCATCGACATCACCAGCGAAGAAGACAGCATCGGAGATGCCGACCTCAAAATAGCAGCCACCAAAAACGGCATCACAGCCATCCAAATGGACATCAAAACCAAAGGAATAGAGCAAAAGCAACTCAGAGAAATGTTCGCACAAGCCATCACAGGTATTAATCACATCCTAGAAAAAATCCACCAAGTACAACCCCACCATCGTGAGACACCCAAACCACAAACACCAGCTATAGAAACACTCACCATCGACCCCAAAAAGATAGGGAAATTCATAGGACCTGGAGGCAAAAATATCCGCCAACTACAAGCACAAACCAAAACCGACATTACCATTGACGATAGCGGAACTATACGGATATTCGCCGGCAATCAGCAAAGCGCCATCCAAGCAAAAGAAGCCATAGAAAACACTATGCAGACCCCAAAAATCAACAAGGTATACCAAGGAACCATAGAAAGCATCAAACCCTATGGGCTCTTCGTCAGCTTCCTACCAGACAAAACGGGACTCCTTCGCATCTCCGAAATACACCACCAAGAAGAAAAACAGACCACCGACAAACTCAAAGAAGGAGACAACATCCAAGTTAAACTCATCAACATCATAACCCGAGATGGAAGAGAAAAATACGACCTCTCCATCAAAAAATAGAAGAAAGCGAATAAATGGTAAAGGTCCATGTCATGAATCTAACACCAACCCATAGCAACATAGACAACAAAAGAAAAACAAACCCCCACACAGCAAAGAAAACCTACCACCACTTGCCCCTACAATGACACAGCAATCTTCAGCTTTAGCAAAAAATATCCTCCACCTCCCCTTACAACAGAAAAAGCCTCTGAAAGAAAAACACCGAACCCATAACCACCCACCAGTAGAGAAACAAAAAGCCTTCGTGTCAGAATTGGTCACCAGGAACCCCTCATCAGCAACTAAAGAAAAAAATCCTGTAAGTACAACACCCACCCCCAGCGTTCCTCGCAAAGTAGTGACGCTAGAAGCTGCTACCCTTCAACCCATCGAAAGGAAGCAAAAAAGAACAGAAATTTGTTCGCGAAAATTACTAACAAAATCCTTCCTTTTCTTTGCACTAGACACTCACAAGGAAACCCGCGAGAGGAGACTAGTCACTAGTAACCAATAGATTAGTAATCATTAAATAAATTATCTACATTAGAGCCATGGCACTGAAACAACTCACCATCAAGAAAAAAATAACCGTAAGATCCAGCAACTCAATAGAAAAATACCTACAACAAGTTAAAAATCGCTCCAAACTCCTCACCGCCGACCAAGAAGTAGAACTAACACAAACCATACAAAAAGGCCTAGCGCTCGAAAAAGAAATAGCCAAAAAACGAAAAGAACTCCATCACATCCTTCGCGTAAGCCACAAAAGCCAAGACCCTGTCAAACTAAAACAAGCCCAACGCGCACAAAAGAACTTCAAAAAGTACCTCAAAAAGTGTACACCCCATATCGAGAAAGGCAAAGAAGCACAGAAAAAGCTCATCACAGCAAACCTCCTCTTCGTCATCTCCGTAGCAAAACCCTACCAAAACCAAGCCCTCTGCCTCACCCCCATCGACATCATCAACGAAGGAAATAGAGGACTCATCAAAGCAGCCGTACGCTTTAAACCCGAAAAAGGATTCAAATTCATCTCCTACGCCGTCACATGGATACGACAAAACATCCTGCAATCCATACATAACCACGGCCAAGACGTACGAATCCCCCTCAACCGAATCAGCCTCATCCAAAAAGTATATAGAGCACAAAAAAGACTCCAAAAAGAACTAGAGAGAATCCCCACAGCACTAGAAATATCCGAAGAACTAGAAATACCCATAGAAAAAGTAACCTACATACTTACCACCAACAACAGGACCCTCTCCACAGACTCCCCGCTTAGAGAAAAAGATAACGAAAGCAGTACCTACACGGACGTCATCGAAAACCGAAATGCCATCGTACCCGATTCCCATCTTCTCCAAGAGTCCGACCGTGAAGAACTAGAAACAAGCCTGCAAAAAATCCCCGAGCGCCTCCAGCGCGTCCTCAGAAGCTCCTTCGGTTTCGATAGAGAAGACGGCTTCTACTCCACCACCAACGCCCTCAGCACCAAAATGAGGCTCACTCCCGAAAGAGTGCGACAAATAAAAGAAAAAGCCCTAACCGAACTCAAGCAAGTAGTAATCGAACGCCAAAAAGTCAAATCTGCAAAAGCACCCACCCTCGATGAGATGAAAGAAAAGTTGGCCCAACAACAGCATAGCACATAAAGCCCACGTCATGTTGCCCCCACACAACGTCATCATTATCGGAGGAGGACCCGCAGGATATACCGCTGCCATCTATGCCAGCAGAGCCAGCCTCAACCCTACCCTCTACCAAGGTCCACAACCAGGAGGACAACTCACCACCACCACCCAAGTAGAAAACTACCCAGGGTACCCACAAGGAATCCAAGGACCCCAGCTCATGCAAGACCTCCAGCAGCAAGCAGAGCGTTTCGGAACACAAATACGAACAGGAACCATCACCGCCGTCAACCTCCAAAAAAAACCCTACCAACTCACCATCGACCACAAAGAAACCCTCACCACACACACCATCATCATCGCCACAGGATCGACCCCCAAAACTCTCCAACTCCCTAATGAAAAAGAACTATACGGCAGAGGTGTGTCCACCTGCGCCACCTGCGACGGCTACTTCTATCGAAACCAAACCGTCGCCGTCATCGGAGGAGGAGATAGCGCCGCAGAAGAAGCCCTCTACCTCGCCAACCTATGCAAAGAAGTACACCTCCTCATCCGCCGCAACCAAATGAGAGCCAGCCACATCATGCAGCAGCGCGTCAAAGCCAATCCCACCATCACCATCCACTGGGAAACAGAAACAAGAAAAATACACGGCGATACCAAACTCCAAGCCATCACCATCCACCACAAGCCCACCGACACCCATAAGAAGCTACCCATCCAAGGGCTCTTCACCGCCATCGGACACACACCCAACACAGAACTCTTCAAAGGCCACCTTCACCTCGACCCACACGGATATATCATAACCAAACCTAAAACCACCCACACCAACCTAGAAGGCATCTACGCTGCAGGTGACGTTCAAGACCACCACTACCGACAAGCCATCACCGCCGCCGCCACAGGCTGCATGGCCGCCCTCGATGCAGAGCGCTACCTAACAAAAAAGGAATAGCCAAAAAAATTGCTTAAAATTGCCCCCTAGCAAACAAAGGAACATCGACCCAAACTATGCCAGAGAAACAAAACAACTACTCCGCCAAAAACATACAAGTGCTTGAAGGCCTCGAAGCCGTAAGAAAAAGACCAGGCATGTACATCGGCGACGTCGGTAAACGCGGCTACCACCACCTCGTATGGGAAATCGTCGACAATGCCATAGACGAAGCATTAGCAAACTACTGCGACCATATCACCGTCACCATCCACCCCAAAAATAAGCCCAACGCCTCCGAAGCCATCACCGTAGAAGACAACGGCAGAGGCATACCTATAGGCAAGCACAGCAAAACAGGACTCTCCGCGCTCGAAACCGTCCTCACCATCCTCCACGCAGGAGGTAAATTCGGCGAAGGAGCATACAAAGTATCAGGAGGCCTCCATGGCGTCGGAGCCGCATGCGTTAATGCCCTCTCTGAAACGCTCATCGCCACCGTCTACCGCGACGGAAAGCAATACCGACAAACCTACGCCAAAGGTAAAGCACAACACCCCATCCAAGAAATCGGCACCACAGACCAAAGAGGAACTACCATTCACTTCCGACCCGACACCACCATCTTTGAAGTCCACCAATATGATCACGAAACCATCGCCCAGCGCCTGCGAGAACTCTCCTTCCTTAATCCAGGACTCACCATCGACCTCATCGACCAACGCCAGACAAACGAAGAGGGCAACCACCCACAAACCACCTTCTACGCCGAAAGGGGATTGCCAGATTTCATCGCATACCTAGATCAAAGCAGAGATGCCATCATCAAAGAACCCATCCAAATAAGCACCGTAAAAGACCATATCACCCTAGATGTCGCCATTAACTACAACAGCAGCCACGCCGAGCACATCGTCACCTATGCCAACAATATCACCACCTTCGAAGGAGGCACACACCTCGTAGGCATGAAAAAAGGCCTCACAAGAGCCATCAAAAACCACGCCGCCAAAACCAAGCGCTTTGAAAAAGAAAAAGTACAACCCACTGGCGATGACTGCCGACAAGGAGCCACCATCATCGTCTCCATCAAGCTACCCGACCCCCGCTTCTCAGGACAAGAAAAAACCAAGCTTACCAACAGCAAAGTAGCCAAAATCGTAGAGCAAGCCACATACGCCGCCCTCGAAGAATACCTAGAGCAAAACAAAGTCACCGCCGAAGTCATTATGCGGAAAGTTATCCTCGCCGCCGAGCAGCGACAAGCCGCACAACGTGCACGAGAACTCGTCGTCCAGCGGAAAAGTTCCCTCCTCAGTTCAGCACTACCAGGAACACTCACCGACTGCATCGTAAAAGAGCCCGCCAAGTCCGAGCTCTTCATCCTAGAAGGAACCTCCGCCGCAGGAACCGCAAAAGGAGGTCGTGACCGCAACACCCAAGCCATCCTACCCCTCCGAGGTAAAATCCTCAACGTAGAAAAAGCCGTAGAGCACAAAATCTACCAAAACGAACAAATCAAAAACATCATCACAGCACTAGGTATCACCTTCAAAGACACCGAAGAAGGACGCATCGCTAACCTAGACAAACTACGCTACCATAAAATTATCATCATGACCGACGCCGACGTCGACGGAAGTCACATCTGCACCCTCATCCTCACCTTCTTCTACCGCTACTTACCCAACCTCATCCAAAGCGGCTACCTCTACATCGCCGTCCCCCCCCTCTACCTCGTCACCAAAGGCACCAAGTACCGCCGCTACTGCTGGACCGAAGAAGAAAAGGCCGCTGCCATCGCCGAATTCGAAAGCCACGGCAAAGGAGCACCCCACGCACAGCGTTTCAAAGGATTAGGTGAAATGGAAGAAGACCAACTGTGGGACACCACCCTCAACCCCGAAGAACGCGTCCTCAAGCAAGTCACCATCGAATCCCTACCCGAAGCCGACCGCATCGTCTCCATCCTCATGGGTGACAACGTAGAATTCCGACGCGAGATGATAAAACAGAACGCCAAAGACATCGACACCACCCAACTTTAGCCATCCGCACAACCCATAGCGTATGAAGCCCACACTCCGACAGATAGTCACTCACGCCAAGACCCACGGTTTCATCCATCCCACCAACGAGTTATACCAAGGCATACAAGCCATCTATGACTACGGTCCCCACGGCGCACCACTCAAAAGGAACCTCCAAGACTACTGGTGGCGTACCATGACCCAACTCCATAACAACATCGTAGGCGTCGACACCGCTATCCTCACCTCTCAGAAAGTATGGAAAGCATCAGGTCACCTCGACCTCTTCCACGACTGGCTCGTCGACAACCGCGACTCCAAAAAGCGCTACCGCGTAGACCACCTCATCGAAGAGACCGCCAAAGAGTGGGAAAAACAAGAGCGAAGAAAAGAAGCCCAACAGCTCCTCGACGCCATGAAAGAGCACCTCGGAAATGAAGATGCACCCAAACTCAAAGACCTCCTACTTGAAGCCAACATCACATGCCCCATAGCCAAGAACAAGAACTGGACCACACCACGCAAGTTTAACCTCATGCTAGCCACCCACCTAGGCCATCAGAGCGACACCCCACCCACCTATCTAAGGCCTGAAACCGCACAAGGCATCTACATCAACTACCACACCACACAAAAAGCCATCCACACCCCCCCCCCTATCGGCATAGCGCAAATAGGCAAAGCCTTTCGTAACGAAATCGTCGCCCGCCAGTACACCTTCCGCATGCGTGAATTCACCCAAATGGAAATGCAATACTTCGTCCCCCCCGAGCAAGAAGAAGAAGCCTTCGATTACTGGTTACAGCAACGGCAGCAATGGTACACCACCCTAGGCATCCCCACCGCCGACATCGCCATCCACCCCCACCAGCAACTCGCCCACTACGCCACCAAAGCCGTAGACATCACTTACAATTACCCCTTCGGACAAAGAGAAGTAGAAGGCATCCACGCCCGTGGTGACCACGACCTTTGTAGCCACACCCAGCACGCCCGTAAGCGACTCCAGTACCACGACCCCAAGACGCAGAAAACCTACACTCCCCATGTAGTAGAAACCTCCGTCGGCCTCGATAGGCTCCTCCTAGCACTCCTCACCAACGCCTACACCGAAGAGACCACACCCACAGGAGCAACACGTACCTACCTCAACATACCACCACCATTAGCCCCCATCAAAGCAGCCATCCTCCCCCTCCAAAAGGAACCCGAAATCCTCGCACAAGCCAAAGACATCTACCACCAGCTACGCATCCACCACCAACTCACCTACCAAGAAACCCCCTCCGTAGGCAAGCGCTACCACCGACAAGACGCCATCGGCACCCCCTACTGTATCACCATCGACCACCAAAGCCAAGAAGACCACCACATCACCATCCGTGACCGCAACACCACCCAACAGCAGCGCCTCCCCATAGAAAGCCTCAAAGACTACCTCACCGACAAGACCAGCATCACCACCCTCCTAGAAAAAAACAGCCCATCAGCAGCATAAAAACACCTATAACATCCCCCTCTATATGGCGAAAAAACTCCTGGAATACCAAGTTGAATGGGAAAAGCTAGTCGAACAAGGCAATAGCAAATACAACACCCTCACCCACGCACAGCGCGTATGGCTCAACGTAGGTTCCCTCCATGCACTTGCGTGCAACGGAGGCCTCGCTAGCTTCTTCGTCAACACAAAAGAAGAGCGCTACAAAGAAACCATAGATAACCTCCGTACCCTCCGACTCGCGCCGATAGCTGCTATAGTTGAAGAAGTCAGCAGCCTCTTTCCCGAAAAAGCACAGCCCAATAACATCAGAGAGCGAAGTAACCTATGGACCGCCATACATAGCGAAAACGAAGAAGAAGCATGGTTCCTCACACTCCTAGATACATTCGACCAACGCTACTTCGCACAAAGCCAGCAACTAGAAGCCAAACTCCTTCGCCACATAGCGAGAAAAGTATTCCCACCCACAAAAATCAAAGACAAAATCCAAACCTACATGAGAGAAAACCCCCTCGCATATGGCCTTCTTGCAATACCCATCCTCCTACTATGGGCACTCTTTTAGTCGCCCCCTAAAGAAACCATAAAGTAACAAAGCAACCCTAAAAGACACAAATACAGATAACATGGAAACCAACTTGCCGCACACCCAAGAAAAAAAACCAATCCACAACCCACCTTTACAACACCTCCAACTCCACCTCATCTTCCCCAAAGAATTTCAATCACACTTCACAAAACTAAGTATCAACATCCACCACCCCAAAAATACCATCTGGTGGGAAAAAAAAGACCGCATGAAAAAAATCCCACAACACCGCCAGCAGTGGCAAACATACATGAGCACCCCAAAGACGCGCGTCCAAACCCTAAAAAAAGGCTTTGACATCGTACGAGATAGAAAAAACCAACCCTCAAGTTCTCCTTAGTTTGCGACCAGTCCTGTTGTAAAGATTTTTTTGCGTCCAAACCGCCTCCTCATAAGGGAAAAAAGAAGACCCACTTTTCTGTAAACTCTCCAGGAAAATAACAAATCGAGGTAGCGAATTGTATG
>PJEL010005700.1_pt1 | contig 10019 bp, 6 predicted proteins | sample 1853271 | NCBI WGS metagenome assembly PJEL01 (sample SAMN08108733, study PRJNA415343) | Invertebrate metagenome, whole genome shotgun sequencing project. | host: Globobulimina | place: Sweden: Gullmar Fjord | collected 2015-08 | reverse complement strand
CCAGAGCGACCCTCGTCTGAAAGATAATAGTGGCAAAAATGATCGTTGAATGGCCAATGTGGACCGGGAAATGCCTCACATTTTACACCGTTTTCGTTCTTCGCTTGGACTTAATCTTATCGATATGCCGGGGATTTCCGGGATCATGCAGAATGTTGACCTTGTTACAAGCAAGTTGCAGAACAACATCATGAATACACGTATGCAGCCGGTTGATGCTGTTTTTTCGAAATTCCCGCGAATCATACGTGACACAGCCAAGAAATTGCACAAAGAAATCCAATTGACTGTGGAAGGCAGTGAGGTGGAGTTGGATAAATCCGTTATAGAGACTTTGGGCGACCCCTTAAATCATCTTATAAGAAACTGTGCAGACCACGGAATTGAAACTCCGGCAATTCGTGAAGCCGCTGGTAAAACTACTTGTGGGACAATTATTTTACGAGCGTATCATGAAGCAGGAATGGTCAATATCGATATTGTCGATAATGGTGCCGGCCTTGACGTAAATCGTATCGTCGATAAAGCAATTTCATCAGGTAGCATTACCCGCGATGAAGCTGACAAAATGACACCACAGGAGTCAATGGCTCTGATTTTCAATCCCGGACTTTCAACGGCCAGCCAGGTAACGGATGTTTCCGGGCGTGGTGTCGGTATGGACGTGGTAAAAACAAACATTGAAAAACTGGGTGGTGAAATTTTTATTGACTCAACCCATGGGCAGGGAACACGAATAAACCTTAAACTTCCGCTCACCCTGGCAATAATTCCTTCCCTGATTATCGCTGCAGGAGGGCGTACCTTTGCAGTTCCCCAAGTAAACATAGAGGAGCTTGTTCGGATCAGAGCTGTTGATATTCCAAAACAGATTGAAGAAATACAAAACAAACCGGTACTGCGGCTGCGAAATAAATTGCTTCCACTTGTCAGGCTTGATGAGGCGCTCGGCTTGGGGAGGACGTATCTTGACAGCGACGGAGTTCGATGCCCTGAAAAACGGGATGGAATCATCGACCGTCGGAGCCGCGAGGATGATTCGGGAAATAACCATGAGGAAAAACGGACCGGCACCCGCCGGGTTCATTCAAAAAACGCCCTTAATATTCTGGTGCTTAAAGTAGGTCCAAACCGGTATGGTCTCATTGTTGAGCGACTTTATGACAATGAAGAAATTGTCGTGAAGCCTCTGTCATCCTACTTTTCAAATTGTAATTTTTACTCTGGAACAACGATCATGGGTGATGGGCGAGTGGCCATGATTCTTGATGCAGCAGGTATAGCTGGTGATGCCGGTCTTAGGTTTGAGGGTGTTTTAAAGAAAGAAGGCGCTTTACAGGCTGACCGCTATCATCGGCAATCCATTCGCGAAACCCAAACTTTACTCCTTTTCCGCAACGGAACTACCGAATTATTTGCTGTTAACTTGGCTATGGTGGCCAGAATAGAAAAAGTGAAAATTTCAGCAATTAAAGAAATCGGAGACCAGGAATACATTGATCATGAAAACTCATCGATGCGCATTCTGCGTTTGCATAATTTCTTGCCTGTCCAGGAGCCGGATGAACAGCCCGAGAATTTTTATGTAATCATACCGAAACTTGTGACAGATCCTATGGGGATAGTGGCAAGCAAAATTGTGGACATTGTTGATACCGCAGAAGAAATCAACACGAAAACCATCAGTGGCCCTGGTGTCATTGGCGCTCTTTCACTGGAAGAAGGTTTGATCGTGGTTGTAAACATATACAGCCTTTTTGATGTTGCTGACCCCAATCGCTCCGTAAATGCTGACACGGATATTAATATAGAGGGCCTTAAGGTCCTGTTGGCTGAAGATACGGGTTTTTTTAGAGCTGTGGAAAGGGATTATCTTGAAAGCATCAAATGCGATGTCGATATTGCAAAAGATGGAATTGAGGCATGGGAAAAGCTTTCACAGAACCCATATGATCTGCTTGTTACAGATATAGTCATGCCGGGTATGGATGGAATTGAATTGACAGAACGCGTTCGAGCTTCTGCTGAATTTAATGAAATGCCGATCATTGCTGTCACCTCGCTCATGAGTGAAAGTGACCGCGCAAGAATCACAAATTCCGGAGTTGATGCATATGAGTCCAAGTTGGATAAAGAACATTTATTGCAAACAATTCACAAAGTCATGGCAAGCAGAGCAGGATAAAAAATTGAGTTTAAAGAGATATTTAAAATCATTTAATGCAACAGGTAAATAGTATGGAAAAACAATTTTCCACTTTCCATATTGGCGACATGCTCTGCGGCATCGACATTTTGCTGGTCAAAGAGATAAACCGCCAACTGGAAATAACTGAGGTTGCTGGAGCGCCAGTTTTTATTCGTGGCCTGTTGAATCTCCGAGGCCAAATCATCACTGTGATCGATATAGGCATCAGACTTGGCTTTGAAGGACAAGTACCAACATCACGCTCTCGTTGCATAGTTTTAAAAACCATTGCTGAGCTCAATGCGCTACCCCAATCAGCTGGGATTGAAGAGGAAACAACAACAGACATGGTTGGTCTTTTTGTAGACCGCGTTAGCGACATGGTAGCCGTGAACGACAGTGAGATTCAGTATCCACCAGCCAATTTGGGCAATATTGATAGTAAGTATCTTACTGGCGTTATTCAGCTTGAAGACGAATTGCTTGTCATCCTGAAGCTCGGTGAGATTCTCAGTGTTCGGCAAGAAGGGCAATAGATCAAGCCTCATACGAGAGAGATGAGTTTACAGAAACAGAATTTGTAGAATTAATTATATCCAAATGACCATAAATAAAAAAGGAGGGGTTTCATGTTTAAAAATCTAAAAATAAGGGTGAAAATCCTCGTCAGCAGTGCAGCGCTGATCCTTCTGGCCATGCTTTTAACATCAGGCATCGTCATCCAAAATATCAGGAGCAATGCCCAAAAAGAGATTGAAGATTTTCGCGTCAAAGAAATGGTCAAGGTGAAAGCCAATTTAAAGAACTACATGGCTATGGCTTATTCCACGGTGGAATCCAATTATGCCAGTGCCACTGACCCCATCTATCTCAGTAAGCGCTATGGACAAGAGTTGACAAATATTATCGATATTGCTGAAGGAAAAATTGACGAGGCGAAAAAGCGTGTTGAAAAAGGAGAACTTTCCGTTGCACAAGCCCAAAAATGGGCGGCTGATGAAATCCGCTTAATCCGTTATGAACAAGGGACGGGCTATGTTTTTATCACCGACACCACCCGGCCATATCCAATAACGATCATGCATCCTGTTGCTCCTGCCCTGGAGGGGAAAATTTTAGATGATCCGAAATATAACCGCGCCTTGGGACGCAATGAAAATCTTTTTAAGGCGATGGTCGATGTCTGTGAAAAAACCGGTGAGGGATTTGTTGATTACACCTGGCCACGACCATCCAAGGACGGGACAAGCGAGGATCAGTTGAAATTGTCCTATGTCCGTCTTGTTCCTGGGTGGAACTGGATTCTCGGTACAGGGATTTATGTTGACGATGCCATGAGTGATGCAATTGAAAAGGCAAAAAACGATGTCAAAAATATGCGATATGACAATGGAGAGAACTACTTTTTCATCCTCGACACCACAACTCCCTATCCGATTATGGTCATGCATTCGGCAGCCCCCTCTTTGGACGGGAAAATTATGGATGATCCGAAATACAACGTGGCCATGGGTCGAAATGAAAATCTGATGAAGGCCATGTCTGGGCAAAGTGTGCAAAACGGAGATGCATACGTTGATTATATTTGGCCACGTCAAACCAAGGATGGAAAGAGCGAAAATCAGCCTAAATTAAGCTATGCGAAATACTTTAAACCCTTGAACTGGGTAATCGGCACTGGTGTATGGATTAACGAAATAGACCAGAGAATTGCAGAAATGGAAGCATCAGTCAACAACCAGTTAAAGGTGATGTTACTTAAAATCACCGTCACCGTACTTGTTATACTTCTCCTGTCTCTGGCTGGTCTCTGGTTTGTAGCACGCACCATATCAAAACCAATTGATAATACGGTGGGTATGCTCAAAGATATAGCCGAAGGTGAAGGGGATCTTACCAAAAGAATTGAAGTTACTTCCAAAGATGAAGTTGGCACCCTGGCAGAGTACTTCAACCTCTTTATTAAAAAAATTCAGGAAATAATCCGTGATATTGCTGCATCAACCACCACTCTTTCCGGTTCTTCCGAGGAGCTGTCAGCAACTTCAACTGAAATGGCCTCAAGTGCAGAAGAAATGAGTGCTCAGTCAGCCACAGTGGCCACAGCAGCGGAAGAATTATCTGCCAACATGAATAACATGGCCACAGCAGCGGAAGAAATGTCAACTTCAGTCAGTACAGTGGGTACGGCAATTGAAGAAATGAGCGCTTCCCTCAGTGAAGTATCGAAAAACTGTACCCAGGCATCAAAGGTTGCTGCAAATGCAGATGAAAAAGCAAGTGATGCCAATGAAATAATGAATCGCCTCAACGGCTCTTCAGTGGAGATTGCCAAAGTACTTGATACCATTAACGATATTGCCGACCAGACTAACCTGCTAGCCTTAAACGCTACCATCGAAGCTGCCTCAGCCGGAGAGGCTGGCAAAGGTTTTGCTGTTGTTGCCAACGAGGTTAAGGAACTTGCCAAGCAGACGGCAGTTGCAACTGAAGAAATTGGTTCTCAAATAGAAGGCATGCAGGAGAATACCTCAAACGCTGTTGGCTCAATTGATACAATAACCCAAATCATTGCCGAAATTAATACCATTTCACAGACAATTGCCAGTGCTGTTGAAGAGCAATCGGCAACTATTGACGAAATTGCCTTAAGTGTAGGTAATTCATCCAAAGGGGCAAATGAAATTGCAAGCAATGTCCAATCGGCCTCCACTGCAGCTGGTGAAATCACAGTAAATATTCAGGATATTAATAAGGCAACGCAAAGCACGGCCTCCGGTGCCACGGAGACCAATGCAAGTGCTTCGGAACTTGCCAAGATGGCAGAACAACTGCAAACAATTGTTTCTCAGTTTAAAGTATAATAAATCATAGAGGGATTTTCATATTAAAGTTCTCATTATTGACCCAACTGTTAGTTATCGAAAACTTTTTACTGAGGCGTTAAGCGCAATTGCCGAGGTGGAGGAAGCAACAACAGCTCCCTCTGCCTCCCTCGGTTTGCGCAAGCTTTCCCAAAATTCGTACGATCTTGTCCTGATCGATAGTGATATCAAAGACATGAAATGTCTTGATTTTCTTTTACAAACCCAAAAGGATTTTCCACATATCGAGGTGCTTGTAGTCGGCAGTTCATCAAGCCAGGATGCGGTACCTACAATCAGGGCTCTTGAAAAAGGAGCTATGGCATTTGTCGAAAAACCAGATCAGCCGCAAAGCAAACAAGCCTTGGTGCAACTACGAAACGACTTGCAGCCCCTTTTTCGCACTCTTAAAACAAGAAGACTGACAAAGCTGCCGCCTGGGCAGGGCACTTCTTCCTTCCCTAAAGAGAAAGCCCCTGTCAAGAAACAGTCAGATGAAATTAGTCGCGCACCCTCTAAATCTCTTCCACTTCCTGAAAAACAATTTGAAGTAGTTGCCATCGGCATCTCTACCGGAGGGCCTAATGCCCTGATGCAATTAATTCCCGCCTTTCCCCAGGACTTTCCCTTACCAATTCTCATCGTTCTTCATATGCCTACTGAATTTACCGCCACTCTGGCCAATGATCTTGATAAAAAATCACACCTGCGAGTGAAAGAGGCCCAAGAAGGCGAACAGATAAAACCAGGGTTGATCTTGCTTGCCCCCGGTGGAAGGCACATGCTTGTAAGAAAAAAGGATAACAACTTGGTTGTTGGGCTTGATGACGGGCCCAAGGAAAACAGTTGCCGGCCAGCAGTGGATGTCCTCTTTCGTTCGCTTGCTTCTTGTTATAATGAGGACACAGTACTGGCAATTATCATGACCGGCATGGGAAATGACGGAATGCGCGGCATGGAATCACTTAAAAAAAAGAGTTGTTACTCCATTACCCAATCTGAACAGAGCTGTGTTGTGTATGGTATGCCCAAAGCTGTTGATGATGAATCTTTATCTGATGAATCGCAGGATCTTGCAGACTTGGCCCCGCGTATCTGTGAAATTGTAATGCCCAGGAGGAATACCAAATGAAGGTTCTTTGCGCTGATGATGACCCTAATGCTCGTACCGTATATCAAGGATTATTTAAAATAATGCCTGACGACGACATTACCGTCGTTAATTCAGGGGAGGAGGCAATTGCTGCAGTTGACAAAAGTCATTATGACGTCGTTATCTCCGATATGCAAATGGAAGAGATGTCAGGCATTGACGTACTGCGATTTGTCAAAAAAGTGTCACTTGATACAGAGGTTCTTATTGTCACAGGTTTTGGATCAATTGATACAGCTGTTGAGGCCATGCGTCTCGGTGCCCGTGATTTCATTGAGAAACCTATTAATATCAAATTATTAATTGAGAAAGTAGAAAATATTCGAGACTACCAGCAACGAGTTTATGAAATTGAGGAATACAGGCAGGCAAAAGAAGCCGTTGAAGAGCAGGCAGGAAGAGAGGCACATGAACTTGAAAGAAGACTTCAGCAGATGCAGACTGCTATCAACGAAACTCTTCTTCTGCTTGAACAGACAGATTTGCCGGCTCCTTCCGACACAATTGATCAAATTGTCACGAAACTTACGCCTTTCAAACTCTAACCGCTGCATAGCGGGACTTTTTTCAGTTTCCCCTTGAGGGGTATAAGGTTCTCAATGGATATCACATTACAAGACGAAGAATTTGATCTGATACGCAGATGGGTTGAAGAGACCAGCGGAATCAGCGTCGATAGCAAAAAAGCGTATCTTATCGAAAATAGACTGGGTTCCCTGGTGTCGGAAAATAACTGCGCATCTTTTGGAGAGTTTTATCACAAGATGAAAAACAGTTGCTCTCCTCAGCTGCGTGAACGGATCATCGATCAAATGACCACCAATGAAACTCTCTGGTTTCGTGACATGCACCCTTTTACCATTTTTGCGGAAAAGCTTCTGCCAACTTATTGCCAGGAAATAAGCTCTGGCAAAAGAAGAAAAATACGTGTCTGGTCGTCGGCGTGTTCAACGGGCCAGGAACCCTATTCTCTTGCCATTTTGTTCCTTAAATCTATAAAGGCCAATAGCATGCTGAGGCCTGGGATGCTAGAGATTGTTGCCACCGACATATCCGATACAGTTCTTAACCAGGCCACCAAAGGCATTTATGACAAAATTGCTATAGGCCGAGGCCTTTCTCCGGAAGATCGGAATCAATATTTTACCGATGAGGGGCGTTTTTGGCAAATTTCTTCTGAAGTACAAGAACTGGTCAAGTTCGAGAAATTCAACCTGCAGGACAGCTTTGGCAAACTTGGCTCATTTGATATTATTTTCTGCCGAAACGTGGCAATCTATTTCTCCGAACAGTTCAAGAGAGAGCTCTTTGCCAAGTACTGTAAAATACTGAGCAATGAAGGCATACTTTTTCTCGGGTCATCGGAATCAATCAGCCTCTACAGTACAGATTTTGACATGTTGGAGCATAAAAAAGGAATTTATTATCGGGCAAGAAAATAAATTATGCCAAACTAGCTGCCTGTCAACAATTATCACCATCTTCCGGGAAGGGGTGAAAATGCTCATAAAAAAAATAAGATCTTTTTTCCGCCAGCCTGAATTACCTCTATTGCTTTTTTTCTTCAGTCTCTTCCTCTTTGTCGTTCCGTTCCAAAGGCCCACAGAGAAGGGGTCTATTGAGGGAACTTTTTTTAGCCTGTTTCTGGCCTGGGGCATAGTGATCATTCTGCTCTATTTTATGGCCAGAGAAATTCCGGCTCCACCGGATACCAAACAAGATAAACCCTGACACTGCTTTTTTTAAATAAATTTAGCCGAAGAGAAGTAAATACTTCGATGACATTACTCAGTCCGACGACAATACTTTTTGTTATTCTGCTCTACATAGGGTTATTGTTCCTCCTTGCCCAATGGGTGGAACATAAAGCACAGGCCGGTGTAAATTTAACCAACAACCCTGTTGTCTATTCATTGTCACTTGCTGTCTATTGCACCGCCTGGTCCTTTTATGGGAGCGTCGGACTGGCAACCACCTCGGGACTGCTCTTTCTGACTATCTCCCTCGGGCCGACAATGATCCTCATTTTTGGCTGGCAGTTTCTTCGCAAACTTGTTCGCATAAAAGAAATCTACCGAATTACAAGTATTGCAGATTTTCTCGGTGCCCGATATGGCAAATCTGTTGTAGTGGCAGCAATTGCCAGCCTGGTTGCCCTTGTCGGCATCGTGCCCTATATTTCCGTGCAATTAAAGTCGGTGATCACAACTTTTGCCGTCATCACAGATCAGTCCTCAACCTCTTCACCGTGGATTGAAAACAATATAGGCATAATTATCGTCTGCCTCATGACATTTTTCACCATAGTTTTCGGGGTAAGGCGCCTTGACCCGACAGAAAGGCATCAGGGGATGGTGGCAGCGGTTGCCGCCGAGTCACTGATAAAACTTATGGCCGTACTTGCTACCGGTTTTTTTGTCACCTATTGGGTTTTTAATGGTTTTGATAATATATTTCAGGCCATAAAAACAATTTCATGGCCTGAACAGGCTATCCTTGGCGAGACAGGATCCATTCCTTTTATCACTGTGTGCAGCTATCTCTTTCTTTCCATGTCTGCCTTCATGTTTCTCCCTCGCCAATTTCATGTTGCTGTGGTGGAAAATTCAAATGAAAAACATATCCGTACAGCCATGTGGCTCTTTCCTCTTTATCTTCTTCTTATCAATCTCTTTATCTATCTCATTGCCGGCGCAGGGAGGCTTGTTGCTTTGCCGGCGAGCCAAGCGGATACTTTTCTTCTCGAAATCCCGCTTCTCTATGACAAACCGGTACTTGCCCTATTCGTCTTCATCGGAGGCTTATCTGCATCAACAAGTATGATCATGATCAGTTCGATGACACTGGCAACCATGATGAGTAATCATCTTTTCCTTCCTCTCCTTGACTGGCTCCCACGGCTTGCATTTTTACGACGTCATTTATTAAAGATTCGCTGGATAAGCGTTGCGATGATTATCGTTGCTGGTTATTGGTTTGCAGAAACGATCGGAGCGAGATATTCCCTGGTTGGTATGGGGATTATGTCTTTTGTCGCTTTTCTCCAATTTGCCCCAAGTATGCTTGGAGGAATTTTTTGGCGTCATGGCAACCATGTCGGTGCAATTCTTGGACTTTGTGCAGGCTGTGTTGTCTGGTTTTACACCCTGATCATTCCCATGTTTGCCAAAGCCGGTATTTTGTCGGCAGATATCCTTCTTGCCGGACCATGGGGAGTAGGATCTCTTAATCCGCATCATCTATTCGGCATCACTGCCCTGGAACCAATCAGCCATGCAGTGGTCTGGACAATGCTCTTTAATATCGGTTTCTACATTATGGGCTCGCTTTTTTATGAAGCAGATGATGAAGAAAAAAAACTGGCATCGGATTTTGTCGATGTTTTTACCCCCATCACACCAGCATTGTCCTCGGCCACTGCAGTCTTCGAAACAACAGTCAGTCTTCCTGAAAAAAGGATGATCTTCGAGGATTTGCTGAATACTTATTTCCCGGTGGCGACAAGTAAATCTCTTATAGAGAACTGCCTTTCAAGAACCGGGACAAAAGAAAAAACACACATCTCCGTGGTTGAGTTAGGTGATATTTACAACGAGCTTGAAAAGATGCTTACCGGCTCAATCGGCAGCGCTACTGCCCATAAGGCAATGCAGCAAAAGAAAATTTTTGATCCGCTTGAAACAGACCAACTCCAGAAAACATATGGGGAAATCCTGACAGATTTAAAATTATCCCCCGAAGAATTGAGGCGGCGCATTGATTTTTACAAGGAAAAAGAGGCACTTGTTACAATACACGCCGAAGAACTCGAAGA
>PJEL010005699.1_pt1 | contig 10020 bp, 4 predicted proteins | sample 1853271 | NCBI WGS metagenome assembly PJEL01 (sample SAMN08108733, study PRJNA415343) | Invertebrate metagenome, whole genome shotgun sequencing project. | host: Globobulimina | place: Sweden: Gullmar Fjord | collected 2015-08 | reverse complement strand
GCGATAAGCTCGATGTGGTGTTCTTGACGAGCGTCTTCAGCTTTCATTGCTTCCCATAAAACTGGGTCGAAGTCGGCAATATTCATATCACGGCTAAACATACGGAGATTCCTCGTATAAAGGGTTCGGATCTAGAGTCATTTATGGGCGGCATTCTACATCAAACAGAACGCTCTCGCACTTGAATAACTGTCAATAACACCATGACAGTTATTCATTTTCGCCTTCCAGAGATAAAAAGAGTAAAAATAGCTTAAAAGCTGATTGCTTGGTTAGTTTTTAGCGGGTAAAAAGTAAACATTTTCACCTGTTGCTGAACCTTCGTTCCGTTAAATATTGGTCGTGATTTTTTTGATGCGCTTTACAAGGTTGCTTCTATCATAATCACTCATCGGTTGTGCTGCTTGCTGTTGCTTAATCATTTCCGTTTGGCTCAGTACAAAGTCACGTTGTTCCGTCGATTTTACTTGGGTCGCGAGTACGTGCAGGGAATCCAGTATTTTCATCGTCACGGCAATGTTATTTTCAGACTGCTCTCTTATCTGATCAAAAGCTGCGGTAGCAATTGCGGTAAACGTTAATGCTTTGCATACCAAGCGTAATGCCTCGTCGTCATCGTGTATATTATGCTGAGGAAATTCTTTATCCGTTAAATTACAAAGCACGGCGCTTAATTTATCGATGCAGGTGATTGCGGTATAGGGATCATTAATACCAGGCGATAATGCTCTTAAGGCTATTTCGACTAATTGATGTATGGCAAATTCTGGGTCTTGCACAGGGGTTCGGCAAGAGCCCTGAATAATATGACTGATGATTGTTGCCGCCATTGTTTCTTCTATCGCATCTTCGGCATAAACCGTGGCGACAACGGCATTTTTTACAATAAAATCACCCGCCGAAAAATGCAGCTCTATTAAACAGTCCGATGTTGACGCTAGGTTAAGCAAGCTCTCTTTATCAACCAATTGTAGGTAGCCGCTGCAATGGGCTTGTACTGTGAGTTTATGCGTGCTGTTTTTTTCATTAGCCAAGGATGTTTCTTTTTGCGTTTTGCCGTTATCGTCATCGATATCTGATGATGTAGGAAAAAGCTTGGTTATGTTCTGATGTAATTCGCAATAAACATCATCAATTACCACATCAGCTTGAATCGATTTAGAAACGTTATGAATAAAATAAATTAACATGCAAACACTGAAGCAGGTCATCGCAATGGCAACCGCAATGGTGATGCCCGGTTCAAAGGCATAAGGTTTTTTAAAGCTTAATGCGCAAAATATTACGATGCAAAATAAGAAGGTAGAAAGGAAGGTTCCCAAAACAATTTGAGTGCCTTTATCCATCATAAAATTGCGCATCAAGCGAGGGCCGAACTGTGAGGATGCCAGCGTTAAGGTTACGATAGTAATTGAAAAGGCGATACTGGTAACGGTGATCATCGCGGCCGCCATTGTTCCCAATAATGACCTTACGGCTTCTACATCGGTTGCGTATAGAAAGGAAACAGCGCTTGCATGAGCTTGTGAATGAGCAACATCTAAATAAATAGTTGCTGCTGCAATAGAAAGCGACAGTACAATCATTAAGCTAGGCACAAACCAAAAGCTAGATTGAATTTTTTCAATAAGCGGTGCTAATTTTTTATTCATGCGTATGCCTACTTGAGTGCAGAGGTATTAATCATATCAAGTAAAGACTGGGAAGGAACCGGTTTACTAAAGAAAAACCCTTGAACTTCCTCACATTGAGTTTGTTGTAAAAATTCCAGCTGTTCTTTTGTTTCAACTCCTTCAGCAATAACCCCCAAGCCTAGGTTGTGTGCCATGGATATAATGGTACGAGTAATCTGGGCATCGTCGGCGTTATTAGGCAAGTTGTGAATGAAACTTTGATCAATCTTTAACGTATCGACAGGGAATTGTTTTAAATAATTTAACGAGGAGTAGCCAGTACCAAAATCATCAATGGCAACACGAACCCCCATATCCCTTAGTTTCGATAGTGCGTCTAGGGTATGGCCTAAATCATCAATCAAAATACTTTCTGTTAATTCAAGCTCTAGCTGATTTGGGTCTATCCCCGTATCTTGAATAACCTCTTCTACAAGAGGAATAAAATTATTCTGTTTAAACTGATGTGCGGAAACATTCACCGCGATGCGTTTGATATCAATACCGTCGCGCTGCCACTTAGCCATATCGGCACAGGCTTGGCGCAATACCCATTCACCAATCGGAATAATTAAGCCGGTATCTTCAATAATAGGAATAAAATACCCAGGAGAAATCATGCCTCTAGTACCGTGATGCCAGCGTAATAATGCTTCTACACCCTGCATCTCACAGCTTTCAGTTGCATATTGTGGCTGATAATACAGTTCTAACTCGTCTCGCTCGATGGCATAGCGTAGGTCATTTTCTATCTCCAATAATTCGACGGCTTTTTCATTCATTTTCTGGTCAAAAAACTGCAGAGAGTTACGACCTTCATCTTTGGCGTGATACATCGCCATATCAGAGTTTTTCAATAATTCGGTCACTGTTTGACCATCATTAGGGAAAATAGCGACGCCAATACTGCCGGTTAAAAACAACTCTCTTTGTTCAATCAGAAAAGGTTCTTGTAACGCGCTTAGTATGCGCTCACCTACTTTAATCGCGGTATTGGCAGCGCTGCCAGCGGTTCTTTGATTTGTTAACGCGATGGTGAATTCATCACCACTCATTCGAGAAACCAAATCTTGGCTTTTTATGCCCGAGGTTAAACGTGCGGCAACTTCTTTAAGAACACGATCACCAGCAGGATGGCCCATGGAATCATTAATTGGTTTAAAGCGATCAAGGTCTAAAAATAATACCGCGATGAAGGTTTCATTTTCTCTAGCAGCGGTCACCATTTCTTCTAAGCGTTCATACATTTGGCTACGATTCGGTAGGCCTGTTAAGGGATCGAAATAAGCAAGCTTGTGCACTTTTTGTTCGATGACTTTACGCTCTGTAATATCAGAAACAATGATAATTAAATTCTGCACTTGGCCTGAACGGCTGGTGGTTGCACTGATGCCCGTCCAGCTAACACGCTCTTCGCCATTCTTTCTTAAATAATTAACTTCGCCTTGCCAGTAGCTATTTTGCATAATGCTCTGGCCAACATCCTTATAAAATTCACGACTGTGGAATTTAGGGTTGATAATATCATCGGGCCTTAATCCATGAATTTCTTCGATAGAAAACTGGCTCATTTCAAAAAACGCAGGGTTAGCATTAATAACTAAACCTTTATTATCAGTTACTAGAATGGCTTCGTTACTGTTATCAAATACTTGGCCCGCCAATACGAGCTCGCGTTCAATTTGGCGCTCTTCGGTAACGTTACGAACGATACCAAAGATACCTTCAAGTTTATTATCTTCATCTTTAAGATAACTCGCTTCCGCTTCAATCAGCAGTTCTTGCCCCGCTTTATTGGTTGCGGGTACATCGAGTTTAAATATGATGTCGCCATCATCTTGGTTCAAGTGGGCAGCATTGTGCATTGCAGAAGATATGCGCTTTCTAAGCTTTCTTAAATCTTTACGGCTGAATATGCCTCTAATGGCGCCTCTGTAAATTTCATCCGGTTTATACCCAAGCATTGTATTAATAGATGAACTGATAAACGTAAAGTTTAAGTTTTTATCCATCGCCCAAATAACATCGTTAACATTTTCAGCTAATAACCGGTAGCGGCGTTCATTTTCGATTAATAGCTCTTGTGCTTCTACCTCTTCGGTAACATCCCGAACCGAGCTGATATAACGGCATACTAAGCCTTGGTCATCGTATTCAAACGGGCTATTGGTAAAACGGATAATTTTCCAATGGCCTTTCGAATCTCTAAGGCGACACTTTTCTGTCATTGTCTCCATGGGTTTTAAGTGACGTGTGCTTTTAACTAGATTGCGCAACTTTTCGACATCATTTGGATGAAACTCCACATTCCAATCAGTCACAATAGGACTTTTAGGTTCTTCTAAACCAAAATATTTATTCAGGCTGCTATTGTAGTATTCAATACGAGGCGAGAGGTTATCATCGAGGGATAAAACATAAATCATGTCAACAATCTGATCCATGATTTTGGCCCAGAACTGTTCACGAGTATAAAGCTCAGAGGTTGCTCTTTCTTGCTCGGTAATATCAATAAAAGTAATTAATGCATTTTGATCAGAGCCTGCGTGTAGGCTTATATTAGTCCAGAGTATTTTTGATTGGTTATTAAAATCAAAAACATGTAATTTGAAATCGCAAGAGTTCTTACCCTCAGCTTGGGCAGTATTAATCGCCGTTCTAATAATACCTACTTGTTGAGCGATAAGCTGTGGAAAAGCATGCACTAAATGCTGCTGATCGTGAGCACTAAACAGTTCTATTGCGGCATGATTTGCGTTCAATATTCGAACATATTCGTAATCTAGTTGGCTTTCGTCAGGTATCCATAATATACAGTGAGCGATTGCGGCTTCATCAAAAATTCCTTTATAGCGTGCTCGACTATCTTCCAGAGCGCGGCGGTTTCTAACGGCATCGGTTACATCACGAATGAGCCATACCACACCTGATATTTTGCCTGCGTCATAGAGTAAGTTGTAGGACTGCTCCAAGATGAAATTTTCATTTTGAATCGTCAGGTGCAGTTCTCTTTGCTCTTCCTGTAATAGCTCCAACTCTTTAATGCAGAGGCCTTTAGACCATAGCGAATTTTCGTCTGGCCAAAGCTCCGTTAATGACGCTCCTAAAATTTGATGATGTCCAAAGCGGCTAAAAATCAAATCGGCTTTAGGATTTCGATAAGTAATTATTTTATTACAGTCAGTCGTGATGATAGCTTCATCAATTGACATTAAAGATTTATCGGCTCGCTGTTCAATTTGTCGACGAGAAAAAGCTTCTTCATTTTGCTTCTTTGAGATTGCTTGTAAATAAAACCGTAAAATCAGCGCAACAGCGATAAACATGCATAAAATAATGAAACTAGGTAGGGTAATGCTCCAGAGCAGATCTTTTAAATAGCCCTCTTTCTTTATCGCCATCAGCTCCCAAGGGGAAGCGGCCACTTTTCTGCGATAAGCAACCTGGCTTATAATATTATCTACATCAATAGCATTCTTACTTGAATGATACTGTTGCTCAGAAATAATAACTTTTTTTAGTTCTTGGTCGTACAGTGCAAGCTGATAGCCATCAAAGCCACCATTGTAGATAATTTCAGAAAATTTGTTGTACGGTCGGCGTACGATAAAGCCGTATTTATTGTCATTGTTTTCAAACCAGCTAATGCTATAGAAGCCGCCTTCTTCACCATAATGATGAGCAAAAAATCGGCTGCTAAAATCGGTGTTCGCAGTAGAGTCTTTAATTAATTGAGCTTCATTTTCTGATAGCAGCGGGCCATCTAAAAAAAGCAAACTGCCTTTGTCATCAACCAGCATGAAGCCCGTAAGATTAAAAAAGCTTTTACTGACTTTCTGGCGTAATTGAAATTGATTGTCCGAATCTCGATCAGTAATTAATCGAATAAGGTCGTCTTTATTGGTGCTCGCAAATAACTGGTTTACATGAATGGAAGCTTTAGACGTGATGGATGCTTGCGCAACAAAACTATCAACAGAGCGAACCATGTTGATTTGATAGTGTTGCTCGGCATCATGCCACTGATGCCAGCTATGTACGACGAGTACGAGAGACAAAAAGACAAAAAAGACAACGAATATCGTTGTGAACGATTTATCTAGACTGGATTGACTCTTTAAACCTGCATCGATACCCCCAGAGAAGGTCGTTTTATTGTTTTCTTTATCGCCTTGCATGCTTTAAAAAAGATCCGCTGTTATTACTACTCTAGTAGTATAGAACTATATTTAGTAAAAACCCTACTTTAAAAAGTGTTTAAAAATAAGAAAAATTGTTGACTGAATTGCTAATTGTTTGGTTTTTCAGTAGTTTTGTAGGCATTCTCAATCAGTCTCAAATATTAACGGAGTAGCCTCGTGGCTCAATACGTATATACCATGAATCGGGTAGGCAAAATCGTGCCACCTAAACGTCAAATTCTTAAAGATATTTCATTGTCATTTTTCCCCGGCGCTAAAATTGGCGTACTAGGCTTAAACGGCTCTGGTAAGTCCACACTGCTTCGTATTATGGCCGGTATCGATACCGATATTATTGGTGAAGCGCGCCCACAGCCAGACCTTAACGTCGGCTACCTTTCGCAAGAGCCAGAGCTTGATCCTACCAAAGATGTAAAAGGCAACGTAGAAGATGGCTTGCGTGAATTAATGGACGCAAAAGAGCAGCTAGAACAAGTGTATGCAGACTATGCAGAACCGGATGCGGATTTTGACAAGCTGGCTAAAAAACAAGGTCGCTTAGAAGCGATTATTGAAGCACAAGGCGGCCATGATTTAGATCGTCAAATGGACATTGCGTCTGAAGCACTCCGTCTGCCACCTTGGGATGCGGATGTATCTAAGCTATCGGGTGGTGAACGTCGTCGTGTTGCTCTGTGTCGTCTATTAATGTCAAAGCCTGACATGCTGCTATTAGATGAACCAACCAACCACTTGGATGCAGAATCGGTGACTTGGTTAGAAAAATTCTTAGAAGAATACCCAGGCACTGTTGTGGCGATTACCCACGACCGTTATTTCTTGGATAACTGTGCTGAGTGGATTCTGGAATTAGACCGTGGCCACGGTATTCCTTACGAGGGCAACTACAGCTCTTGGTTAGAACAAAAAGAAGCGCGTTTAGCCGGCGAAGCGAAATCGCAAGAATCGCACAAACGTACGATTCAGCGCGAACTAGAATGGGTACGTTCCAATCCGAAAGCGCGCCAAGCGAAAAGCAAAGCTCGTATGGCGGCGTTTGAAGAGCTCAACTCGAAAGAATTCCAAGCCCGTGCGGAAACCAGCGAAATCTACATTCCACCTGGACCTCGTTTAGGTGACAAGGTGATTGAATTTAATAACGTGACCAAGTCTTTTGACGGTCGTGTTTTATTAGATGATCTTAGTTTAAGAGTACCCGCAGGCGCTATTGTTGGAATCGTGGGGGGTAACGGTGCGGGTAAGTCGACGTTGTTCCGCATGATTGCAGGGATTGAACAGCCGGATTCGGGTTCGATCGAATTGGGTGAAAGCGTAAAGTTGGCTTTTGTTGAACAGCTACGTGATCAGTTAGACGATGATAAAAGCGTTTGGGAAGCGGTGGCGGATGGCGCTGAAACCTTCATGATTGGTACTCACGAAGTATCAACACGTAACTACATTGGTCGCTTTAACTTTAAAGGTGGCGATCAGAAAAAACGGGTTGGCGACCTGTCGGGTGGTGAGCGTGGTCGTTTACAACTGGCGTGTACTTTACGCCAAGGCGCAAACGTATTGCTACTCGATGAACCATCAAACGATTTGGATGTAGAAACTTTACGCGCCTTGGAAGAAGCGGTATTAGCCTTCCCTGGTACCGTGATGGTGGTATCGCACGATCGCTGGTTCTTAGACCGCATCGCGACACACATCTTGGCCTACGAAGGAGATTCGCAAGTGAATTTCTTCGAGGGTAACTACACCGACTACGAAGCTGACCGTAAAGCACGCCTAGGTGCCGATGCTCAGCCAAAGAGAATGAAGTATAAGCGCTTAGCGTAACCGCAGTAAAAATTTGGCATGTTTGCACCTACGCAGGCATGTCAAATTAGCCCATCATAGACTTAATTGATTAGAACCCTATTAAAGAATAATAAGTCTAAAGGCCGATATCATGACTCAATCAGCACCACAAGCACTCGGTGGCAAACTAAAAATTAAGCCGCGCCACATGTCTTTTCCTTTTAACGAAGTAAAAGAAAAGTTCTTTTTTGGTGGTAATTCACTGCTCACCGTTTTTGCAGGTGCATTATCATCCACCTTTCCTCCTGGTGAATCAGAGTTTATAGAATCTGTGCGTAACTATCGTGATCAAGTCACCGATGAAACGTTAAAACAACAGATCAAAGGTTTTATTGGCCAAGAAGGCCATCATAGTCATCAGCATAAGCAAGCTAATATCGCGCTAACAGAGCTAGGCATTGATGCCGTTCGCTTAGAAAAACATCTAGAAAGAGATCTTAAAAAGTACACCGCTCGCAAATACGTAACCCCTAAGTTCCGCCTAGCAATGACCGTTGGCATGGAACACCTAACGGCGATTATGGCCGAGCATGTATTAACTACTCCAGAGTCACTCGGCCCCCTCAACGAAACCGTTCAAGAATTATTATATTGGCACGCGGTTGAAGAAATTGAGCACAAGGCGGTAGCCTTTGATGTATTCATGCTCTGCGAAAACGATCAAAAATACCTACGCCGAGTTTTACGCCTAGTCTCTTTTTTATTCACTGTTCGTATTGCGTGCTACATGGTCGCACTTTTATTCTGGGCGCGAAAAATGCCATCTTGGAAAGACATAAAAGGCTTTGGGTCTTTTATGTTTAATAAAAAGACCGGCTTGATTCCCGGCATTCGTAGCAACTATAAAGATTATTTTAAAGAAGGCTTTCATCCTTGGGATCATGCCAATCAAGAGCTGGTGGATATGTGGAAAGAAAAAATGTATCGCCCAGAGCATGATGTAGGTTTGCAGCGCGCGAAAGCAAAAGCTGAAAACCTTAATGATGCTTTTCCAGCTTAGATACTGCGATAAGAGATTCGCATGAGTAATAATAAATCAAAAGATTCGGATAATTGATATGAGTTCAAACGTAGATTATGAAGTCGTTATTATTGGTACTGGCTTTGCTGGTATTGGTATGGCCATTAAATTACAGCAAGCGGGGATTCATTCATTTAAGTTGATCGAACGCAGTGATGAAGTGGGGGGCACTTGGCGTGACAATACCTATCCAGGCTGTGAGTGCGATGTGCAATCTCACTTGTATTCATTATCTTTTGAACCAAAATCTGACTGGTCAAAAAAATATTCCACTTGGAATGAAATCCGAGATTATATTATAGACGTTACTGACAAACATAATATTCGAAATAAAATACAATTTAATACCGCGTTAAAAGGAGCGGTTTTTAATAAGAAAACAGGGGCTTGGTCGGTTAGTTTATCAGACGGCAGCACATTAACCTCTCGCTTTGTTATTACCGCCGTAGGACCGTTGAGTAACCCAACCATTCCTGAAATTAGTGGTAAAGAAACATTCAAAGGGCCTATCTTCCACAGCGCAAAATGGAATCATGATGTTGACCTTAGCGGCAAAAAAATTGCCGTTATTGGTACCGGAGCCAGTGCCATTCAATTTGTGCCTCGCATTGCCGAGCACGCTCAAAGCGTCGAATTATTTCAGCGCAGCGCGCCATGGATTCTGCCAAAGCCTGATCGTAAAATTTACGCGGTTGAAAAAGCACTTTATAAATACCTGCCAGGCTGGCGTTTAGCACATAGAGCCTCTTTGTATTGGGTAAACGAATTTACCTTGCGCGGTTTCTTAAAAGAAAAATCTTTTATTCGTTCGTTTGCCGAGTGGGGCGCAAAAAAACACATTCATTATCATATTAAAGATGAAGCCTTGCGTGAAAAACTGACGCCCAATTTTCGCTTTGGCTGTAAACGAGCCTTGCTATCAAATGAATACTATCCCGCGCTTGCCCGTGAAAATGTGGATGTGATTGATAGTGGTATTGATCGCATTACTGAAACGGGAATCATTGACAAAAATGGCAAAGCTCATGATGTTGATGTCATCATCTGGGGAACAGGTTTTAAAGTAGACGAGCCTTTATTAGGTATCGATATTACAGGGGTCGATGGTCAAGACCTTAATGCGGTTTGGAAAGACAACGGTTTTGAAACTTATTATGGCACGACGGTTTCAGGTTTTCCCAACGCCTTTATATTAGCGGGTCCGAATACCGGTATTGGTCATACATCGCTGGTCGTTATGATCGAAGCTCAACCCAGCTCCGTGATGGATGCGATTAAAAAAATG
>PJEL010005698.1_pt1 | contig 10020 bp, 8 predicted proteins | sample 1853271 | NCBI WGS metagenome assembly PJEL01 (sample SAMN08108733, study PRJNA415343) | Invertebrate metagenome, whole genome shotgun sequencing project. | host: Globobulimina | place: Sweden: Gullmar Fjord | collected 2015-08 | reverse complement strand
ACTCTGCTTACAACAATTTGTCCGCGCTGTGTTATTTCATTTGTCATATTTATGATCCTGTGCTTGTGTTAGTACCGCCACCTGATAGTGATACAGTAAATCCGTTCTGTTTAATTCCATTCCCAAAGGTTCCGCCACTGCCGCCAGAGCCACCGCCATTAGAACCGGTGCCACCCGTAGATCCAGCAGATGAACCTGTGCCACCACCAGTTCCTCCGCCACCACCAACTCCGCCACCACCAGAACCACCAGAACCACCACCACCAACTGTCCCTGGATTTCCAACAGTACCATTTCCTTCACTCGCTGACCCAGCACTACCGCCATTACCATTCGGCCAACCGCCGCCACCGCCACCTCCGCCATAAAAGTCGGGTTCGGGACCAGCTGTTTTACCAACGCCACCACCGCCACCACCCCCAGATCCCCCTTTAAGAGCACCATTATTTACGACAGTTAAATCTTCGTTCATCTCAATAGCGTGTTTACCACTTCCCCCATTACTTCCGCCACCTAATCCAGAACCACCTGAGCCACCGTTACCGCCACCACCGATAATGGTAACCCCACCATTAATAACTAATGTTAACGATAAAGTTATACCAGCAGGCCAATCACCTGTGTTTATACCATCCGTTCCATTACCTGTGATACTACTAGTGACAGTTACATGAAAAGTAGCATCAGATCCAGAAGTATAACCGTAGGTATCCGTGGCTAAAGTTAACATGTTAAAAGCCGTACCTGCGCTATAATTCACAGTTTCATTAAACGGGGTTGCCGGATCACCTGAGTCTCCTTTTGCCGCAACTACATCCCAATCAGCATTAGGCACTGGTGTTGTAGGTGGTGACACACCCACTAATTCAACAGGGGACGTGGATGAGCGTACAAACGTAGTACCGTTTAAAGTAACTTGATCGCCAAAGAAATATGTTGTTACATCTGAATATGTTCCTTTGTAAACACCTTGATATAAAGCAGGTGTTGACCAGTCTTCTATAAAAACATCATCTAAAGTACGTCTTAATGAAACAGATTGCCATACAGTTTCACCGACAGGAATACTATTCGTCCAACCAGCTGGACCGATACCTGACGGTGTAGTTGGAATAGAAGCTGAGGCAATAAATATTAAATCACGTAACAGTCCTGAAGATCCGTCAGTTAATCGAACAACCGTAATTCGATCTGTTAGACCATCACGCGTGACAGTTACGGTCACTGCTGAATTTAATCCGAAATTTGTATCCGTTAAAGTTCTTGTAGCTCCGGAGCCACCTAACGTTACTGTTGGTACTGTTGAAAAAGCATAACTACCGCCTAAGTTACTTTCAAAAGCTGTGAATGTAATTGTCTGACTAGCTGGGGATGCTGTACCATTTCCGTCGTAAGTAAATGTTTGAGAGTCAGCTGTTAATCGTAATGATATAGCGTCTGTTCCATCAGTACCGTTCGTACCATCATCTCCGTCAGTACCATTAGTACCATCACCGCCAGTTTTAGATTTTGATATAGTATAGGTCTTGTCTATGGTTACACCACTATAAACCGCTCTAAGTACTACGTCAGCTGTATCTGCTGTTAAATTAGTGATGGAGTATACACCTGTAGACTGAACTATTGATAGAGAAAGATTTGGGTTAGGGGAAGGGATGCTATATGTAACACTAGCTGGCGGAACAACAGAAACCCCTTCAAACACCGTAAATGTACCACCAGAACTTGAATAGTCACCACCCGTTCCATCATTTAACGTTGCGACTACAGCTGCTTCGTTAGTTAAGAAACCAATAATAGTGTCTTCACCATCTATACCATCTACACCGTCTTGAACTCTAACAATAGATACAAAATCGGATAAACCATCCTGAGTAACAGTTACTTCAACTGAGTCATTCACTCCAAAATTAGCAACAGTCAAAGTTCGTGTATTTCCAGCACCGCCTAAAGTAACGACTGGGTCTGTAGTAAATACGGGGCTGCCACTTAAGTTTTGAGGATCAGATGTAAACGTAATTGTTTGTAATGTAGGATCAGCGGCACCAGTTCCATCAAATGTAAACGTTTGAGATGAGGCTGCTAAATGTAATCCTTTTGCATCGGCTCCAGCATCCCCATCATCACCTTTAACACCACCTAATGCTTTTGCAATTGAATATACACGATCAATCTGAACGCCACCTTCTGCGGCTCTTAAAGTTTGTTGTCCTTGATCGTTTGTTAAACCAGTTACCGTGTAAACACCAGTTCCTGAGTCTATAGAGATACTAAGTCCACCAGTAGCAGCGCCTTGCAATGAATACACAGGACTTATTCCTGTCACATCTGTTACACCATCCCATACATGAAATGTTCCGCCAGCAGTGCTGTAGTCACCACCAGTTCCATCATCTAATGTAGCTACAGTTACAGCTTCGTTAGACAATAATCCAGTTATTGAGTTAACCCCAGGATCACCAGTACCACCTGATGCAAGCAACGACCAGTATGTAGCATTCGGTGGAGTATTACCTGTACTTGGAGTTGCATTAATATATTCATAAGAGGAACCAGCCTCATTTACGATATCACCTAAACTATATTCAGTTAACACGTTAAACGTGCCACGATTGACCTGTCGTGTAGCGCCTGGGGCTGAAGGTTTATAGTCTAAAATCGTATCAGAACTACCGTCGTATACACCATCACTTGCACGATAAACTGTATTATCAGCGGTAGTGATTGAGTCCGTAGACCAAGCGCCTGGGACACTGGCGATAGAAATATGTCGAGCTCTGACATCGTATAATGTTTCAGGATTTAAAGGTGCAATAGTTGTTTGGGTTTCACCTTCAGTCAATGAAGCAGTGGATGTCCAAGAACTATCAGCGTCTAATTTATATTGAACATCTGTTCTTAATACAGCTGAACTTGGTACTGTAAAAGAAGCGGTGATGCCATCCTGTGTGGCAATATTATCCCCAGTTACAGCAACAGCAATCGCATCAAAACCTACTACAGCGATCTGTTCCCTAGGATCGTAACCAACTCCGATGTTCGGTGGGTCTGGGGTTACAACTGTCCCCGGGGTATAAATCTGAGAATTGGTTTCTTCCAGAGATAAAATAATTATACCTTTTGTTGTGATATCATACTGAACAATTCTGAATAGTTTATCAACCCAACCAAATTCAGAAAAGGATAAAGTTACAACGTTCCAATTTTTAGCAATCATAGCTTTATAGTTAAATGCAGCTCTGAAGAGACCTTGAAATCTTGTTTGATTTAAATCAATTCTTGATAGTTCTTGTGCTTGTTTAACACTTTGAACAGAGACATACTTATTATTAATACGCCGTGTATAACCATCATCGTCTATGTAAGTTTGGTCAAAAACGATAGGAAAACTTTTTTGTTGATATAAAGCACCAGACTCAGATGATGTACTGGGATCAACGTAAGTTCCTGCTACAAGATTATATTGATCACGCATTTTCTTTCTAGGTATCCATTCGATTGGACCTGCAAGATCGTCTTCATCAAAAGCAACTGCGATATTTGCAGTATCATCAACAGCAACATGAAATGTGTATAAACCACCTGTGTCAAGTAAACGACCATTACAAGCAGCTTCTAATATACCAAGATTTGCTTCATGCGTATCTCCAGTTGATAATACACAATCACTTTTCCAATCCACTTCAGTTCCAGCTGTCTCGAAATCTGTAGCAGCAATTTGCCATTCTTCTAATAAAATTGCATTTGTGTCTACACCTAATCCAGCAACAAGTTCACCATTTATTCGCCAACCAATTAAATACCAAAGGACTTGTAAAACAGCATTACGTCCGATTTTACCATTAATTACGTTTGTATATTCCCAAGTATCTTGATCGTCTATGCGATGTGCCCCTGAACCACCTGTTACAGTTGAGTCTAATCGTGGATCGTATACTTTAGCTCCTTCAACGACTTGTGTAATTCTAGTAGGAAAACCTTTTGGCCATTTCTCTTGAGAATAAACATGACGTAAAACATAAAAGGCTAAGCCAGTCATGCTGCAAGTATTTATCCATTTAGTACCAGCTCCAGCAGCTAATGTTGTGTTAGTTACGCCGACTTCTCGACCAAACCATCTAAAAGCTGTGCCTAATATATCACTGTTACCAGAACCATCAAACGTATGTTTTGTATCTTCTAAATAAAATTCTTGAAAAGATTCGATTTCATGCGTAGCGACACAGATAACCTCATCATAGCTTGTGTTATCTGTTCCGTAAGTTTCCCAGTAGCGAATATCGGCCGGGGCTATAGTTCTACCGAATACAATTTTTCGTGGTTCTTCTGGATCAACATTCTTACTTAAACGTTGTACAGATGTCGGGTTGGCTTCTACGGGTTTCTTTTTAGTTAATAAACTCGCGACTTCTACTAATAGGCCAAGACCAAAAGCAACAGGTAATACTGCAGAAGCAAACCCTGCGGTAAACACAGCACCTAAGCCAGCTCCACCTGTGGCTACAACAAGGGCTGCAATTCCTACTACAGCGACAACTGTTTTTATTAGTTTACCCATTACCTAACCTTAAAGACTTCTTTAATTTCATTTCGTGGAATTCTAACAATTCCAGATGAAACATCAATATATTGTTTATCACCATGACGTAGTTGAGAGATTATTCGTTCGTCTCCTATAAATGTAGCAAATGATCCAAGAAATATGCCACAACAATCTTCATACCACGCTATATCACCCCACCAAGCTTGACCTACGTTAACTGGTTTTCCAAAGCATTCTTTTAAATATGTTTTTAAATCTTTATAACCTGCTTTTTTTAAAGCTCTTAAAGAACCAATTTCCGTAGAATAATATCCAAGAAAAGGTTCAGCGTAATCTATATCAGTGTCTAATATCACATCACAAACAGCAGCGGCTCTTAAACCGCAATCCCATGTACCCCATTTAAAAGGTTCATCTTTCTTTTCATTTAAAAAAGTTGTAAGATTAGTTCTCCAACCGTATTTTCTCATATATAGTCCTTATTATTGTCGATTAAACTCACCAGCACTTCCACCGTACCCGCCGGAGTAGCCATACCCACGACCGCTACCACCGCCTCTACTATACGAGGAGTCGTTATTAGCTACACCAATTCCTGGCTGCTTGTTCGCTAGATCATGAATAAAACTTTGACTTATATCGTCTTCATCGATTTCATTTTGTTCAGCATACTTAGTATCAAGCGTTCTACTGATGTAGGCTTGATGACTTTCAATTTCAACGTCCATACGACCAGTCTTGCCGGTATGACTAGCTTTCATTGTATCAATACGGCCTGTTTTTACTCTAAAAGGATTATAAACAAGATTAGTGTTTTCATCTAATAAACCAAACCAAACCCAAGCATTTTTAAATTGCCAGACTTTTGTTTGATTAACGACTTGATTTAATAAATCTTTATCAATCTCAACACCAGGCAGTCCTAATTTCAAAACTTGAGAACCAGTTTCTGAGTCAGCTATCGCACCAATTTCACCGATGTTACCAATACCGTCAAACGTAAAACCGTCAAGAGCTGTATCACCTGTACCTACCGGTGATAGTTCACCAGCACCTGTCCACACTTGAACAGGATCATCTTGAATATCTAAACGAATAATCCATACAGGACGGATCATAGGTTTTTGTAGTTCTGTTTCTAATAATGGATTTAAACCTCTACTCATATCGTTACGGCCTCCTGTGCTGTAAACCCAAACCCATAAATTAATGGATGTTTTAAACTCCAAGCTAAATCATCTTCTTGCATTCGCATTGTAATTGTTGGAGAATTTACTATAACATCACTACCATTTGTTGGCGGTATTTTGATTTCAGGTTCAAAATCTATTGTTGCAGCGCCGCCAATACCGGTTGTGACAGAACTGGTACACATCTTTAATTCATTACCAAGATTAAAATAATCACCGCGATTTAATAACGCAGTTTCAGCGGTCCAACCCTGTGTCACGATAGTTGTTCCAACCTGATCCGCCCCGTTAACCGTTCCTACTGTTCCAGAATATCCTGTTGAAGGATCATCATTCCCGGGGACAACAATGGTAAATGTTCCGTATTGACCTCGTAATTCTAAAATAAATGCACGCCAGTTTCGAACGGCTACTTCATCACCTGACATATCAGGAACGTTACCTGACAATAACCATAGACTAAATGTTAGATTGCTTCTTTGTTCTGCGCCAGTAAACGGTGATTGTGCAATGGCTGTTTGACGAGATAAAGCAAATTCAACATTGGTAAGACCTGGGTCAGTCGGAAAAGTAACAGGAAACGCCATTATGAATATCTCCAATTTAAATTATGTATGTTCACAACAGGTGAGGCGACCGCCGTTAAGAACAGCCGCCTCATTCTGCCGTTAAACAACGAAGAAAAGAAGCCACCTTCCCTCCCTTCGAGGCTTAAATTCTTTTTATTTTTTGTTTTAAAAATCATTACAAACGCCTCCTCTGTAATGTTTCTGCAGTATCAGCCTTTGCGCCTTGTCTGGCAGCGTCTACTATAAGTGGTGCAGCTGTTGTTATGGCGTCTTGTATTTTGGCTTCAACACCAACGTCAGCTCCTCTAGCATCGATAGAGAATGATATGTTAACACCACCTTTTCCACGTCGTTGTTGATTTGGTGTTTCAACAGTAACACGTTCGTTAGGGGTAGCTCTGAAACCAACCAACTGTGAGTCAGTTCCGCCTGATCCACCAACCATGAATGATCCGCCTGTAGCAAACCCAGGAAGTGCCGCTGTCACAGCAGCTAGTCCTGAAGATAACGCAACAGTTGAAGCAATGGCCGCTGCAGCTGGAACGGAATTTGCTCCTAAAGTAGCTAAGGAAGCGAATGCAGCAGCAGGAGCCCATGCGGAAGCAACGATTGCAGCTTCACCAACAGCGGCTGCCGTAGCAGCAGCTCCAAGTGCCGTACCTATAGCCGCATTAATTGCATATTGAATACCTAATTTAATCAATGAAGCAAGTAATTGTGTAACAGCTTGAGTCGCAACATTTTTTAATGCCGTACCTAAATCCTCAGTTCCTAATATAACGTTTGCTAATGAAGATGAAAGACTATCTACAGCATTAACAGCAACTTGACCAAATGTCGTTCCTAACGTTGATTTAAGATTTGTTAAACCTTCTGTCATACGACCTATTTCTAATAAGAAACCATCTGCAAAACTACCACCGCCAGACTCTACTCTTAATTCAAGTAATTGTAACTGTGTCTCTCTAAGAGCTGTGTTAAACTCAGTCGTAGTGATTTTACCTTGCTTAAATAGTACATCAAGAGCAGCTACTTGTTTACTATACTCTTCTTGCGGACCTCGCAGAGATAATAAGATATCTTTTTGTCGCTGTAATGCCTCAGAATTTCTAGCAGCAGCGCCACCTTCTCCAGCAGGTCCACCACCAGCAGAAGCCGCGGCGGCGGCAGCGCGATCCTTCGCACGTTGTTCTGCTTTATCTAAAATACCAGTTACAGCGTTTTGCGCAACGGTAACATCAAATCCTTCTAAGAAAGCATCTTTAACTGTTTTGCCCAAACTAGCAGCGCCTTCATCAGCTGCAGTCCCAAGTCTGCCCAAACTAACTTCCGCTAGTCTATCAAGTTTTGCAAAATCAAGTAAAGCATTAGCAGTACGTATGAGTTTATTAATTGTTTTTTCAACAACAATAATCACCCCGTTAAATGCTGCTATAAATATATTCTTTATTGCAGTACCAACTTTTTTAAATATAGCGATAATTGCTTTTCCTACACCAACCCATAGCCCAAGTATTTTATCAATAACAAAAGCAGTTCCTGTGAGTATGCCTGAAATTGAAAGATCAACTTTAGAAAAAACTTTTTCTATAACAACCGCGACAATTCCAAAATTATCTTGGAAGAATGTAATAAAGTCCCCAACAACTTCAGCCATTTCATCGAAGACAACAACAGCGACATCAGCTAACGTAGCAAGTTTTTTATCTGCAACAGTTAATTTATCCGCAAAACTAATTAAGAAAGCAATAGCAATCACAAGAGCTGTCACGACAGCGACAAAAGGATTACGCAACAATGCTTTCGTAAACTTGCTAGTTGCTTTAATTGCTGCCGGAATAGCTGTTCTGGAATAGTCTACCAGTAATACAATGACTAAAGCTCCAAGAGCCCTCGTAACGATGTCTAAGTTATCAGCAAGGAATAATAAACCTTTTGCAAATTTCTCTGCTAACCCAGGACCTTTATCAAGTTCTCCAAGGAATAAAACAGTTTGATCTCGAAGAACTTGAAATGCCTGTGTTATTGTTGGAGTAGTTCTTGCAAAGATTTCTTCAAAGCCTTCAGACCCTTTAATGAACCCTGCGAAGAATTCTTCAGATGTAACTTTACCTTTTACAATTTCCGCACGTAACTGCGCAACCGATCCACCGAACCGATCAATACCATCTGCGACAGCCTGAACAATCGGGAAGGCACCTTCTTGGATTGAATTGAATTCTTCAGCACGAACAATACTTGAACCTAAAGCCTGTGATAACTGGAATAAAGCCCCGGCTGCCTCAGAGGATTTTGAGCCTTGAATAGCGATAGCTTGACCGACACGTTCTGTGAATTTAAATAATTCTTCTTGACTAATTCCTAATTCTTTAGCCGCAATTGACCCACGTTGGAAAAGCTGAACGATATTTTGTAACGGGGTTCTGGTTCGTTTCGCAATATTACCTAAACGCTGAAGAGCGCCGTTAGCCAAATCTTGGTTTGGAATAACTGTTCGTATTCTGTTATTTAATTGAGTAAATTGATCGGTTAGTTCAATAAGACCACGAAGTCCAAGACCAAGGCCGACAAAAGCAAAGGCACGTAATAGTAAACGACGAGTGCGATCAGCGGCTGTATTTATCTTTGTTAATTCACCACGGACTTGTCTTCCACCACGTTGTACACCTTTTGGGTCAATTTCAACTATGATACGAAAGTCTGTCACTATTTTTCCTTGGTTTTATTACCAACGTTTTGCATATTAGTTTGTTTTTCAGACTGCTCGTTAGTCCAGTTTAAATATGCTTTGTCCATTTCTTCTATTATTTGAATGAACGGGTCTTCTAAGTCTCTATCAAGTTCAGCTCTTTTTGCATAATCAATTATATGAAAATAAGGGATAGGTCCTACACCCATTCCCACCGACCTACACGTACTTAAACGCCAAAAGGCCGACATATAAAAATCATCCCCTATGCAAAGCTGCGGTTCGTCTAAATACCATTGCGGCGGCTTACGATTATGCTCAAGAGCTTTTTTAACAGCATACCCGTCACGTTCATAACGCAGCTCCCAAATAAGCCGCTCACTTAGTTTTTTGCCGCTTCTTCCGCATCAATCTGTTCAACAAAATTCCCAGGGGTTGCTGCAAAATCTCGGATTTCATCAAAGATCCAATTAGGTAACGCATTTAAAAACTCTGCACAAGTATCTGGCGTGAATTTAACATCTTTACCTTTTGCATCTTTAACACCTTCCCATCCACTGACAACGAACTTAGGAAACAATGCGCGATCTTGAGATCGGTTCTGTTCAAGCATCCCTGTATTCATAGCCCCGGAACGAATGGCATTTGCCATTTTACGCGAACGTTTTAGTACCGCATTAAAGTAAGGTTTGTTTGCTTCTGTTGCCGGGGTTACTGTTAATACTGGGGCATCTGAAATTTGATACAGCGTGTAAGTTGCAGTCATTCCCTTCTGCACGTTAAGCTGATTAAGGTGGCTGAAATCAGACATGTCTTCTCCTTTTATGGTTTAATTGGAAATTGGCTAGAGCCAAGTGAATAAGTATATGTACCGGCCGGTTCACCAAATGCTTCTCCAGTTACGTTAACTAATACGCTTTCATTTACTGGAAACTCACGATCACCGCCGCCGATTGTCATATTTGGTATATCGATAACAATTGCGCCATCATCATTATCTAGACGGAAATCTAAAGTTACGGTTTGGTT
>PJEL010005697.1_pt1 | contig 10022 bp, 8 predicted proteins | sample 1853271 | NCBI WGS metagenome assembly PJEL01 (sample SAMN08108733, study PRJNA415343) | Invertebrate metagenome, whole genome shotgun sequencing project. | host: Globobulimina | place: Sweden: Gullmar Fjord | collected 2015-08 | reverse complement strand
GCGACGCAGGTAGCGTGCTCATCGGCGACGAGACGTGGTCCCGTTTCCTCGTCGACCTTCAGGACGTGAACCAGAGCCGAGCATTTGCGAAGGCATCGGATCTCATGGCCGAGCTCCGTATCCGAAAGTCGCCGACCGAGATCGCCAAGCTCAGGAACGCAGCGCATACGGTCGATGGTGTCGTGGGCCAGATGGAGCATGTGCACTTCTCAGGTCGTACCGAGCGCGACGTCGCTCGCGAGATCACCGAGCGGACAAGGGCTGACGGCCACGACACGATGGATTTCTGGATTGTCGCCTCAGGTCCGAACGGAGCGTCGCCCCATCACGAACCGGAAGACCGGGTCATCGAACACGGCGACGCGGTCGTCGTCGACTTCGGAGGCCATCAGGACGGTTACGCGTCAGACACGACCCGCATGTTCGTTGTCGGTGATGCTCCGTACGGATTCAATGAGGCATTCGGAGTCCTCCACGATGCCCAGATCGCTGCCGTGGAACACGTGAAGCCTGGTGTGTCAGCGGAGTCGATCGACGCGGTTGCGAGGGAGATCATCACTGATGCTGGCTACGGGGATCTCTTCATCCACAGAACCGGCCACGGCATCGGTATGGACTCTCACGAGCATCCGTATCTCGTCGATGGGAACGACCAGATCGTTGAGGAGGGCATGGCATTCTCGATCGAGCCAGGCATTTACAACCCTGGAGAGTGGGGAATGCGCATTGAGGACATCGTCGTTGTGACAGATTCGGGCGTTGAGCGGCTGAACCGAACCGATCGTGCTTACCGGGTGGTTGAGTAGCCGCTACGGTGGTCGCATGGAAGTCACAATCACAAAGCTTGTCCACGCCTGTCTCCTTGTGGAAACGAACGGAACCAGGGTTCTGCTTGATCCGGGTGTATTCACGCCCCAGGATGACCGCTTCGATCTCTCGATGGTCGAAGGTGTCGACCGGATCTTGATCACCCACGAACATGCCGATCACGTGAACGTCGACCTCGTGCGTTCGGTGCTCGAACGTTCGAATGGTGCCGAGGTGGAGACAACGGCCTCTCTCGCTGGCATCCTTGCCGAACAGGGCATCGAAGCCGTGACGGAGGGCACGCCGCAGTTCACCGCACCCCATGAACGAATCCCGATGGGTCCAGGCCCTGAGAACACCGGCTTCCATGTGGAGGGAGTTCTCAGCCATCCGGGCGACAGTCACAGCTTCTCGGAGTCGGTGGCCATCCTCGCCATGCCCTTCGCTGCCCCGTGGGGCTCACTCGTCGACGGTGTTGATCGCACCAAGGCGGTCGGGCCAACGTATGTGATCCCGGTTCATGACTGGTTCCTCTCTGAGGGCGGCAAGGACTTCATGTACGGACTCGCCACGGCAGGATTCGCCGATACCGAGATTGAACTCGTGTTCCTCAAGGACTTCGAGAGCGTGACTGTCACGGTGTGAGCTGGCTGCTATCTGGGCTGCTCAATCTGCAGCGGCACCACTTCAGCGATTCGGGCGAAGTCACGATCGGCGCTCAGCACTCGAGACCCTGTGCGGAGAGCAATCGCCGCGACCATGCAGTCGATCAAGCCTCGGGGCGTGACGCCCTCGCCGCGGCATGCGCGGTAGACACGAGCCGCCCCTTCGAAGTCGGCCGAGCTGTCCGCCGTCACCCATCCGAAGGATGTCAGCAATCGCCTGAGATCGTCGGCTGCGCGGTCATCGCGTGCACCAGCGAGCGTCTCCATGAGGATCGGCTCGGTCACCGCAATCGCACCATCTGACGTGATCAGCTCCACCAGTCGATTGTCAACGAGCGAGCCTGTTCGCCGGTCATACTCGATCCACGCGGACGTGTCGACGAGAATCATTGAGGCTGCTGATCGCTAGGGGTGTCGTCGATCAGCCGCGCACCTCGCATGGCCAGTGCCTCCTCCGTTGTCATCGGACGTCCGGCGAGGTGACGAAGTGCCATGTCCACCGCTTCGGTCTTGGTCCTGAGTCCGTACCGGAGCATCACGACGTCGAGCAGTTCATCATTGATTACAACATTTGTTCGTCCCATACACCAAGTATACACGGACGGTGTAGGAAAGGTGTACGCAGTCTGTGTCGTGTGAGTCAGTCCTGGCAAGCTACCAATCGGGTCTGACACAGCAGGGATCGTGGATCTGGGCACCAAGAATCAGCGAACGGCCCAACGGTACCCTGCCCTCCGAGGAGGTCAGATGACCAGATCGGTGGAACAGCAGGCAGCGGACACGATTCGGGTTCTCTCGGTTGACGCGATTCAAAAGGCGAATTCTGGGCACCCGGGAATGCCGATGGGGATGGCCGATATAGCAGTGGTCCTCTGGTCAAAGTACCTCACGATCGACCCGACAAACCCAACGTGGCCAGACCGGGACCGTTTCGTGCTCTCCAACGGCCACGGATCGATGCTGCTGTACAGCCTTCTTCATCTCTCTGGGTTCCCTCTTGTAATGGAGGACCTCGAACAGTTCCGTCAGTGGGGATCAGAGACTGCCGGCCATCCGGAGTACGTACCAGAACTCGGCATTGAGACAACGACAGGGCCTCTGGGCCAAGGGCTCGGATCGGCCGTCGGCATGGCGGTCGCCGAGGAGCACCTCCGTGCGACCCAGGGAGAAGACCTCACCAATCATCGCACGTTTGCGTTCTGTGGCGACGGTGATCTGCAGGAGGGCGTGGCCTCGGAGGCGGCTTCCCTTGCTGGGCACCTCGGCCTTGGAAGGCTCGTCGTGTTCTATGACGACAACTCGATCACGATCGACGGCTCAACGGACCTTTCATTCACCGAAGACGTGCCCAAGCGCTTCGACGCATACGGCTGGCAAACCATCACTGTTGACGGCCACGATCGGAACGCGATCGCAGACGCGATTGACACCGCTCTTGCTGATGACGGGCGGCCAACACTCATTTCGTGCAAGACCCATATCGGGTTCGGAGCGCCGACCAAGCAAGACACAGCGTCTTCTCACGGATCGCCACTCGGACCGGACGAGATCGCGGGATTCAAGGAATCCATCGGGTGGGGGCTTCCTGACTTCGCCGCACCAGATGCCGTGTACGAATTTTTTGCGCATGCCATGGAACGCGGCATCGATGCCCGCGCTGCGTGGGGCTCGCGATACCGAGCCCTTACCAACGACAACCCGGAAAAGGCTGCTGCATGGGATGACGTGTGGTCACCCAAGCCCGTGCAGCTTGACGCTCCCATGGCGGAACCGGGTTCGAAGGTTGCAACTCGCAATCTCAGTGAAGCGGTTATCCAAGAGCTCGCGGCGAAGCGACCGGACGTGGTCTCAGGGTCTGCAGACCTCGCTCCCTCGAACAACACGCTCATTGCTGACTCAACAGACTTTTCGGCTGAGGACAGAACGGGCCGCAACATCCGATACGGCATCAGGGAGCACGGCATGGGTGCGCTGATGAATGGAATGGTTCTTCACGGTGGTGTCCGTCCGTTCGGAGGAACGTTCCTCGTCTTCTCCGACTACATGCGGCCCTCAGTCAGACTCGCAGCGCTTATGGGAGCCCCAGCTGTCTACGTATGGACACATGACTCGATATTCCTCGGTGAGGACGGACCAACCCACCAACCGATCGAACACATTGCTTCGCTTCGCCTCATACCAAATCTGCATGTCGTCAGACCTGCAGATCCCGCGGAGACCGCCGTTGCCTGGGAGCATGCGATCAACCGCGTCGAAGGTCCGACCGCCCTGATCCTCTCCAGGCAAGGGCTCTCCGTGCCGGACACGGCTCCAGATCACGATGCGGTTGCGCGCGGTGGTTATGTCCGCCGTGACGGATCCGATGTCGTTGTGATAGCTACAGGTTCCGAGGTCGGACTCGCAGAAGAATCGGCAGCTGAGTTGGAAGCGAGGGGCATATCGCTGCGTGTCGTCTCGATGCCGTGCGTCGAGTGCTTCACCTCGCAGCCCAACGAGTATCAGAAGCAGGTCCTCGGGATGGACATGCCCGTTTACACCCTCGAAGCTGGCACCACGGGTGTGTGGCGCGGTTTCACACTCAATGGCGGCGAGGCCATCGGTATCGACCGCTTCGGCGCGTCGGCTCCGGCTTCGAGGCTCGCGGGAGCGTTCGGATTCGACGCAGGGACCGTTGCGCGGCGCATCGCAGCCGCTCTCGAATAGATCTCCTCCACCAACCATTCCAACGAAAGGACAGTGTGTGATCGAAGTCAGAACAGGTGCCGTCTCGGGCGCAGACCTCATGATCGTTCCCGTGTACGCAGACAGGGCAGTGCCCGAAGGCATCGACTATGACATCGATATCGACTCGCTGACAGACCTGTTGGATGCGCGCGATTTCACCGGAAAGCATGGACAGACAGTGTTCGTGCAAACCCCTGACGGTCCGACGGCTGAAGCCCTCCTCCTCGGACTTGGAGATGATGTCGACATCGAGACCGTCCGCAGAGCAGCCGCCGTGGCAGCTCGTGCAGCGAAACGATGCGCTTCCGTTGCGACCGTGTTGCACCAGGTGGACATCGATGGCGCCGCCGGAGCAGTCGTCATGGGGACCCTGCTTGGCGCCTATACGTTTGATGAATACAAGTCCGATCCAAAGCCATCCAAGATCGCGTCGCTCACGCTCGTTGGAGGCGTGGACGACGACGAGATCGCATCGGCCTCCGCCGTTGCTGGCGGCGTGATCCTTGCTCGGGATCTCGTCAACAGACCAGCGGGAGACAAGCCGCCCGCAGCGCTCGCCGACATAGCGACCGGTCTTTCAATGGATCTTGACGTCAAGGTATACGACGAGAACGAGATCGTTGAGGCTGGATTCGGTGGCCTCGTCGCCGTCAATCTTGGCGCAGATCGCCCTCCCCGCATGGTCGTGATGCGTTACTCACCCGAAGGCGCTGACAAGACAGTTGCGTTTGTTGGAAAAGGGATCGTCTTTGACTCCGGTGGGCTTTCCATCAAGCCAGCAGCCGGTATGGAGACGATGAAGACCGACATGGCGGGTGCAGCTGCCGTGTTCGGCGCCGTCAAGGCGATCGCTGAAATCGGCGTGAACGTGAATGTCATCGCGATCACCCCGCTCACGGAGAATCTCACGGGCGGGTCGGCTCAGAAGCCGGGTGATGTGATGCGCGCATACAACGGAAAGACGATAGAGGTTCTCAATACCGATGCCGAGGGCCGCCTCGTTCTCGCCGACGGGCTTGCGTTCGCTGCGGAGAGTGACCCAGATCTCATCGTGGACATCGCGACGCTCACCGGCGCCTGCAAGGTTGCCCTTGGTCCATCTATCGGAGGACTGTTCGCGTCAGACGACGAGGCAGCCGAAGTCGTTGGTGGCGCCGCACACGCAGCGGGCGAGAAGATGTGGCGTATGCCTCTCGAGGCTGAGTACAAGCCGCTCATCGAGTCCGACATTGCGGATATGAAGAACACGGCAGGTCGGTGGGGTGGGGCGATCACCGCTGGGTTGATCCTGTCCGAGTTCGTAGGCGACACGCCTTGGGTCCACCTCGACGTTGCCGGCCCAGCTCGGGCCGACAAGAACGAGCACTACATCTCCAAGGGTGGCACCGGGTTCGGAGTGCGCACGCTCGTCGAGGTTGCCAGATCAGTAGCTGATAGTTAGGCCAACATCTGGCCACAACAGGTTCGATAGCGAGACCTGAGCTCGCGTCTTCACAAATATGTCTAAACCGTTCGCGTCGGACTTCCGATACGGAGAGAAGCAACACGAATGCTCTCCGTGGGAGGAAGCTCCGAGATGCGAACATCACTTCGATACCTCAGCGTGGTTCTGGCGGTCGCCGTCATGGTCTTTGGGATGGCGATTCCCGCATTTGCGGGCCCCGAAGGCACCCTTGTCAGCAAGATCAACTCCAGCCGTTCAGCGAATGGCCTTGCGCCGCTTGAGACGTACTGGGACCTCACGGATGACGCCAGAGTTCACAGCTCGCGCATGCTGGACAAGGGAGAGATCTACCACAGCTCCTCGCTCGGAAGCGTGACAGGAGTGTGGGATGCTCTGGGCGAGAACGTGGGTATGGGTGTCGACCTCAACGGTCTTCACAGCGCATTCATGAATTCCTCTGGCCACAGGGCGAACATCCTTGGCAACTACAACTACGTCGGCGTCGGGGTGAAGACCGACGACAACGGTGTCCACTGGGTAACGGTCATCTTTATGCGAGCCGCCCCTGGGCTCAACGGCGGTGACACCACTACGACCACGACACAGGCTCCAGCGACGACCACGACCACCCAGCCTGAGGCCACGACCACCACGCAGACCCCAGCCACGACCACGACGACTCAGCCTCCGAAGAAGGCCACCGCCAAGTCTGAGTCCACCGCAGTGAAGGCATCAGCGCCAGTCGTCTCTGATTTCGGAGAAGACTTCGTCATCGGTCAATCCGGCAAGATCAACATCTGGGACTAGGAGTCTCGCTCCACCGACTTCGTGCCACAGATTGTGCACATCTGGTTCTTCTTCACTGTCAACGACTCGATCGTCTCTGTTCCGGAGTCGTAGATCTTCAGTGAGCCAGCAATCGAGCTGTCTATATCCGCTGCGATCTTGAGCGCCTCGATTGCCTGGAACGATCCCACCACGCCTGTGACAGGTCCGAGTACGCCCACGATGGAGCAGTCAAGCCCCTGGGTCCCGGTGCCCGGTGGAAACACGCACGCGTAGCAAGGCCCCTCGGTCGCATCGAACACAGCGAACTGGCCCTCGGTCCGGTACACGGAACCGAACACCATTGGGATTCCGAGTTCGACGGCAGCTCTGTTGATCGCATGAGTTGTGTCGAAGCTGTCGGTGCACGTCACGACCGCATCGTGACCCGCGAGGATGTCGGTGACGTTGACTTCATCGATACGTTTGGCGATCGCCACCAATTCGATCGTGGGGTTGAGAGCTGCTGCATACGCCGCGGCTGCGGCTGCCTTCGGCCTTCCGACGTCGTCCATCGAGTAGATGGGTTGGCGGTGGAGGTTCGAGACCTCAACGTTGTCCGAATCGATGATGGTGATGGTGCCGACACCCGCGCCTGCAAGATACGAAAGCACGGGAGCGCCAAGACCACCAGCACCGACGATGGCAATGCGCGCACTCCCGATTGCTTGCTGCGCAGGGATGCCGAAATCGGGGAGCTTCAGTTGGCGGTCGTACCGGGTGTATTCATCGGCTGATAGCCCGGTCGGAGAAATGGTCGCAAGCCCTGCATCCACCCATGCGGTGATTCCCCCTTCGAGCGACGCAACGTTTTCGTAGCCAGCGAGGTTGAGCTGCGTAGCGACCACATCCGACCGCACTCCGGCATCGCACACGATGAGAACCGAGACCGACAAGTCTGTGATGAATTCATCCGGATCCGAGGTGAGGAGCTCGGCGGAAACAGGCTCCGCACCGGGCAGGGTCGGGGTTGACAGGGCATGGGGCCTGATGTCGAGGACGGCAGAGAACGCGGCATCGTGAACATCTTCTGGTCGAATGCGATGTGGCGTGGCGGTCATTGGCCCACAGGGTAGGCGCCACCAGCGACGCTCTACGCGAGGAGGCGCGCTGGGTGCGTTCTGCGAATTGAGGGCGGCAGTCGCCGTACGAGCGATCGGTCGAGAGGCCGCACCGTATCTGGTACGTACAGGGTCGCGTCCTGTCTGCGAACGAGCCGTGCCCGCATGAGGGCGGGGAGATGCACCGGCTCAGGTAGGGAGCGGCCGCTATGTGCGGCGGCGGTGAGTCGAAGCAGGTCTGCGACCGCTCCCGGACCGATGATCGGGATCCAATATCGGCGAACGTATTCGTGTGTCGCCGCCATGCCCCCAGGTGAGACGGACTCGATCATCGGAGAGACGATCGTGCGTTGCATCACCGTTGCTCGCGCTCTCGGAGACTCCGTGACGCCCGGGTGCGAGTGTTGGTCCTGTGAGCAGGGAGGACGGACCTGATGAGGACCTGTCCCGGGCGTCAACGGAGGAGCGCTTGGTATCATGGCACCTGTATATCAAGTAACACGATGTGGATACAAGTAACCCGACTAAGAACGCGAAACGTTCGCTAGTTGTCGAACGCTGCTTCGCCCGTTTGGACATTCCAGAGACTCTGGTAGATGCCTGAGACCGTGATCAGCTCATCGTGGGTGCCCGTCTGGGTGACCATGCCGCCATCGATGACGTATATGACATCTGCATGGCGAATCGTCGAGAGGCGGTGGGCGATAACGATCATCGTTCGATCGTGTCCGATTCGCTCGAGTGAGCGTTGGATGGCTGCCTCGGTCTCGTTGTCGACCGCAGACGTTGCCTCATCGAGGATCAGGATCGGTGACCGCGTGAGCAGGGCTCGTGCGATCGACAGTCGCTGCCGCTGCCCCCCGGAGAGCTTCTGGCCGCGCTCACCGATGATCGTCTCGTAACCATCGGGCAGCGCCAGGATGAATTCGTGCGCCTCCGCCATGCGGGCAGCTTGGGTGATGTCGTCGACGGGTGCGTCAGGCACTCCGTATGCGATGTTCTCGGCCACCGTCCCGTGGAACAGGAACACGTCCTGGCTCACCAACGCCATCAATTGCCTGAGCTCGGCCTGCTCGACGGATCTGATGTCGGTGCCGTCTACTTTGATCGATCCCGAGTCCGGGTCGTAGAACCGCAACAGCAACTTGACCACCGTCGTCTTGCCAGAACCGGTTGATCCCACGAACGCTGTCGTGCGGGCAGCTTCGATCTCGATCGACACATCGTTGAGCACGGGGAAGCCCTCGTCGTACGAAAATGTGACATCTTCGAAGGTGACGCCGGTTCCGACAGCGGATTCTGTGATCGGCAGCTCACCATCGAGGATCGTCGGGTCGGCGTCGAGTACCTCGAAGATGCGCTTCGTGGAGGCCATCGCCCGCTGATAGAGGTCGACGGTCTGGCCGAGTCGAGTGAGAGGCCAGAGCAGCCGCTGGGTCAGGAAGACCATCACCGAGTAGAGGCCGATGTTGAGTTGACCGTCGAGTGCGAGGAACCCACCCCAGACGAGTGTCGCGGTGAACCCGACAAGGATTGCGATTCGGATCAGTGGTGTGAACACCGCCGACAGCTTGATTGCGTCGCGGTTGGCTTCCCTGTACCGATTCGAAGCCGTCTCGATTCGATCGACTTCCCTGGATTCAGCCGTGAAGGCCTTGATCGTTCTGATGCCCCCGATGCTGATCGCCAGCTGTGAATTGATCGCTGCAGCTTCGGCACGTACCGATTCGTAGCGGGGCTCGATCCGCTTCTGAAACCTCAGCGATCCCCAAAGGATCACAGGGATGGGAAGAAACGCCAGCCATGCGACCGACGGAGCAATGATGAAGAACGCAGCGCCGATCAGCACGACCGTGGTCATCAACTGGATCACTTCGTTGGCACCGATGTCCAGGAACCGCTCGAGTTGGTTGACGTCGTCGTTGAGTACAGCCATGAGGTCGCCAGAGGTGCGATCCTCGAAGAATTCCACGTCGAGCTCCTGGAGGTGTTCGTAGGTGTCAACCCTCAGGTCGTGCTGGATCGACTGGGCGAGATTCCTCCACTCGATTCCCAATAGGTATTCGAAGAGGGACTCGAGGCCCCACACCACAAAGGTCACGGCAGCGATCGCGACAATCTGGTTCTTCGGATCCTCTATGCCGAGCTTTCCAAGGAATGAGTCGCCCTGATTCGCGACCACGTCCACGGCGAGGCCGATCAGGAACGGAGGAGCGAGGTCCACCGCCTTGTTGAGGAAGGACCACATCGTTGCGAGGATGATGTGTCTGCGGTATCCGGTCGCATACGACCAGAGACGTCGAAGAGGGGGAGCTTGGGTGGCCGACATGGCTGGGAACGCTAGCGGTCAGACGCGCACACCACCGCTCAGATGTGGTGCCGCTACCGGGAACTCGGTGTCCGCGGCGTGCTCGCGGCAATGCACTTCTACTACAACGGATCGACCGCGCCATGGCACTCGCTGTACGGGACGATCGTGAGGGTCGGATCGTGGGC
>PJEL010005696.1_pt1 | contig 10023 bp, 5 predicted proteins | sample 1853271 | NCBI WGS metagenome assembly PJEL01 (sample SAMN08108733, study PRJNA415343) | Invertebrate metagenome, whole genome shotgun sequencing project. | host: Globobulimina | place: Sweden: Gullmar Fjord | collected 2015-08 | reverse complement strand
CTCAAGTGCAATTATTTTTTCGAAGATACCGAATGGCAATGCCGCTGATACTGGCAGATGTATCCAATTAGGTAGTTTATTTTCAAGGCTTTTAAGATTGTTCGACTTGCCACCTACCAAGTGATCATTAAAGTCACTTGACAATATCGCATAAGACGAAAACTCCGGCAGGCTTTTTTTCTCATAACTGAACTCGACATTTAAAGGTGCTGAAACTGCTCCTTCTTCAGCTTCCTTATACTCCACATCACCCGACACCGTCACGCTAAGATCCAGCATATGCCCCTGATATGCTTTCAACCGCTGAACACAGGCTTCGTCATAACATGTAGCAAACAACATATGGGCGTTCCTTGCACGCACAGAGATATGGGAGACAAGATCGACACTGTCAGAAGTTATTATCGCGGTCACTCCCTCGGGCGGCTCTTCATCTCCCCTGATCTTATCAGCAATAATAATCGATGGCCTATCATAACTCCGCCCCTGTACTGACCCAAGAGAATCCTCCACCTCAAGCCAGCCAACAGTTCGTCCCGGGCTTATGACCTGCCAATCACCAAGCTTTGCATATTTCCTCATGAGGGGTTCAAGGTGCCTTAGAAGCATAGATAAGACAAACACAGGCATTCCCCGTATAACCTCTTCAGCAAAAAGGTTAACGGTCCATGAATCAGCCTTAAACGCCTTACCGAGAAAATCAGCCTTTGACTGGAAGCGCGAATAGCAGCGGTCAACATACAGCCCCGCAGCCCTGCTGACCCGCTCAAGAACGGCCTTTGCGTGAAGAGACCAGTCAAGAGAAAAACGTGGAAGCCCCTGAAGGTGTGCCCACTCCCGCCTACATACCGAAAGCTCATTATCTTCGTATGAAAATCTGATATTATCAATCACCATCCCGGTCAAATCAACGAGCTGATCACCGTCAAGCGTTTTATGAATACTCCGTTCAATGACCACTCGCACCAACCCCTCCAGCGAAAGATCGAGAAACAGCATATCACGGACCCTGCCGCGATCGCCTTCTGCATTCATCCGGTCATTTAGAATTTGACGGACACGTGTAATTCTTTCAATGTAATCTGCGGTGCCGATATCTCCTGTGTCCCTGTGCTGCCAGATGAATTCAAGAAGAGCACCAGCTTCCCTATCCAGCAGATACCGTGCGGCATTAATCGCGCTCTCAAGGTCAGTACCGGAATGTACTGATTTAAAGAGTTTCAGATAATTCCCGAAGTCATAGATCAATGCATCTTTAAGATGGGGAACAAAATCAGGCTCCGTCACGATCGGCCGATCAAAGCCTTCAAGCCTCTCCCGGGTCACACCTCCGGCTTCAAGCGTACTGTAAAAAATATCACGATTGCCGTCACTCTTTAAAAATTCAATGTACGCCTCGCAGATCACTATATCGTCAGGAGTCGTGTTATTGTGAAGCTTCTGGTGCCACTCCTCCATAAAATGTCCTGATACCTCTTTAATATGATGCCGGTGCATGATATGCAGTATCTCATCGCGGATCCTTTGCCCCTCACCTCCCCTACCCAGAGTAGACATGATCATACGCAGTACTTCCCTGCCCCCGGGCTCCCGAATATACGCGTCTGCCACCTTTAGCGAGAGACGGTCCTGTGCATGACTTAACTCTCTTGGCTGAGTGTTGTAGTTCCGCTGCCAGTCAAGCTGCCTCAACTCTGAAAAACGCATCCAGACATAAATCATAGCAAGACCGTCTATATCATTCATCATATTGTCGATATGATCATGACAGAGATTAAACCTGTGCATAAGAGTCCACCCATGATTGCCAGTTTCTCCGTGGATCATTGCTTCAGTGAGCCCGGAAAGTCCCGGATATTCTTCGTCCTGACCGGACAATACCGGCAGAAAAAAATCTTTATTCCGATTCTTCAGCCACCTGTCTCCTTCCGCAACATGAACCAAAAAACAAATTCCAGACGGTGCATCCTGGTCTTCAATTCTAAGATCTAGACGATTGAGTCCATCACGCATGACAAAAGGTGACCGCACGGCCCTGTCATCATACACGACCGAACCAGAAGGCAATATTTCCTCGGGCGGCACTGACCACTCATATCGGGATTTCAGCGCAACGCCCCAATGCAGAACAAGCGGCTCCGGCATGTCTGATAGCAACACAATTTCATAGCAGTCGTCCCCCCTGAATTCAAGCACAGAAAGGGAGTAGTCATCGAGCAGGGGATAGGTACCTTCAAAAATAACTTCCCTACCCTCAGCTTCCTTTTTATATGCGGATGGCAGAGGCGATTCCCTCTTAATTACCGGCAGCCCAATGTGATAATTCTGACCTTGGTTATTGTCCCAGGTTCCGGTATCAGGATAGAAAAGAGTAAAGACAAGATCTGAAAATTCCATATGCCTATCAAATGCAATAGAAACCAGACAGTCACCGTTATTACGCATAAAAGGCGTCTGAACCGCAGTCCGGTCAAACTCTCTGCTTCCTTCAGGGCGGACGGGCTCAGGAGGGATATTCCAAGGTGAGCCGGGATTCCTGCTAAGCCCCCAGTGCAGGAGACAGTTTTCAGCAGACACGAGTTGAAGCATAACCTCAATCTGTCCCTCAAGCTCCCGCTTTTCCACAAAGAGCTTCGCATCATTTCTCAAGGCTATTTCTTCAACCATCTTCATAATATACTCAATTGTACCAATGTAGTAAACAAATCCCCTCTGTACATAGATAGTAGAAAAGGCATTATTTGCAATAATAACAATTTCTCGAAGTGGGACATATCCATTTTTTATAGAGATTTGCTACCGAACATTCAGTATTTATTTAATATTTTAACAGTCGGCTCTAATAATCGGATTACAACTGCTGCTTGTTGCGTTATACTATACAGTACTAATAATAAAGGAATTTATACTATGGAACGATATATATGTATTCACGGACACTTTTATCAGCCTCCAAGAGAAAATGCATGGCTTGAAGAGATCGAAGTTCAGGATTCAGCCTATCCCTATCATGACTGGAATGAACGAATCACTGCCGAGTGTTATGCCCCGAATGCCTCATCACGAATCCTTAATAATGAAAAGAAGATCATTGATATTGTAAATATCTATTCAAGCATCAGTTTCGACTTCGGCCCAACGCTGCTCTCGTGGATGGAAAAACACAAACCCGATGTGTATGAGGCAATTATCGCAGCCGACAAGTTAAGCATGGAGAAGTTTTCGGGACACGGCTCGGCAATGGCGCAAGCATATAATCATATGATCATGCCGCTGGCAAACAGAAAGGACAAGTATACCCAGACAATATGGGGAATCAAGGACTTTGAAAAACGCTTTGGCAGGTTCCCCGAAGGGATATGGTTACCGGAGACAGCGGTTGACGAAGAGACTCTCGAGGTCCTTGTAAGCCTGGGAATTACATTCACTGTTCTTTCCCAGAGACAGGCAAAAAGAATTAAGAAATTAAACAGCTCCGACGGGTGGCATGACGTTAGCGGTGAGCGAATTGACCCAACAAGGGCATACCTCTGCGTACTTCCGTCCGGCAGGAGTATAAACATCTTCTTCTACGATGGTCCAATATCACAGGAAGTTTCATTCGGGCCCCTGCTGAAAAACGGAGGGGACTTTGCCAACAAACTCCTCTCTGCATATCATAACGATAGAAACTGGCCTCAACTCGTACATGTAGCAACAGATGGAGAAACTTACGGCCATCACCACCGCTTCGGTGATATGGCCTTGTCATACGCCCTGCATTACATTGAATCAAACAAGCATGCCCGCATCACAAACTACAGCGAATACCTGGCTAACCATCCTCCGGAGTATGCGGTTGAAGTTTTTGAGAATTCATCATGGAGCTGCGTCCATGGCGTTGAGCGGTGGAGAAAGGACTGTGGATGTCACTCAGGAGGACACCAGAACTGGAACCAGCAGTGGAGAAAACACCTGAGAAATGCAATGGACTGGCTCAGGGACAGACTTGCCGAGCTGTACTTTGAAGAAGCATCTAAGTATTTAGCAAAACCATGGGACGCCAGGAATAATTATATCGACCTCATTGCCGATAGGTCCATTGAGAATGTGGAAAGCTTTCTCTCAACGCATGCCCTGGAAGCACTAACCGATGAAGAAAAAATGATCGTCTTAAAACTCCTTGAAATACAGAGGAATGCCATGCTGATGTACACAAGCTGCGGCTGGTTCTTCGATGAGATCTCTGGTATTGAAACCGTTCAGATCATGCAGTACGCTTCCAAAGCAATTCAGTATGCAGAAGAACTGATTGACATTTCGCTTGAGCCGGAATACCTTCAGCGCCTTGAAGAAGCACCGAGCAATGTATATAAGAATGGTCTTGAAATTTACAATAAATTCGTAAAACCCACAAGGACCGATATTCTGCGTGTCGGCGGCCACTACAGCATATCTTCGATTTTTGAAGATTATCCAAAGGAAATTAAGCTGTACTGCTATGATGCCAAGAGTGAAGTATATAAACGGATGGAGGCAGGCAGGTTAAATCTGGCCATTGGGAAGGCAAATATCAAGTCAGAGATAACGTGGGACAGTAAAGCCGTTAGCTTTGCAGTTCTTCACCTCGGTGATCAGAACATTAATGCAGGAGTGAGAGACTTTCTCGGCGGCATAGATTACGACGCAATGCAGTCAGAGATCACAGGAGCTTTTGAAAAGGGAGACACCCCTGAAGTTATACGTCTTATGGACAAACACTTCAAGGGGAAGATTTACACTCTAGGACATCTTTTCAAAGACGAGCAGAGAAAAGTGCTGGACCAGATACTTCAGATGACTTACGAAAGTGTAGAGGCTTCCTACCGTCAGATCTATGATAATAATTATACGATAATGAACTTTTACAACAGCCTCCAGCAGAAACTCCCCAGGCCTTTCCTGGCAGCAGCGGAGTACATAATCAATTCGGACATGAAGAAATTGTTCGAAGAAGACCGGCTTGACACAGAAAAGCTAAAGAGACTAATAGATGAAACAGAGAGGTGGGGCATTAACCTTGACAAGACAACTATTGGATTCAAGGCGAGTTCGTGGGCAAACACCGCAATGGATACCCTGAGCACTAAACCGAAGGACAGAAAGCTCATTGTAATAATTGAAAGCACCCTGAAAAGACTGGCACCACTGGACCTGTCGCTCAACCTCTGGAATGCTCAGAACATCTACTTCGATATCAGCAGGGAGTTCGGAGCTGAAATGATCGAGAAAAGTAAAGCAGGAGACTCTGATGCGAAAAAATGGACCGACGCATTCCGGACTTTAGGGTACTATTTGAATGTGAAAATATAACTTAGATCCGATTACAACAGAACGGAAATTATTAGACCTTATAATGTATAGTAGAATCCTGTTTCATTAGCATTAGCTGTCAGTTATAACCGGTTCAACATATTAAGGAGATAGATTGGAAAAGAGAGGCGCTGGAATCCTCCTTCACATAACATCATTACCTTCCCCGTACGGCATCGGAGACCTCGGAACCGGAGCATACAGATTTGCAGACTTTCTGTCTGAAGCTAAACAGAAATACTGGCAGATACTTCCGCTAAATATCACTTGCACAAACTACGGCAATTCTCCGTACAGCAGCTACTCTGCCTTTGCGGGCAATTACCTCCTTATCAGTCCCGACCAAATGGTCAATCACGGTTTTTTATCAGAATCCGACATAAAAGACGTACCTGAGTTTTCCAACACAAAAGTTGATTACAAAGAGGTAACCAGGTTCAAAACAGACCTGTTCAGCCGGGCATATGAAAAGAACCGGGAAAAGTTAAAGAACCATACTGAATTCCACAGGTTTTGCAATGAAAATTCCAGATGGCTGGATGATTACAGCCTCTTCATCTCGATAAAGGGACATCTGAAAGGAATTGAGTGGGGCAAATGGCCTGAGGATCTGCGGGACCGGAAGGAAACCGCGTTAAAAGAATATACTGAAAAACTGCATGATAACATCTTAAAAGAGAAATTCCTCCAGTTCATTTTTTTTAACCAATGGATATCGCTTAAGAACTATTGTGATAGTAAAGACCTGAAAATATTCGGGGACATCCCGATTTACGTCAACTATGACAGCGCCGATGTTTGGTCTCACCATGAGATATTCAGTCTCAATGAAGACAAAAAACCCGAATTTGTTGCAGGCGTACCACCAGATTATTTCAGCTCAACAGGTCAGCTATGGGGCCATCCGGTCTACAATTGGGACGTCATAAAAAGATCAAATTACTCCTGGTGGATAAAACGCATAGAGCACAACCTCACGCTCTTCCATATGTTCAGAATCGACCACTTCAGGGGGTTTGTAGGCTACTGGCAGGTACACTCAAGTGAGAAAACCGCCATCAACGGGAAGTGGGTCGAAGCGCCTGCCGTGGATTTTTTCAATACGGTCATGGAGCGATTCCCGGACATCTCCATAATTGCCGAAGACCTCGGCATCATTACACAGGACGTCAGGGAGACAATATGGAAATTTGAATTCCCAGGCATGAAGATACTCCTTTTTGCCTTTGGCGAAGACCTCCCCACCAATCCTTACACTCCTCACAATCACGTTAAAAACTGCGTCATTTACACCGGGACCCATGACAACAACACAGTAAAAGGCTGGTATAAAAAAGAAATTACTTCTGAGGACAGAAACAGGATTTCAAAGTATATCGGACAGGAAGTTACCGAGAAGACCATCCACTGGGACCTTATCCGGCTCGCCATGATGTCTGTGGCCAACATGGCTATAATACCTATGCAGGATCTGTTAGGCCTAGGAGAAAAAGAAAGGATGAACCTCCCTGGCAGTGCAAAAGGCAACTGGGAGTGGAGAGTCACACAAGACCAGCTCTCTCAGTCACTAATAGACAAGCTTGTGCCTCTCATCTCATTATACGGCAGGAGCTAAGCAGGATCTCAACAGTTGTTAATATCATCAATCAGGTTCTTAAGCCTTCCGTAATCTGACATATTAAAATCAACGACTAGTCTAGGCAGATGGCTTAATTCAGGTTCGTCCTCTTCTTCAGACAACGCCTCTGAAAGACTTATTTTACCCCCCGGAATCAAGATATCCGAAAACCGTTCATTGAGCATTTCGAGTGCTGAGGCACCCTTGGTAGACAATAGCCGGATAACCAGTTTGTCTTTGAAATACCTTAAGCTGTGGTAGCAGCTGTAGAAATGATGAATGACTTCAAACGCTTCATCTACGGAATTGACCCTTTCAAACAATTCAAAATCACCCTCACCCACGTAGTTCCCAGATAGTAGTTCTTCCCTGATAAAACGGATCCATCGGGACCAATACGTACCCCCTGGTTCGTCAATTAATACTAGCGGCAGCGGAAGGTGCTTGCCCGTCTGCAGCAGGGTAAGTGTCTCCATCGCCTCATCCAGTGTGCCAAACCCTCCGGGGAAAAGAGCAACAGCATCAGCCTCCTTCAGGAACGCCACCTTCCGGTTAAAAAAGTATTTATATGTAATAAGCCTGGGATTCCCGATAAACACCGGATTCGGTTTCTGCTCAAATGGCAGCTGAATATTTACGCCGAAAGAGAGCTCCGGGCCAGCCCCTTCATTAGCTGCTTGCATTATACCGCCCCCTGCGCCGGTTATCACCATGTACCCGGAATCAGCGAGCTTCTTTCCAAAAGTACGGGCCATATCATATATCGGCTCCTCAGGCTCGGTCCTGGCAGACCCGAAGACAGTCACCTTGCGCACACTGCTGTAAGGCCCGAACATCTTGCCGGTAAAACGCATCTCCTTCATCGTAGTGTTCATTAGCTTCATGTGCCCTCTGTCATTTTTCTCCTGTCCTGCTTTAAGGGCCGCCAGAATCATCTCACGAACAAGATCCGGGTGATCAACTTCACCTACAGATTCGATTAATTTTTCAATATCTACGTCAACAGTGCCATTCGTATTCGTAAAATGCAGTTCTTTCATTTATCACCATTCCAATTCTATTCTTTATATTTAATTACTTATCGACATAATCAGCAGATCACTTAATAATGTTCTACAGGAAGGCAGTCCATATTAAACAACAGAGTATATTAACAATTCTGCAACACATGTTAAAAGAGTCGTTTTTTTACTGCAGATCACAGCTTTATCAATTGTTGTCAATACAATCTGTAACGGGGATTTAATACATTCAGCAGGCACATAAAAATAGAGTCATCATCCAGCCTGCTTCCTTGGACATCCTGGCCTAGGTACGTCCATTATCCGCCACAACTTCTGCTCAGTGACAAATTGCCTTCAGATGGCTCTATCTAATTTGTGCGATCCAGTGGGGGGCTTTACCTTGAGCTTATTATTAGGGCGCTTCGGCAGATGTTTCAGGCTTCCTCCATAATCAGAGGCATGCTTACTGCATCTGGCTCCAGCTCCAATAACCATTTATTTGGACCTCAGGAAATTCCGCTCCAGAGAATCGCTAACCTATGTCTCTCTTAATTTCATTATAGCGCGATTTGTCAATTTTGCAACCAAAAAAATGCAATTCAAAAATAGAAGATCAAAAGGCAGCACATCAAGGAGAAACCTTAGTTGAATGCTCAACTAAGACTATGTAATCGAAGGCCATTTTAGCAGCCATGGTATTTCACAACGATTCAATGTATCTTGAAATATTTCATTTGTGAAGTAGCGCCCGTTGTCAGGTTTACATATAAAAGAGTATTCCTTTTCCCCAACATGAAACCGCAGCGCATACGAATGTAGGTATGCCCGATCAGGCCCTGTATCTTCGGCTTCTTTTTTATGGTAAAGGGGGTCTCCCAGAATAGGGGAGCCGATACTTTTCATCGCAACGCGTAGCTGATGCGTTTTGCCTGTATGAGGTTTAAGAACAAAAAGCCTTAATCCTTCGTCCAAAGAGTAACTGAAGAACTGCGTCACCGAAGGGTTATTCACCTTCCTGCTCAGTTTCCATCCGCCTCTGCGCGCTTTTTCCAAGTCGCCTTTAATAAGTCCCTGTTTCTTCTTCGGACGGCGATCGGAGATAGCGAGATAATACTTCTCTACTTGCCGTCGCCTAAACTGGCGTGACAAATCTTTAGCAACATCCATATTCTTCGCAAAGAGGAGAATCCCCGATGTAACTCTATCAAGGCGATGAACCGTATACAGCTCATCAATGCCGAGCTCTTTTCTGATAATGGCAGTCAGGCCATCTTCTCCCCCGTCTTTATGAAATCCGACTCCTGGGGACTTATTAATCAGCAGAAATTTATTATGGTCTTGAAGAACGCTAAACATGGCAAGTAGATTGTACAACATCTTGGCAATTAGTTCAGTAGATAGTAGACTAAAGAGTCATGGCCCTGGACATTATACTCATACTGCTAGGCGGCATCCTCATCATCGCAGGAACAATCGGATGCATCTTACCGATAATCCCCGGACCACCCTTAAGTTATGCCGGCCTGCTACTCCTGCAGTTCAGTTCAAAAGCACCCTTTACCTCAACATTTCTTATCACATATGCCGTCATAACTATCATCGTTCTAATACTCGATTACGTGATACCAATATACGGCACAAAAAAACTCGAGGGTTCTAAGTACGGTATCTGGGGCAGCACTATCGGTATGATACTCGGCCTGTTCTTCCTTTTCCCCATAGGGATTATCATCGGCCCCATGCTCGGAGCATTTACGGGAGAGATAATCACCGGCAAGACAAAGAATCAGGCCTTCAAGTCCGCACTCGGCTCCCTACTAGGATTTTTTACTGGAGCTTCAATTAAATTTATTGTCTGTCTTTCCATGGCTTTCCACTTTTTCAAGAGCCTTCTTTAATGATCCCGACTCCTTTTGGTATACTTCAGTAATAAATGCAAACAAGGAATGAATAATGAAAGAATTTACCGTATCCCAGGATGATAATGGGACCTGGATAGCCACCAGCGAAAAGCTGCCGGGGTTTATTGCAAAAGGCAGGACACAAAAAGAAGCCATAGACAAAATGGTA
>PJEL010005695.1_pt1 | contig 10026 bp, 8 predicted proteins | sample 1853271 | NCBI WGS metagenome assembly PJEL01 (sample SAMN08108733, study PRJNA415343) | Invertebrate metagenome, whole genome shotgun sequencing project. | host: Globobulimina | place: Sweden: Gullmar Fjord | collected 2015-08 | reverse complement strand
GCATCACCATCCCCGGTGACTTCGAATTCGGCGAATCGGGCGACATCGCCGTCCTGAAGCTCAGGCAACCGCTGCGGGGCATCCGCCCGCGGGAAATCAACACGCATACGGACCCGCCCGACGCGACTTCGGGTGTGATCGTTGGCTTCGGCGCAACCGAAGGCGTGGCTCGTGACATGGGGATCAAACGCATGGGGGGCGTGACGACCGTGGATTGCGGCGACTTCGAATTCGACGACTCGGCTCATGTCTGCTGGCTCTTCGACAAGCCCCTCGGACCGGCGGGAAGCGACTCCAATACCTGCCCCGGAGATTCGGGAGGGCCCCTCTTCGCCGATGTCGGCTTTGGAACGACCTTGATCGGGATCCACTCCGGAGGATTCGGAGAATGCAGTGAGGGCAGCGACGCGGGCGACCCGATCGTCGGAGCCTTCGATACGAACGTGTACCACGTGCATTCCTGGATCGAAGCCCAGCTAGGGCTGGACCTCGACAGCGCCGCCTGCGGCGACGGCCCGCAAGTGGGCGACGCATCGGTGACCAGCCTGGACAGGAGCGGCACGGTCAGCGCGCAAGCCTTCCGCACCTTCTCGGTACCTGCGGAAACCAAGCTCCTGCGGGTCGGGCTGGTCGGCGAATTCGGCACGGCCAACGACTTCGACCTGTACCTGAAGCACGGCTCGATCCCCACGACGGGTACGGGTACAAACGCGGACTGCGCGTCGGACGTGACCGGGGCTCAAGAGTACTGTGAGATTCGAGACCCGGAGCCCGGCACCTGGCACGCGCTCATCGACGTCTATTACAGCGAAGATGGAGGCGGCCAGTATCAGCTGACGGCGACGGCGCTCCCCGAAAATCCGGCACCTCCCGCACTCACGCCAGGCGACCTCCTGGTATCGAGTTTCCGCGGCTCCGAGATCCTTCAGGTGGACCCGCAAGAGGGGGCTCGATGGGTTCATTCCTCCGATCTCCGCGGCTCCGGTTTTGGCCTCTACTCGCCAGAGGGCATGGCGCTCGATCGCGACGGCAGCGTAGTGGTCGCAAATCCCTTCGGCAGGAACTTGATTCGGCTCGACCCCGACACGGGGGATCGCGAAGTGATATCGGGCTGCGCGGACGAAATGGACGAATCCTGCTCGAGCCCGGTGGGAAGTGGCCCCGCGCTAATGATCCCTCGCTTCGTCGCCTTGGCATCCAATCGTGACATCCTGGTGGCGGATCGCGAGATCCCGGGCACCTGGGCCGTGGTGCGCGTAAACCCCGCAAACGGAAACCGAACCATCCTTTCGGGCTGCACGGATGATACCTGCGCAGACATCCGCGGCAACGGCCCCGCGGTGGACCGGCTCTTCGGGATCGCCGTGGAACATAACGGCGACATCCTGGTGGCGGATTCGAAGGCCGTGCTGCGTATCGACCCCGACACGGGGGACCGCACGATCCTCTCCGGCTGCGCCGATACCGCATGTTCCGCATACGAAGGTGCGGGCCCTCGGTTCGGGGAGCCCGGCGATCTGGTGATCGACGCTGACGGCGATGTCTTTGTAACGTATCAAATCGAAGGATCTGCCTTCGGCGCCATTCGCAAGGTCGACCCCCAGACGGGGGAACGCACGCTCATATCGGGATGCAGCAATCAGAGTTGCTCGACCCGGCGTGGCTCCGGGCCTGGCTTCATCGGAATTCTGGGGATCAGCTTCGATATCGATGGTGATTTTACCCATGTTGCCGAATTCTTTCACCTCATCCACCAGCTTTTTGGCGGATTTATACGTTTCATCCAGTATGGCTGTATTCTCTGCCCATGTGATGGGCCATCTGGCGCCGGTGACATCGGCATTTTTTTTGAGGGTTTTCGGCATCGCGGTGTGTGCAGCGCTGCTGTATGCCTCTGCTATCAGCTTCGCCGGCGTCGGTCAAGTCGCCCCGAGCTTTGGTGAATTCGACACTGGGAGTTTGCTTCCCAGTTACGGGGTCGGAGTCAGATACACGGTCTCTGAGGAGCAGGGAATCAACCTTGGAATCGACTGGGCACGAGGCAAAGACAGCAACGCCTGGTACTTTCGGATTGCCGAAGTATTCTAAGGACCTCACCCCGAAAGGAAACTCAAATGCAGATTAAGAGAACCGCGATGTTGACGGCCACTACGGCGATAATAACTCTGATTCTGGCGTCCACAGCCCTGGCTGGCGGCTTGCGTTTATATGAAATTACCGCAACCGAGATTTCGCTCGCCAGCGCCGGTTGGGCGGCACGGGCCGAAGATCCGAGCACCCTTTATACCAATCCAGCCGGTCTGATCCGCCTCGACGGATCGCAGTTCCAACTCCACCTCCATGCCTTGTACGGTGATATGGCCTTCTCGCAGAACGCCGAAACAACCGTCGATGGATCAAACGGCGGCAACGCGGTCGGCCTTTTGCCGGGAGGCAGCGCCTTTTATTCTCGAAAGCTATCTGATCGACTCGTTTGGGGTGTAGGATTCGTCAGCAACTTTGGGCTTGCCCTCGCTTACGACGATGGCTGGGCGGGGCGCTACTACGCTCAAGAAGCAACCCTGATCGGAGTCACAGTAGTGCCCTCGGTCGCGTACCGTCTCAGCGATACTGTCTCAATAGGTTTGGGCCTCGAGGCGATGTACGGAATATTCAACCTCACCACCGCAGTCCCTAACCTCGACCCGCGACTGGCTGATGCTTCACTCGAGTTCAATTCGAGTACCTGGGGCTTCGCAGCACGGCTGGGCGTGCTGGTCGAGCCGTCACCAGCCACACGTTTTGGCTTCACCTACAACTCGCAGACGAGTCTCGATTTTGCTGATACACCTGCGTTCGAAGGTCTGGGACCGCTGATGGAGGCTGCGTTGCAGCAGGTCGGACTGCTTGATACGCAGTTGGATATGTCGATGAAAGCGCCGCAAGGAGTGATGGCCAGCTTCTATCATGAGACCTCGGATACCTGGGCACTTATGGGAAATCTTGGATGGGAAAACTGGTCACAATTCGGCAAGGTGGGCGTTGTCGTTGCGACTGAGGATCCTACGAGTCTCACGGTTGATCGTAACTATGAAGATACGTGGCATGCGGCCATCGGCGCCCGTCACAAACTCGAAGCGCCATGGACGATATCTTTCGGCGTCGCGTATGACAGCTCTATGGTCGAGGATGCAAATCGCACAGCGGATCTGCCCATGGGCGAGGCGTATCGTTTTGGTGTTGGTGGTGTGCGTGAACTCAAAGGAGGCCTTGAGCTCGCGCTGGCGTACGAGCTGACGTGGGTCGGTGATCTCGCCTTGGATCAATACCGTGGCCCTTTGTCAGGGCGCGTTGCCGGCACGTACGAATCTGCAGCCCTACATTTCTTCGGAGTGACACTGCATTGGGGCGCAGATCGTTGACCCGAGCCTCTCTCAAGAAACTTCCTGGTTTTGAAGGCCCGAGTGGTGGAGCCGGAATCCCTTCGGGATGGACCGGAATAGGAAATAAACGCAAAGACGCAAAGACCCAAAGACCCAAAGACCCAAAGATAGTCCTAAACTTTGCGTCTCTGCGTCTTTGCGCCCTTGCGTTGTCTTCTGAAGATGGCGTTCGTCGCGTTGAGTTTCTCATCGATGTGTCCCTGTGGCCCGGCCAGGGTGGGGAACTCTCAAGAAATAACTGAATTACAGGAGAATCAAAAATGAAACAATCAATCGTCATTCTGTCCCTGCTCATTCTTGTCTCTTTCGCGGCATGTTCGAAGGCACCAACCAGTGCAACCGATACAACAGGAACGCCAGAAACTGGGTCCGTTGATATCGATCGGCCAACAGACGCGCAGCTTCATGCTTATAAGGCGTATCATCATGCGCAGTACATGAAGGTTACCGCCGCATCCGCTGGCGGGACGAATAGACTCATCCATACCACGGAGCTGCCGACCGAAGGAACAGACCCCGTCGTGACCCCGGCGTTGGACCACTTGTATACCAAAGCCGTCATCGACCTCAGCGAAGGCCCTGTTGTTCTTGAAGTGCCCGAGGTGCCGGAAGACAGATACTTCTCGATTCATATCACCGACCAAGAGCACTATACGATCTATGATGAGATCCGCCCGGTCGGGAAATTCGTATTTGTGCGCCAAGGATATTCCGGTGACTTGCCTTCCGATGCTAAGGTTATCGAAAGCCCGGGGGACTATCCCCATCTTTTCATCCGCGTGCAAGTCAAGAACGATGCAGATAGAGCAACTTCCCTGATTATCCAGGAGAAGATCGTATTGACTGGTGTCAGCAAGACCTTAGCATTCGAAAATGCAATCCAGTTTACCGTCGATACACATGATATCTATCCCGAGAACGAAGGGCTGTTGGCTTCGGTGGTGGATTTTGATGACGAAGCTTATCAGATGGTCGCCGAATGGGTTGGCAAGAGAATAGCCACCATTCCTAACAATATGGGCGGTTTTGGTCCGATTGACAGTACGGAACCTCATAGTGATGACCCGGTATACCGTGCCGTAGCGATCATTGGCCATCTGGGTCTGCCAGCTCAGCATGCCCTCTATGCCGCTGGCTTCGTCAATTGTGAAGGCAAGCCGTTTAACGGTGATACAACCGAAGTATTCACTCTGCCTTATGAGCCCCAGGGCGTGAAAGAATTCTGGTCTATTACCCGCTACAGTTTTCTCACGAGAAATACCCTGCCCGGGAAAAATGACATTTTTAATGCGTATAACACCGAACCCGATGCCGACGGGAATCTCACCATCACGTTCAGTGTCGAAGATCCTGAAGATGGAACCTACTGGATGCCTGTGAATGCGGGAGAACCCTATTATTTCGTCATTCGTTATTATCTTGCCGATCTGAACAATATGCCGCCGTTGTATTGCGAGCCTGGTATCTAACAAAAACCGAAGCTGCAATCCTGACCTCTACCTCAGAGCATCAGATCACTCGCGACCAACTGACGTACAATTAGAAGCATGGCAGGTTCGAAACCTTCTCCCCTGATGACGGCAGTAACAGCCTACAAGAAGAGCGCACTCGAAAGACTCAATGCCGGTCAGGTCCAAGAGGCCATTCGGCTGCTCAAACTCGTCAATCAGAACCTGCCGGGCCGCAATCTCCTCGATGCCTCCCTCGAAGAAATCAAAACGGCCGGAGCGCAAGTATTTGACGGCGGCGAATTACGTTCCAACTCCAAATTCCTAAGCAGTGAACTCAACCGCTTTTACGACGCTGCGCTCGACAAAGAACTCATTCAGCGTCACCCTATCAACGGTCGCGCACACCTGGGTCCGAAAACGCCGGACCAACCACCGGCACAGCGGGGTACCGGCGAAAAGGTTGCGAGCCTAGTATCCAACCTGATCGAGAATGGTATTCAAGCGGGATTTATGGTGTCACCCCTGGCAATGCCACTGGCCGAAATGGGTGAACAAAATGCTGCTCTCGATCGCTTCGTCAACGGCCTCTCAGGCCGATGGTACGAACTCGCAAATCGTTGTGAATGGTTCTTTTCTATGCTTCGCGTCGCTATTCCAATCGTCACGATACTGATCGCGCTCACGACGTTTCTCGATCCTTCAAAATCGCCATTCTCTGGCAGCGCTTCATTCGCCACCGGCAACGCCATGCAGGACATCAAATTGATGGTAAATCTGCTCGAAAGTGAGGAGCCGCGAGGAGTGGAGATTTCAACGCTTGAGGAACTGGGAAATTGGATTGGCGTACCGAGCGCTCGTGCGGCGGAGGTCTTCGACCTCGAGCAATTACGCGTTGCACCGAGCATCCTGTATCTTCGTCACAAACAAAGCGGCGCTCTCATTATTGTCACATCAGAGCATCGAGGCACCCTTCGCGGCAAGCGGTGGAGAATGCTGCAATGAGAACCTACCGGCTGGCGCCGACGCTGATCGCCGTGGCAATTTTTCTCGTAATTGCCAACGTCCTGCTCATATTCGTCATGCCCGAAGCACCTGAAAACACAGCGGATGACGAAGCTCAGCTGCTCTATTTCGCGGTGGTTTTCGAAGCCTCACCGCCCTCACACATCGACCAAAACGAACTGCAACGCCTGCTCGCCAAACTCGACCCAGACGCCCGTGACCTGGCAGATCATTTCTCGGTCATCTCGTACACAAGCACTGATCGATCGAGTTTTGAACTCCAAGTACGGCATCACGGGAATGGCAACGTCTATAACATCACGATCAACGGAGTCGGTTATGGCGAATAACCTCCCATTCGGATTCGACGATCCGGGCGACAGCGACTTCGGCTTCCTGGGCCGTAGGATTCTCGAGATCGCTGCGCACAGAATCAAACATCGCTCAAAAAAGGCCCGGCTGCTCCTCCCAGCGTTTCTGGCGGTCTACCTTCTGTTCGCGCTTGCATTGAGTGTCGTATTCTCAGCCGTTAGCATGACCTTCGAGAAACCGAGTTTCGTCGCTCTCGTCACGTTAGGATTTGTCGTAATGGCTCTGCTTGGCCAGTACTATCGTGGCAGTGCGTCGTGGGCCATGATGGCAGGCAGCCTCGGTCGTCTACACGGTTTGATGCTCGCGCAGGCATTCATAGTCAAAACGACCACGACTTTATTCTTCATCTTGCCATATCGTGCATTCAGAAACGTGGCTGATCTCTTTCCCCGACGCGCCCAGGTCGATCCGAATGTCCTCGAAGTTGCGGTGCAGCTGACGGCGGCACTTGACGATTCCATAACCCTTGGCGAACTGTCGAAAATCATGCCGCCTTCGATTGGTCTGCCGATCCTCGAAGAGGCCATCGTCCTGCTGCTGAGCGCAGGACTGATTGATAACCAAAATGGCATGCTGGTTCCCGCTGACGAGCGTACTGTTTTGCTGCAATCCTTGCCCCAGACCTCGTCGAGCGTGACTTCAATTTCGGATCTTCGTAGATCAGCACCTTAACCCGTATATCTCGAAAACAAGACGATAATTGGTATCAACCGCAGACTGCGTTACCATCTACAAACGATGTCGAAACCTTTTTCTTTTGGTTGGCTCGGAAAAATGTTGATCCTGATGGGCGGTGCGAGCCGGCTCGCCGGGCAGACGTTAGCGCGAATGCTAACTCCACCTTTCGAAGTCTCAGAAACACTCCGCCAAGCCGATCGCATCGGCGTCGGCTCACTCAATCTCACCAATATCACAGCCCTCTTCACTGGCATGGTTCTGACCCTGCAAACTGCGTATACGCTCGCGACCTTCGGCGCCAAAATGTACATTGCCGAGATCATCACACTATCGCTCGTACGTGAACTCGGCCCTGTGCTCACAGCTCTGATGGTTGGAGGACGCGTCGGCGCAGGCATCACCGCCGAGTTGGGATCGATGACCGTCACCGAACAGGTCGATGCGATGCGTTCGATGGCCGCCGATCCCGTACGGAAACTCGTCGTCCCGCGCGTTTGGGCCACGGTCGTCATGCTGCCTCTGCTGACGATTCTCGCCGATGCGATGGGCATTATCGGCGGTTTGATTATCGCTGTTTTTCAAGAAGGTTTATCACCGATTTTTTATATACAACGCGTCTTTCGCGTGATGAGTTTTGACGATCTTTCAGTCGGTCTTTTTAAACCTCTCTTCTTCGCCTTCATGATCGCGATCATCGCATGCCACAACGGTTTGGCCGCGCGCGGCGGCGCCGATGGCGTCGGCCGGGCGACCACCAATACGGTATACGCCGCAGCGATCGGCATTCTTGTCTCCGATTTTTTCATCACCAAACTCTTCATGGCGTTTTGATGTCTGAGGTTGTTATCACCTTCCGCGATGTTGCGAAGAGTTTTGGCGAAAATATCATCCTCGATCACGCCAATCTTGAGGTCAAACGCGGCGAAACTCTTGCCGTACTCGGCGCTTCGGGTTCGGGAAAGTCGGTGACCCTCAAAGTCACTAACGGCCTCATCCCGATCGATTCCGGCTCAGTCGAGGTATTAGGTGAGACCGTCTCCAAGATGCACGAGAAAGATTTAGTACCGCTCAGGCGCCGCATTTCATATCTTTTTCAAGGCGGCGCACTTTTTGACTCGATGAACGTCTTCGACAACCTCAGTTTTCCACTGCGTGAACACCTCAACCTCTCACTTGAAGAAATCCAAACAAAAATCAGCGCTTTGCTCACGATGGTTCAACTCGAAGACGTCGAAACGAAATTTCCAACCGAACTCTCGGGCGGCATGAAGAAACGTGTCGCATTAGCCCGCGCTTTAGCCCTCGAACCCGAAATCATTCTTTACGACGAGCCGACAACCGGCCTCGACCCCGTGACCAGCCGGGCAATCGCCAAGTTGATCCTCGATCTTGACCGGCGCCTCGGCGTGACCTCACTCGTCGTCACCCATGATATCCCTCTTGTTATTGAAGTCGCCGAGCGGGTCGTCTTTTTAGAAAATGGAAGATTCATCTTCTCCGGAACGGTCAGCGAGGCCCGGTCCGAAGCGCCTGAACAGGTGCGGCTCTTCTTTGATGCGAATACTGGAGCTTCAAATGCGTGACGAAACAAAAACGAATATTCGCGTCGGAATTTTGACCGTCGTTGCGCTAGCGGTACTCGGTGTCACGATCATGAGCGTCGGCAAACGCCAACAGCTTTTCACCCGCCACACCCGCTATCATACCGACTTCCGCAACGTCACCGGCCTCCAGATCGGCGCGCCCGTGCAGCTCAATGGCGTGACCGTCGGTTTCGTCGAACGCATCGATTTGCCGACCGAACCCGAAGATCAACGCGTTACAGTGCGTTTCACGGTCAACGAGATCTATACCGAACGAATTCGTTTAGACACCAGGGCATCGATCACGACAACCGGGCTTCTTGGCGACAAATTCCTTGAGATCAGAGGCGGATCATCACACCTGGAACGGATCTACGAAGGCTCCCTCGTACCTGGAAAAGACGCTGCTGAAGTCGCAGAATTTGTATCTTCGGGCGAAGATCTGATGCAGAATCTGCTTGAAATCTCGTCAAGCCTCAAACTGATCCTGCGCCGGGTCGAAGCCGGAGAAGGCCTGCTCGGTGAATTAACAACGTCACCAGACACTGGGCACAGTATCGGCGAAAGTCTACAATCGACCCTCGTTTCTATCGAAACCATCGCCAAACGTATCGAAAATGGCGAAGGACTTGTCGGCCGTTTACTCGCCGAAGACCAGACCCCACCGCAGCTTATGGAAAACCTCAGTGCGACATTCGAGCATTTACGCTCCATCGCGGATACCATGACTGACGACCTCGAACGTGATGATACCGTCTACGCATCTCTGCTGCGCAACCCCGATAGCGCCCGCTTATTTGAAGAGAGCCTCTCAGCGATCAAGGACGCCGGCGAAGCCCTCGCTGCTGCCGTCGAAGAGTTGAGCAGTGGCAATGGAACCTTACCCAGGCTGATGAAGGATGAGGATTATGCCGACGACTTCCTCGAAGATCTCGGGGAATTGGCCACAAACCTGCGCACCTTGGCAGAAAAAATCAATGAAGGCACCGGAACAGCCGGCGCATTCGTCAATGACCCACAGCTTTACGAGGATATTGAAAGTGTCGTACGCGGAGTCAAGAATTCGAAGATAACCTCATGGTTTATCCGCAACAAACGAGCCAAAGGCGAGAAGATCGCGGAAGAGGAAGCGGCAGCCGCTGCCTCTTCCGAATGAAGAATTTTGAATTCTTAATTTTGAATTGGGAAGGGAACGCCACGAGCCGATTGTAGGTGTATTGGCCCTGGTTTTTGATCTGTACAAACTACGTGATGTCTCTGGCGATCTTATCGCCGCCCCCGCGATCCAATTCTTGAGCGCTATGCAATCCTCAATTCAAAATTCGCGAAGCGTTCTTCCCAATTCAAAATTCAAAATTTTTAAGTCAAAATTGGCGCCTGGTGTGCTGAATTGATCAGATATTCAAGTATTTTCACCCATATTCCCCGCAGAAAAGGGGCGCTACTCGTTTCGTGTTAGCTCATGTTGAAACGATCGCCTTTGAATATCGAACCACATTCAAGTAGTGACGTTTTCTC
>PJEL010005694.1_pt1 | contig 10026 bp, 7 predicted proteins | sample 1853271 | NCBI WGS metagenome assembly PJEL01 (sample SAMN08108733, study PRJNA415343) | Invertebrate metagenome, whole genome shotgun sequencing project. | host: Globobulimina | place: Sweden: Gullmar Fjord | collected 2015-08 | reverse complement strand
AAGACGCCGACTATCGCACCGACATCACCACCGCCTCCGCGCGCTGGAACACCTCCTCGATGGTCCCGATCGCATTCACATCGGTCACCAGGCCTTTGTCGTAATGCCCCAGCACCGGCGCCGTCTCGTTGTGATAGACATCGAACCGGTTGCGGATCACGTTCTCATCCGCATCGTCGTGCCTTCCTTCCTTCTCGGCACGCAGCTTCATCCGCTGGACCATCTCATCGAGGTTCCCGACCGTGAGATGGACGATCGCAAGCGGCTCGATCAGACCGTCAAGCATCTCCGCCTGCTTCAATGACCTCGGCATCCCATCCAGCAGCAGCAGATCCTTGTCCGGAACGTACTTGTCTCCCAACACCAATCCCTTGACGAAATCCTGCCAGAGCTCGACTGTGAGATCATCCGGCACCAACTCGCCTCGCGAGGAGTAGTGAAGGAATTTTTTGCCCAACTCCGACTCCTTGTCCAGTGCGCGAAAGATATCTCCTGTCGCCAGATGGACGAAGCCATCCTTTTCGCCCAGCAGTTTGCCCTGTGTGCCTTTGCCCGTCCCGGGAGCCCCGAACAACAATACGCATTTGTAGCAATCTGCCATGGCGATGATTCTCCGATTGAAACCCGCGATTCTGCGGATATTGAGAGGCGGCTCGCCGGCGCCGGGTGCCGGCCAGAGAGGCCTGTATCCAACCGGAGTTGATTGTACACTCAGCTCCCGTCCACATCACCGTCCCCGGGGCCCGGAAACCCTGCTGGCCGCCGGGATCCGCTTCGCGTAGCCTGTATCCATGCGAGGATTGACCCGAAGATGGCTGATCCGCGAGCCGCTAGAGACCTCGATCGGCTTGTCAAACCTGAGGCTCCCCCCGCTATTCGAGCGCATTCTGCTGGCCCGTGGCTTGGCGGATGCCCCCTCGATAAAGCAGTTCTGCGAACCCAAGCTTACCGATCTTCACAATCCTGCCCTTTTACCCAACGCGGACTCAGCCGCCGAGCGCCTTGTTACCGCCGTCCGCAACGACGAATCCATTGCTATCTACGGCGATTACGATGTGGATGGCATCACCGCCACCGCGATCCTCTACCACATCATCAAGACCGCGTCCCCGGCGGCGAGAATCACCACCTACGTCCCCCACCGGCTCGAAGAGGGCTACGGCGTGAAAGCCGATGCCCTCAGGCAGCTACGCGCGGCAGGTGTGGATTTGGTCATCTCCGTTGATTGTGGTATCACCGCTTGTGAGCCCGCGAAGGTCGCCCGTGAGATCGGCCTCGATCTCATAATCACCGATCATCACACACCCGCCGGCGATGGAGCCCCCCTGCCGGAAGCTCTCGTGGTCCACCCACGCCTGCCGGGAAGCGACTACCCCTTCGGCGACCTCTGCGGGGCCGGTGTGGCGTTCAAACTCGCCTGGCGCTTCGCCACTTGCTGGTGCAATTCCGAACGTGTCAGCGAAAACCTCCAGATCAAATTACTGGACATGCTCCCCCTCGCCGCCCTGGGAACCATCGCGGATGTCATGCCCCTGCTCGGCGAGAACCGCACCATCACCACCTTCGGCCTGCGTCTGATCAGACAGACCCCCCTGGCGGGTCTTCGCGCTCTTATCGAAGCCTCGAACCTGATGGATGAGCAAATCGATTCTCAGAAAGTCGGCTTCATCCTCGCGCCTCAACTCAACGCCTGCGGCCGGATGGGGCACGCCGCCGAAGCAGTGCATATGTTCACCGATGCCGACCCCGAAGAAGCCGCGGTCATCGCCCGGAGATTGATCCAACTCAATCGCCAGAGACAGAAAACCGAGCGAGGCATAATCGACGAAGCGGCGCGGATGGCCGAGGATGCGGGTATGACGGCCGATGATCGAAGAGCAATCGTGCTCGCCGATCCCGGTTGGCACCAGGGCGTTGTCGGAATCGTCTGTTCCCGCCTCGTCGAGCGTTTCGGTCGGCCGACGATCCTCATGCAGAGATATGACGATTACTGCAAGGGTTCCGCCCGCAGCATCAACGGTTATTCGATCCATGATGCTCTTGCCGCGAACGCCGAGTATCTGACAACCTACGGCGGACATGATGCCGCCGCAGGTCTCACCCTGAAGACCGACAACCTCCCCGCTTTCGCCGAAGCGCTGATTGAACACGCCAACACCAACATACCCATCGAGCATCTCGTGCCGTCCGTTCAGATTGATTGCGACACATCGCTGGATGAGCTCGACATGGCTGTGGTCAAGCACATCGCTTCGTTATCGCCCTTCGGCCGGGCGAATCGACGTCCCGTGGTGCGCGTGCGGGATGCGGTCCTCGCAGAGAACCCGAGGCAGATCGGTTCGCAGGGCCGACACCTGTCACTGAAGATTCGCCAGGACCACGATGGCCGTCGCCGGGTTATTCGGGGGGTTTGGTGGAGGAACGGATCACTTGCCGTCGATCTGGCGCCGGGGATGCGCATTGATCTGGCGATGGAGCCCAAACTCAATGAATGGGCCGGCCGCGTCAGTGTGGAAGCGGAAATCCGCGATGTAATGGTCCGACCCGCTTGATTCTCGGACCGATCGGCAGCACTCGCCTGTCCGCTGCTTGCGGTTTGCGCGCCAAAAAGTCCGGGTTCTTCTGCAATACGCATCGGGCCCGCCGCGTTAGTCCCGCAGCAACACCAATGAGGTTGGATCCGAAAGCCCGGTTTCCTCTCCTTTCCCGGGTTCAAAGGAACCCAACACTGGTTAGCCGAGCAGAACACGCACGCAACTTTCTGTGATTATGGGCTGCGGGATGTCTCCCCCCGCAGCCCGTTTTTTCTTGTAATCCCAATGCGCTGATGCGAAGACTCCTCGCCTGCCAGACGGGGGAATGCAGTCCGCGATTACTCCAGCGCTTCCTTCAGTGCACCCAGATGATTATCGAACCGCTCATGCCGACTCAGCGAGGACTTGTATATCGGCCTTCGAACCTGCGCGTAGCTCAAGGTAGTGATGTGACGATCAGCTTCGTAGAAGCGCAGACAACTCTCATCCCATTCAAGGCCGCAGAAATCAATGATTGCGCGGCTCATCCGCTCGGGCTCGGCGACCATGTCTTCATACTCAACCTCCATGATGGGCAAAGCCAGCACTTCATGCCAGTGACGCATGAGGCGCTCGTATTGACGATAGGCCAGACCCAGGTTGCGCAGATCGCCGGCATACGGGAAGTTCTCCGGCGATAGCGGCGCGCAGTAGCAGGCAACGCAGTTGTCGAGCGGCGCGCGACGGCAGTCGATGATACGGGCTTCCGGCAGCACCAACTGAATCAGCCCCAGATGCTCGGTGTTTAGCAACAGCTTGTCGATAATACGCAGAGCGTCGGGGCCGTACGGAATGACCTGGTCGAGATAAGACTGGCCGATGTGGTCGGCCGTTTCAGAAGTGAGCTGATCCAGACAATCGGGGTATTGCGCATCCGATCCAATCACTCCCGACAAACCGCTGATAACATTCAGCATCGCGTAAGTCTCGCCTACCGCGACGGTCTTGGGATGAGCGTGAATGATCTGTTCGATCAAAGTGGAACCCGATCGCGCCATCCCGATGAGGAAAACCGGACGATCACTCGGAGCTGTCGCTCTGGGCAGTTCGGCAAGACGCTGCGACGAGTAGAACTCGATGAGGCGATCAATGTGTTTTTCGTATTCCGTCGGATCGAACGCGACCATGCCGATGCTGTTGCCCTTGCGGTACGCGTCAAATGCCTTATCGAACTCGCCGATGCGCTCCCGGGCGAGGCCAATCTGAAAATATAGCTCGCGCCGGGTCGGGACCATCAGGTTGGGGGCGACGACATGCCTCTCCGCAATTGCGATCGCTTCCGCGTACTCGTTCGTATGATGCTTCATCCGCGCCCACACCAGCGCCGTACGCGCATCCTCCATCCCGCTCAGAATGATGGGCGAGAGGGTGGCCTCCACCAGATCGTAATCGCCGCGCTTCTCGGCCGTGGCCGCCTTGGCGCCGATGGCGGGCAGGAAGTTGGGATCGAGGTCGATCGTCTTATCGAATTCGGACATCGCCTCTTCGTATCGGCCTTGTGCATCGTGCGCAAGGGCCAGGTTGTAGTGCAACTTGGGAACGCCGGGACGCAACTCGATGCATCGGGCCATTGTCGATGCGCACTGATCGTACATACCTCGACCAAAGTCGGTCGCCGCGAACGCCAGCAACGTATCGAAATCTTCCTCGTTCTCTTCAAGACGGGAACGGCAGATCGCCGCCGCCTTCTCGAACTCGCGATTCTTGAGAAGCTCAGCAAGTTCCTGTTGAAGATCGGTCATAGCGTTATCCGAAGGCCTCATTGTGACGCCGTACGCGTGTCGCGGCAGCGCCGAATTCTCATGATCGCGGTGATCAACCGCCTTTGAAACCGGCAACGAGCAATGAACGTCGTTTAACCGCCTGACCGGAGCAAGTCAGGCCATCATCGGACCGTCCAACAATCCTCCACCGCCAAGGGCCGCAACCAACGGTCCCAGATGATCCTCATAATGCTTGTACCGGTCGACGACACCCGGGCGTTCACTCTCGAAGGCGTTGCAGCACGCATCTTCCCACTCCAATCCGCAGAATTCGAGGATGCGCCTCGAGGTTCCCTCAGGATCCACCGCGATATCCTCGTATCGAACTTCCAGTATCGGCAGGCTCAGCACCTGTCCCCAGTGCTCCATGAGTCGCTCGTACTCGCGGTGATAATGACCCAGCGCCACAAGATCGGTGGAATAAGGATGCATCTCGGGCGCCAACGGAGAGAGGTAACAGGAGGTGCATTGCGCAACCGGATCGCGCCGACAGTGGATTACTCTCGCTTTGGGATACAACAGCTCGATGAACCCGAGAAATCCGTAGTTGTTCAACGCTTTGTCAATGAGACGCCTGGCGTCCGGATCGACCTGCCGGTGATGCGCGAGGCTTCGGTGGCTCAGACGATCGAGCGTACGACAATCGACGTCGGCGACGAATTCGGGAAAATCCTTCGACGACCTCAGCTCTGTGGCAAGACCGCGTACTGTCTCCGCGAGTTCCTGCGTCTCGCCGAGGCCACGCGCTTCACTGTGAGAGTCCAGAATCCCCTCGACCAACTTCGATCCACATTGCGGCATCCCCACCAGGAAAACCATCGCTTCTGATTCGTTCGATGAGCGAGGATAGTCCGCCAGCAGTTCCTCCGAGAAGCTGCTGATGGTTGCATCCACGTCCTTCCGAACCTGCGCGATATCAAAAAACTGCGACGTCGACCCGTTCGCGGTTTGAAAAGCAATGAACGCCTGATCGTAATCCTCAAGTTGTTCCAGGACCGAACCCAGACCATAAAGCAACTTGACTTTCATTCTTCCTTGGAGATTGGGAGCCGACAAATGCTTCTGAAGAAGGGCCACCGCTTCGTGATGTCGATCTACGAGCTGAAGCAGCGAGGCGTAAATGGAGGCGACCTCCCCGTCCTCGGTTCCCGCGGCCACCACCGGCTCCAGCAGAATCCGCGCATCATCGTGGCGGCCCTGAAGCTGAAGAACCTCCGCCTTGCCCGCCACCGCAGGAATATTCAAGCCGCCCCGCAGAGCTTCGTCGTATGCGGCCGTGGCTTCCTCCAGCCGCCCTTGATACATGCGAGTCTTTGCCAACGCGCACCACAGCAACACCGAACGACCATCGATGCGCAAACCACGCTGAAAGCAATCAACGGCTTCATCGAAGCGACCACGCTGGCCCATGATCCCGCCCAGCATGTGAAGAGCGCCGGCATTCTTCTTGTCGCGCTTTATCAGACGACGGCAGATCACCTCCGCTTCATCAAGGAGTCCCCGCTGAAGCAATTCCTGGGCCGTGGCGAGTTTGGGTGGAGATTTGCGAGTAGCCATTGATGTGTAGTCACTTCCATACTGAATCGCGGCGGTGCGACCAGATTGGAGTTTATACCAGAAACCTGTCGAAGGGTACTTGCCCGCGGCCGAGAGTAGAAACGTGTCAAAGACCAACCCTGTCGATGCGGTGGTCCCGGCCATACAGCACAGATCTGCGCGGGGTGCACGGCATGTGACACGCAGCCTCTGAGAAATCAGTCGGAAGAGATGGCCATAACTTTGGGTATTCCCAAAACTTCGGGAAATGTAGGTGTCGTTTTTGACGGGGATGAAATCACGCGAGCTGGATCGCCAATGAGCTTCAGACGCCGTAGCTGTCATCGGAAGTCAGCCGTGTTTGTTCAAATGAGGATCGAACTTTGTCCCGTCGCCTGTTGTTGATCATCGTTCTGATCGCAATCGATCTGGCTATCGTCATCACGTGTGTCACGCTGCCGGCCCAGGAGTGGCTCAACTACCCGATGACGGGGGCCATGGCGCTGACCGCGTACCTCTTGTGGCTATGGTTGGATCACGCCGTCTTGCGCCGACTGGGGCCGACGTTCGCACTGCGCGCTCAACCGTCCTGGCGCAAGCTCACCTTCGGCGCCGCGCTCGGCATGGGGGCAATCGCCCTCATCGTGACCGCCACTTGGTTCATGGCGGGATTCTCAACCGGTTCAGGATTCCAGGAATACGCCGTCGGATGTAGAGAAGCGCTGGCCGAAAGCTCGCGCAGTGATGGCGACATGATGTACATCCACAACCTCGGCATGGCGTTGATCATTCACGGGTTCAGCGCGCTGGCCGAGGAGATCGTCTTCCGGTCGATGGGAATGGGTCTGCTCATGATGCTGCTGTTCTGGATCACACGCATCATGGCTGGCAAGTTGGGCTTCGGTCCGGCGCACGGCGACCTCAACGAAACAGCCATCCGATGGAATCGGTCCGCATGGCTTGTCATCGGCGTGATAGTGAACCTCGCATTGTCCGTTTGCTTTGGCCTTATCCACGTGGGGAGTCCAGGTGCGACGACGATTTCACTTATCAACATCACGCTGTCAGGCCTGATCTACGGCCAATTGTTCATACTGCAGGGCAATATCCTCGGCGCATGGACCATGCACTGGTTCTGGAATGTCACTCAGAGCGCGCTGGGGCTTCCAGTATCAGGCAAACTGGTCGCGGATGGTCCCCTGCTCGGCTCCGGTTTCACCGGAGCTCGTGACGGAATCGTCAGCGGCGGCATGTACGGTCCGGAAGGGAGCATCATAGCCGTTGCCGTCCAACTCCTGATTCTTCTCTGGATCGCAAGGCTGAGCATGCACAGCATCGCTGGTGGGCGCAGAGTCACTTCGGGTTGAGTGATTACTCTGGCTACTCAAGCCTCAGTGGCGATACGTCAAGGATGCGCCATTCGTGTGCAGCAAGGTTGATCTGCTTTCACAAACCAATCCGATGCAACCGCCACCCCCCTACTTATCCGAATCGACCGCCCCCACACGCACCTTGATTCTCGTGAGCGTGCCGTGATACTGCCCCCTCAATGTAACCAATAGCCCACCGCGCAGGAGTCGATCGAGTTCGTACGATACCGCGGAGCTTTCCGCGGCAACGTGCAGCACACCGCCCTTGAGCGAAACAAGTTTCGTCCGCTCCGAGATCAGCGTCGGCACCGCCGCCTCCCACAAGGATATAAGCTCGCCGAGTTTGCGCTGCACGCGCTCCGACCGCTTCTGCGTGGCGTCAACAATCCTGGTGATCGAGACATTCTTGCCTTTGAAAGCGCGATGCTCGCGCAGCCTTTCGATCTCTCTTGCCGCCTGATCCACCGACATCCCTCGGGCTTCAGCCCGCGTGCCATCTCTCGCAATGGACTGGCCGCCGGTATCGCCGATCTCCCGGCCAAGCTCTTTGATCCGTCTGACCACCGCTTCTATCTTCTCCCCTGTGGCCTCGATCTCGCCGGCTGGGTCCTCATCGGCTGCGCGCGTATCCGGAGACCCCGGCCGGGCAACCTTGTCGCTTTCCGGGTGTTGAGAGTGACCTTCAGCCATGCGATGATCCTAACGCCCCGGCGATTGCGCGCGCCGCCTCCTTCACAGAAATCGGCACAATGACTAGTGGCCTCACATTGAGCCGATCTCCGCGCCCCGCCCTGTCTTGGGCTACCCCGCCGGATATAGACTGAATTGAGCCCCCCTCCTACGCAGCGGGCCACGCCGGTGCTATTCTGACGCCATGACCGTGATCGCTCTCCGCTCCATCACCAAGCGGTTCGGACAGACCACCGCAGTAGATTCTGTCGATCTGACCATCAACCGCGGCGAGCTCTTCTTCCTCCTTGGCCCCTCGGGATGCGGCAAAACTACGCTCCTGCGCATGATCGCGGGCTTCATCGAGCCGACACGCGGCCGAATCATGTTTGGGGAAGAAGACGTCACCCCCCTGCCCCCCAACAGGCGCAACACCGGAATGGTCTTCCAGAGCTATGCCCTCTGGCCTCACATGACTGTCGCGGACAACGTCGCCTACGGCCTGAAGATCCGCAAAATCGTTGGCACCGAAAGATCGGACCGCATCGCAGCCGCCCTGAAAGCGGTCAGAATGCTCGATTACGCCAAACGCAAACCGAACCAACTGTCCGGCGGGCAGCAGCAGCGAGTCGCCCTCGCCCGCGCTCTTGTAATCGAACCTACGGTGCTGCTGCTGGATGAGCCGCTGAGCAACCTCGATGCGAAACTGCGACTGGAGATGCGCACCGAGATCAGGAGACTGTGCACCGAGACCGGCATTACCACCGTTTATGTTACCCACGATCAGAAAGAGGCGCTGTCCATGGCCGATCGCGTGGCTGTGCTCGATGCCGGCCGCGTGATGCAGGTCGGCCCCCCCCGCTCCCTTTACGATCGCCCCGCTTCCCGCTTTGTTGCCGACTTCCTCGGCGAGACCAACTTCCTCTCTGCAGTGGTCAGTGGCACCGAGCCCGGAGGCATCATGCTGGAAACTGCTGCGGGTCCGCTGAAATGCACTGCCGGGCCTGAGGATACGCCCAAGGGAGGCAACGTGACTTGCTCGATCAGACCCGAGTCTCTCCGTTTCACAAGCTCGCCTGATGGAGCTAATCATCTGTCAGGCAAGAGGTTACATAGTATTTATCTCGGGGAAATAGCTCAGCATCTGATAGAACTGCCCGGTGGCGCCGTTCTCAAGGCCCTGGAGCTGAACCCTCAGCGCTTCGGCAAAGAGGGCAACACCGTCCATCTTGCAATCGATCCCGATGATGTAACGATCCTCACCGATTGAAACCGACTCCTGGGGCCTGGTGTGCCGACAGGTCGTACTCTGCCGCTGCAACAGCCGCCGGATCAACAAGTAAGAAGAAACGCTAGAAACACGCGGTGATCGCCGCATTTAACGGCATTATCGCGTTCATTCGCCGTAAATGCCCGTATTTGCGGCAATTGGCCCAAAAGTCTGCCGGCTTGATCTGTTCGCAGTTTGTTCAGGCGGCCTGATGCGCTGCTGTTTCTTTGGCTTTTGGCAGATCAACGGTGAACACCGCCCCCCTGCCCGACCTCGATTGCACGGAAATCCCACCGCCCGCAGCCTCTACGGTGCGGCGGCAGACCGACAACCCGAGACCGCTACCTCCCGGGCGATTCCCAGCCGAATCGGCCTCATTCTCTCCCCGCGGCGGTAGGCTGACAAACGGGTCAAAAAGCGTCTCAGCTATCTCATCAGGGATACCCGGCCCGTTGTCCGCGACCGTGATTCTGATGCGGCCATCTTCCCGTTCTTCGGTGGAAACCCAGATGCAGCCATCGCCGTGGCGATGAGCGCAAAGAACCCGTCGTGCATTCAGGATCAGATTGAGCAGGACTTGCAGCAGAGATACCGGCTGAATCGCGACGAACGTCTGAGGCTCAATCTCGTGGATTACCTCTATTCCATCTTTGGCAGGATCCCTGGCCACGCAATCCAGGGCCGCCTCGAGAGCCGATTCAACGTCAGTTCGTGCCTTCTCTTCGCGAGGCGGTGCTGAGAATCCCAGTATGGCATCAAGTATCTGTGCAGCAGACTGGATGCCGGCCACTGATCGGTCAAGGGCCTTTCTGAGGAAGGCCGGATCATCCTCGCGGCTCTTGGCA
>PJEL010005693.1_pt1 | contig 10027 bp, 7 predicted proteins | sample 1853271 | NCBI WGS metagenome assembly PJEL01 (sample SAMN08108733, study PRJNA415343) | Invertebrate metagenome, whole genome shotgun sequencing project. | host: Globobulimina | place: Sweden: Gullmar Fjord | collected 2015-08 | reverse complement strand
ATCCGATTAAGCCGAACAGGTTGCGGTTTTTACCGTTGCCCGAATACTGAATAACGGGGATGCTACAATACTATCCTATGAAATGCCACAACCAGTACTTGTATGTAAAAGCTCTGCCTCTTTATTATCAAACAGGGTATTTACAATTGAAAAAGCAATAATCTACGAATCTTCATACCGGCTGGAAAAAGGAGAAGGAATTTTGCTGGTAAGTGATGGAGTAACTCAGGCAGGTCTGGGAAACGGACTAGCTTATGGTTGGGAGATCAAGGGAGTGGCCAGGTATATCACAGATCAGATTATGCTACATAATCAGGATCCATTACTGATTCCTGAAACAGTGCATGATAAAGCCAGACAATACTGGGGAGATATAAAAGGAGATGATTGCACAGTAATACTTGCACAATCAAGAAAGGGAATCATCCTGAATATCATGCAATCCGCTGCAAATCTATCAGCTTTTTAATATCAACTGATAAAGCTTGCCACTGATGGCCAATTTTCAACTCTTGAAGGTCACCCCAACCTACCGAACGCAGCAACCTTCAGGAGTTATTTGGATATTTATTTTATCGTTAAAAACCTTGTCCGTTGAGCACGGTCAAATACATCGACTCTGCCCTGAAATAAATCCCCCCATGAATGGGGGAAGGGTGGTGTGACACACTATGATATTTCCCTGAACTGGAAAAAGCTTATAATTCCAATATAATTAATCCTTCAGGTGACACAGGAAACTGATGCTATGATAGAAAACACCAGTGAACGGATAAAACCATCCACATACCAGAATATTCTTAAGTTTACAGTACTGCTCAGGCCATACTGGGAGAATATTATGGTCTTTATCCTCACTGGTCTTGTTCTGACTATTTTGTCTTTGCCCTATCCCTGGCTGACCAAGATGATGATTGACGATGTCATGTTAAGACAGGATAATTCCCTGCTTTATGTTATCCTCGGGGCAACATTTATATTAACGGTTTTCAGGTCCTTATTCTCATCATTAAGAGATTATTATGTTTCTTATATTCAGCATGCCATGGCCTATGATATTGAACTTAAATTTTTCCGTCATCTGCAAAAGCTCTCCTTTTCTTTTTTTGACTCAAGGGAAATCGCTGAAATCCTGTCAAGATTTTCTGATGCAGCACAGTCCCGGCGTATACTCATTGATATCGTCAACAGGATTGTAACCAACCTGCTTTATCTAAGCATTGTACCTTTAATTGTCTTTTTCATGAACTGGAAACTGGCATTAATAGCCGGTGTTACATTGCCGTGGCTGGCTTTTTCATTTTTTGTGCTCTCAAAGGTTGTCAGAAAATATGCCCGTATAACTGCTGAAAAAAGAGCAGAATTGTCAGCTAAAAATTACGAAGCCTTTACTGGCATAAGAGAGATCCAGGCGCTGAATATTGAGAACCGGATTATAAACCGGATAAAATTCTTGTTCCTGAACTATCGAAGGATAGATATGGAAATGGAGGTAATCAGCAATGTCCAGGGATTGCTGGGAGGCATTGCAACGGCAGCAGGAACTTTGCTTTACACATGGTTTGGAGCGACATTCGTCATAAAAGGAGAAATGACCGTCGGGGAGTTAATCGCTTTTACTACTTTTATCGGATATCTTTATAATCCTTTGACAGATATGGTGGGACTTTTGGTTCCTGTCCAGGAAGTGCTTGTCTATACCAAAAGGTTTTATGAAATTTATGATATTAAGCCTGATATTCAAGATTCCCCCAGGCCTGTAAAGCTGAAAAAGATAAGAGGGGAAGTGGCTTTTTCAGATGTTAGTTTTGGATATAATACGTCAGCTGAACTTTCACTTAATAAAGTCAATTTAATTGTTCCGCCAGGCTCCAAAATAGCCGTAGTGGGCCGGACAGGATCCGGCAAATCCACCCTTGTCAGCATGATACCCAGATTTTATGAGCCAAAAGAGGGCGCCGTCAATATTGATGGAGTGGATATCAAAGATATGCCCATTAATTTTTTACGCTCGCAGATTGGTGTAATGATGCAGTCTCCTTTTATTTTTACAGGCACCATTTATGAGAATATCACCTGCTGGAAAAAAGGGTTTTCCCAGAAACAAATGATTGACGCTGCAAAAACCGCCAATGTCCATGATTTTGTATCAAAGCTGCCCCAAGGATATGAAACGCTTGTGGGTGAAAAAGGAGAAACATTATCCGGTGGAGAAAGGCAGCGGATTGCATTAGCAAGGATAATTTTATTGGACAGACCAATATTAATTCTTGATGAAGCATTAAGCAGTGTAGATCAAAACACCCAGGAATTGATCGGGGTTGCTTTAAAAAAAGTGTGTAAGGGCCGTACGGTATTTATCGTGACCCACAGAATAGAAATGGCAAGGGATGCGGATATCATTATTGTCATGGACGAGGGTCAAATTATTGAGCAGGGCTCGCATGAGAAACTTTTCAAGCTAAAAAGCGCATATTACAAACTTCACCAGAATAATTTTCAACACGAGGGCTAAATGAAAAAAATTATCATCATTACATTTTTGTTACTAGCTTTGGGTTCCTGTGGAACCCGTTTGGCGTATAGTCCCAAAGACCTTAATAAGGATCTGGTTATTGACACTAAAATAAAAACAGGGGTTCTTAAAAATGGATTGCGGTATGTGATCCGGGAAAACAAAACACCGGAAAAAAAGGCTGAATTCCGGTTAGGGATTAGCGGCGGTTCTTTGCTGGAAAAAGAAGACGAAAAGGGACTTGCACATTTTATCGAGCACATGGCGTTTAACGGCACCCGGAATTTCAGCCGAAACCAATTACTTGATTTCTTAAGGGAAAACGGAATGTCGCTTGGGAAGGATATTAACGCCTACACCACTCACACGGAAACGGTTTACAGGTTTTCATTACCAACAGCGCAAAAAGGGACGATCGATAAGGGATTTTTAGTATTAAAAGACTGGGCCCATGATATCCGGTTTGACTCCGATGAAATGAACAAAGAAAGAGGTGTCATCCTGGAAGAGTCGCGGGCAGGAAAATCATTAAGCAAACGGGTAAAAGATAAAGTCATGCCTCTTGTTTACGGGAGTTATTATACGGATTATCTCCCCATTGGCCAGGAAAATATCATTGAAACAGTCTCACATCACAAACTGAAAGAATGTTACAAAAAATGGTATCAGCCCGGGCGAATGGCAGTTGTGGTTGTCGGGGACATTGACGCCGATGAAATCGAAGCCAAAATAAAGTCAGCTTTTTCCGGCCTTAAAAATGACCGGGAACTGCCGGCACTAAAAGATTTTGATGTGCCCGAATATAATGAATTCCAATATTTGAGTGTGAGCGATCCCGAACTGACAGAGTCAGCCATAGGGATTTACCAGCATATCAAAACAAGAAAACTTCTCACCCAGAGGGACCTGCGCCAGTATTTGATTGAACAGATGTATTTATCCATTATAAAAGATCGCCTGAAAAAGAAAAGCTTATCAAAAGCATCCTATGATCAGGTAAATTGCTTCCAGGACTGGCTGACAGCTTCTGATGGCGTTTTCTATCTTGAAACACGGGTGAAGAAGAATCAGTTCCAACAATCATTTGAAGAGATCTTCATAGAATACGAACGCCTAAAGCGTTACGGGGTTTTGGAATCAGAAATAAAGGAGGCTAGAAAGGCGCTACTGGACGAGTCCGGAACAGCTCTCATCGAACAGGTTACAAAGACATCACGATCATTTGCCGACTCTTATATTCACAAATCCCTCTATAAAAGTAATATCTTTTCCTTAAAAGAGTACAACAGGCTATGCAAAAAGTACCTGCCTTCCATAACAGATGACGATATCAATCAGTTTTTAAACCGTATCGATTCAAATGACAGGGTGATGGTAAGTCTCGGGAATAGTGGATCCCTTGATGCTTTTCCAAACCGAAATAAAGTAGAAACCGTGATGGCAAAAACCAAATCAATGGAGATCGGGCTGTATTCCCATAAAACGGAAAAGAATTTGTCCGTGGACACGCTCTCAAAAGGCAGTATTGTCAAAACAATCTATCATAAGAAAGCCAATGTCACCGTACTTGAGCTTTTCAACGGGGCCCGGGTCGTTCTCAAACCCACTTTGTTTAAATTAGATGATATCGTTTTCAGTGCCTACAGCCCGGGAGGGCTTTCTTTGCTGGCCCCTGAATTCATTCCTTTGATGGAGCTGGCAGATCCCATATTCAAACAGTCGGGGTTAGGTCCTTTAACAAAACTGGAGCTATGGACCAAACTCAAGTCCAAAAAGATAAATGCTAGTATTTATATTGAACCCCATGAAGAAGGTATCAATGGATATTTTTCTCCGAAAAACATGGAACTATTTTTTAAATTGATCGGCCTGGGGTTGTCTAAGCCCCGGATAAAACAGGATGCCTTTGAAGAACAAAAATTAACATATGTCCGAAAAAAGCGGGAAATGCAGAATACAGCTTTTTGGAAATTACAGGAGAAAATTCTTCAGACAGCCTGGGCGCCAAGTGAATTCAATGAGATGATCACGGCGGACTCTATCCAAAGGCTTGAGTTTTTTTCCAGCAAAGAGGCCCTCCAGAGTCGATTTCAGAATGCAGGTGATTTTACGTTTCAGTTTGTGGGCAACTTTAAGATGCATGAAATCCTGCCGTTGATTGAAAAGTATATTGCCGGGCTTCCTGCAAGCAAAATTAAGGAAAAACCAAAAAATGTGAACTGCAAACCATTGCCAGGAAAGTTTTTTGTTTCTGTCAATGAAAACCTTGAGAATCAAAGTCATGTCTTTATTCAATTGAATCATGATTACATCTTCTCTGAGAAAAGGCTCTTTGAGTTTTCTGCACTTGAAACCATTTTAAATATCAAAATCAACGAGGTGTTAAGAGAGGAGAAAAGCCTTATTTATTTGGGTCACGCATAGGCGAGATTTTTTTCTCTGAAACCGTCACCCCATTCCGTCATAGGAATTGTTTTGACCTGTGCACCTGAAAATGTGGACCAAATGGTTTCCGGTGTAAAAACAATCCTTAGAAATTTACAAGATACTATCTTATCTGAAGATAAGATTTCACAGATCAAACAAATACATTTAAATAATGCAAAGGAAGCCAGACAGGATAATAACTGGTGGTCCTATGCAATAAAAGAACTGGTGATGCTGGAGCAGGACCCTGACGATTTAATGAATTATGAGAAATATATCAATGACTTAACGCCGACAAAGTTACAGAAACATGCAAAAAAATATCTGGATGAAACAAATATGCTGGTTGCAGTTCTAAATCCCAAGGAAACCGAATAAATGAGATTAAGGGTTCAATTTATTTTAGTTGACCATATCTTGCGGGTGTTTTTAATTCTCCTTGCCACCTTTTTTGCCATGCTATTTGTTTTGGTTTGGTATTTCAGGATGGATATCACAGCAAAGGGGGAGGGAAAAGTTATTTGTTCCCAATGGATTGATGTCAAACCTGAAATCGATGGGATAATAAAGAAAGTACATGTACGGGAAGGTGATAAAGTCAGCAAGGGAGACCTGTTGTTTGACCTGGAAGACCGGGATAGAAAACTTGAAACCCAGTCAAGTCTTCAAAAGATAGCTGAAATCAAGAAAAACATTGCCAATATAAAACAGAACCTTGCTATCAGGAAAGAAAGCGTATCCGGTGCCATTGCAGAGGCCAAAGCATCTTTGAACGAAGCACGGGCTGAATTCAGAATCATGGAAAAGGGACCCAAGAAAGAAGAAATCCGTCTTGCAAAACGAAAGATTGAACGCGCGCATCAACAGCTTCAAAAGGCCTCCCTTGATTTTAAAAGAATGGAAAAGGCCTTTTCATTAAAACTGGTTGCCCAACAGGAAATGGATAAGGCTACCCACCAAGAAACAATAGCAGTTACAGATCTTTCCCTTGCCGAAGATCAATTGGCCCTTTTGATGAATAAATATGACCGGGACCAGCAGGCTTCTTCGCGTGCAAGGCTGGAAAGGCAGAAGGCGGTTCTTGCCAAAACGCTAGTTCGCAAAAAAGAGATTGAGATTTTGGAGCAGGAACTTATTACAGCACGAGAATCCCTTTCAACAGAAGAAAAACGACTTGAAGCGCTGACCATAAAGCTCACGCTTGCAAAAGTTAAAGCACCTATTTCCGGAATAATTATGACCTATGACACCAAACATCTTGAGGGAAAAGCGGCGACAAAAGGAGAGGTTGTCCTGAAAATAGGGGGAACGGATGAATATCTTGTTGAATGCAAAATTTCTGAAAAGGATTTTCCTTTGGTAAAAATAGGGCAAACTGCCCGTATCACAATGAAGCCGTTTCCTAAGGGTGAATACAAATTATTTTCGGCCACGGTCACAACAACGGGAATTGACAGCCAGGCAGGAGGGCCATCCGGCGAGATTGGAATGGAAGCAAAGATGACTGCACTGATGAATGGAGCGACCGCCTTAAAGGAAAATTATTACCCGGTCACCTTAAAGCTTGAGAAACCCTATCATATGGTTCTGTTTGGAAACCGGTACGAGGTTAAACCAGGCTTTTCCGCCAGTGCTGAAATCATCGTTGAAGATGAACGTATTGCAACTTTAATATTTAAAAGAGTTCTTCGCATTAAGGGTATGCTAACCCTTGATAATATTCATTTATGAAAATAAAAATATTATTCATTTGTGTGGTTTTAGGACTGTCTATTTCAAGTGCGAAATCCCTTGAACTATCCCTTGATGAGGCAATAATACTGGCGCTGGAAAACAATTCTGAGGTCCGGATCAGCAGGCTTGAACTTGAAATAAGAAACTCAGAAGTTAAAAGACAAGTCGCCCAATACATCCCGGAATTCACTCTTGATTCTTCTTATACTTATTCAGAAGATGATCCTGATTCATCTAATTTATATACAAATAATCAGGATTATCAGGCAGTCATTTCCCAAAAATTACCTTTGGGCGGAGAGCTTACATTATCTGCTAAAAATGGGAAATCAGATTATTCTTCCTACCAGATGGAGTCTACAAGTTACAGGCTTGATTCCGGCTTTTCCGTTGAACCTTATACGCAAACAAGCACCGCTGCATCCAGAGACAATTATAATTCTGAAATCAATGTGTTCTACAGACAGCACCTCCTAAAGGACGGTATAATTGGCCCAGCCTTTGCCCCAATCAAAGAGAGCCGCTTTAATCATGCAATCCAAAAAGATTTTGTGGCTCAGTCCCGCATAAATCTTATTAAACAGGTGGAAATTTCTTTTAATCAGACAGTGTTGAGGCAGAAAGAAATAAAAATTTATCATCAGGTCTTTGAGATCAACAAACAGCTTCTTAACGACTTAATTTTAAAACAGCAATTGGGCATGATACCGGAAATTGATATCATGTCAGCCCGGATAAAATTAAATGAGGCAAATGAAATGTTTTTATCCTCCCGGATCGCTTTTGAAGAGACTGTTCAAACCCTAAAAACATTGCTGAATATAGAAGAGCAGATAACTGTGATTACACAATTCAAGCCGGATAGAAGTTTAAACAATTTAGACGATCTTATTTTAATAGCGCTGAATAATAATAAAGAAATTTTACAGCTTAAAACAAGTCTGGAAAAAGAGAGTTTATTGGTGTCTGTGGCAAAGAACAGGTTTCTGCCACAGGTCGATCTCTATCTTAATATGATAAGAAAAGACCAGGGAGATTCCTTTGGAAAATCAAGTGACCTGGAAGAAGTTGAATATAGAGCAGGGTTAGCATTTACTTATCCTTTCTACCCGAAAGATCCTGAAGAAAATTATTTACAGGCAAAAAAAAGATTAAAAAAAGTGAAGGTGGGTATTAAAGAAACCGAGGTGAGGATCACAAATCAGGTAAGCATGCTTTACAAGCAGATACAGCTTATTAAAGAAAAGATATCTATACAGACAGAACAGGTCCAAATTCTCAGGGAACGAATGGATTTGGCACTGAAAGCGTTCCAGGAAAGGTTGATTGATTTGAAAATTGTGTATGATATTCAAGATGACCGGATAGAAGGAGAACAAAAATATTTATTTTATCTGTTTGAATATCAGAGACTTCGGTCATCTTTAAACGAATTAACAGGACAATCGATTGAGCACCTATAATTTTAAAGTCAAGTATAACGATGCATAAAAAGAATAGAATTTGCAAAATCAGAAAGCTGCTTCAACAGCATGACATCTCTGCAATAATAATTACAAACAGGGATTCCCACTTAGGAGAATTTGTTGATGATAACTGGAAGCCTGTTAAGTGGATTTCAGGCTTTACAGGCTTGCAGTGTAGCGCTGTAATAACCAACGATCAAGCCAACTTATGGGCGGATGCCAGGTACTGGCTTCAGGCGGAAAAGCAGCTAGATGAATCTTTATGGGAATTGTTTAGATTAGGCCAAACAGGCGTTCCTTCACCGGAAAGCTGGTTAGCAGATCACTTGAACGAAGGTGATGTCGTCGGAATTGATGGATCGGCTTTCAGTGTCGCAGATGTAAGAAAATTTGAAAATCAGTTTTATAAAAAAAAGATAAAGCTAAAGCTAAAAAAGGATTTTAGGCTTGTGGATATTGAGTGGTTTGAAATACAGACCGGTTTTTTTTCCAAGGCATTTTCATTCCCTGTAATATTTGCCGGTCAAACCAGAGTATCGAAAATAAGGAAGATCAGAGAGATATTAAAGAGTGTTGATGCAGACTTTCATTTGATCGCAGCGCTTGATGACATCGCCTGGATTTTTAATGTCAGAGGCAATGACAGACCCCATATTCCTGTTATTGAAGCCTTCGTACTGATTGGACGGGAAAACACTGTATTATTTGTTAATGGAAATAAAATTCGTACAGATCTTAAGGCTGAGTTGGCTAAAGATAATATTGAAATACAGCCATATAATAATATCTATAAGGTTTTGTCCGATCTGGAAGAAGAAAGCACCATACTTCTTGATTCCCAAACAATAAATTATAATCTTTTTACATCGATAAATAAAGGTTGCAACATCATTGATGGGGTTAATCCGGCCTCAGGATTAAAGGCAATTAAAAATGCCATTGAGATTAATAATATCAAGCAAACTATGATTCAAGATGGCGTTGCAATGGTTAATTTCCTTTATGATCTGGAAACTTCAATAGGACATGAAATTGTCACGGAATTGTCTTTGGCGGAGAAACTCTTTAAATTCCGAAGTCAACAGGATTTGTTTATTAGTAACAGCTTCAAACCGATAGTTGCATACCAGGATCATTCAGCAATATGTCATTATGCTGTTAGTGAAGTAAGCAATAGGCAAGTCAAAAAAGAAGGCCTTCTTCTTGTAGATTCAGGGGGGAATTATTACAGCGGCACGACAGACATCACACGGACTATTTTATTAGGCAAACCTTCAAAACAGATGATACAGGATTATACTTTGATTCTGAAAGGCCATATCTCCGTTGCAACAGCTGTTTTCCCGGAAGGGACGCAAGGGTATCATATAGATTCGCTGGCCAGACAGCACTTGTGGAAAGAAAGGATGGATTATCATCATGGCACAGGGCATGGCATCGGATTTTTTTTAGGCGTTCATGAAGGGCCTTGCTGCATAAGCTCCCGCCCAATAGGTGGCGCATTGAGTGCGGGCATGCTGTTAAGTAATGAACCGGGCATTTATCGTAAAAAACAGTACGGTATAAGAATCGAGAATATGATTCTTGTCGTTCACGACCGGAGAAATGACTTTGGTTCTTTTTTTAAATTCGAAAATTTAACGCTTTGCCATTTTGAAAGAAAATTGGTCGATAAAAAGCTGCTTTCCGCCAAAGAGATCAATTGGCTAAATAATTATCATAAAATAGTTTACGAAAAGCTTGGTATCCACTTAGAAAAAGAAATGCGCTCATGGTTGAAAGAAAAAATATTAACTCTATAGTTGTCCAAGCCAACCCGGACGTGAAAACGTGCAGACTTCCGGCATGGTGTTGAATCACGAGAAACGATTTGAACGGAATAACC
>PJEL010005692.1_pt1 | contig 10028 bp, 23 predicted proteins | sample 1853271 | NCBI WGS metagenome assembly PJEL01 (sample SAMN08108733, study PRJNA415343) | Invertebrate metagenome, whole genome shotgun sequencing project. | host: Globobulimina | place: Sweden: Gullmar Fjord | collected 2015-08 | reverse complement strand
ACATCATCTGTTAATTCATATTTCATTTTATCCCCTTAATTATGCAAATTTTAACACTTCATTCCTCAACTCACTCTCTGTACACCCTACTATTTCAATGGAGAGTACAACACACGCACTATAGAAATCATTAAATTCAATATCATCCATAGAAGAGAATGAGATTGATTTGTATTCTATGTGCTCGACTCCTTTATGATCCATGAATACATCGTATAACCCGGTATTCCTTTTAAAGAAGTTCACCAATTGTTCAGGTTTCTTGTAATAATCTTGGTTATTCAATAGAAGCTGAACCAATGCGTAAAACAGCTTATGAAATTGTACGTTCCTTGGCCGTTTAATCTCTACCCTACACTCACCCTGCCTTAGCTTGTCAAACTCAATTTGAGAGGCCCTGGTTGGTCTTAAGCAGCCATCTCCTTTATTCATGAACAGAATCATAACATTACCAATTTTTCATCCATTGGAATACCAAAGCCTTCCAGCATCACGAAAACAGGTCCTCCAAGTATAGTAAATATGAACCAAACCATTTGCGCTAGCACTAAAATCGGATGATTTTTTAGCCATCCAAAGTTATTTGAGAGCGCACAGTATGTAAATATTGCATAGACTAAAAGTACACCCCAACATAATATAATTTTATTCATATTCCTACAATCTTAAATTCAAGTTCGCTTCCAGATTCATCCAATATTTCTTGGTCTGTTTCAGACATTACCAGGTCCCATTGAGGACTTGTGTTATAACCTTTTATTTTCCAACTCCACCCATTTTTATCATATCTGTTCTTAGCTCTATAGCATCTCCTTACAACCTGAGTATCACAATCTGGGATTATACCAAGCCCCGACCCTATGCCGATACGCAAAGAAAAAAAACTAATATCTACGGCTTTTCTAAAAGGTGGCAATTTATCACTGTTCATATTCCCTTTATTAAAATAATTCTGGCAGTGTGGATTTTATTTTAACCACTACTTTCTTATTGAGGAGGCTAAAATCTATTACTGGGGATTTATACTTCTTGATAAAATTCCAAGTTTCTTCAGTTATTAATTCATGATAAATAACACCTAAAAGCATTGGTATCATCTTAGAATTCCACCCTTTCTCTGCTTTGATCTTTTCAAATTCTTTCTGTATAAAGGCTTCTGTACAGTAATTTTCAACAATCTTGTCTTCAAACACCATTACACCCTTAATAACTGGAGCGCCCATACACTTAGTATGTTTTTCTTTGAATTCAGAAGAAACAAGCTTAGCCCATGTCTGCCGACCGTATTTATTACGGTACGAGTAATTCTTAAACACGACTCCTTCACCGTTTCCACCTCCGTCGATTACGAGGTAATTGTTTTTTTCAAGAGTTTTATGCATCTGTCCACTTGACGGGTTTTCAAAGACACACAGAGGAGGAATATAATTTATTTCGTATTTTTCAAGAAGAAGTTTATATTCTTCATAGTGCAAATATTTATAATCGTCGCAGACATCGAACACATAAAAATCCTTCATTGCCTCTGGCCGATAATTTTCGAATGTGTGTTTGACGAGCCATTCCCCGTACAACCTGAGATCAGGATGGTCGTTTAAAAATCTTGTAATATTACGTTGGTTAAATGCCCAGCAACAAAAACCATGATTATCATTCCCTGGGGACAATACTCTATTCCGGCTACCGGCACATACTACACCATCGTCAAGCCACATGCTGGCGTTAGTCCCGTCTATCTTTGGAAAAGCGTACACCTCTCCAAGTTCAATGCCTTCTGTTTCATCAGTATTTAATCTTTCAATATGCTGGTATTTATTAAATTCCATTATATCCCCCTATAGTCTGTTATCTTTCTAACCTTACCCTTAAACATGATCTCCCTAAAGTTTATAGACCTGTACCGATAAAGAAACATCTTTCTCCTAATCCCATAATCGGTCTGAGAAGCCGACCATGTTGACTTCACCTCCAAAACCCACTCTTCACCATCGATCATACATCTAAAATCTGCCGAGTATTTGCAAGCGCGAATATTATGTGTACCCCTTTTAAACTTATCAATCAAGACAAAACTAGGATGAAATTCAAGTATCTCAATAGAAGGATCTGCTTTCAGTTCAAGATAAACTTTCCCCTCCAGCTTAGAATCGAATTTAACCCCGTCTATAACCAGATTCTTTGAATTGGTCCTGCCCTTCTTTCTTTTAATCATCCAAATATACCTTTACTCATTTATTAGCATGAACCATCACAAGGAGCGCAACCGCACTCCTCACAAAGCGTGGGAGAGTAGTAACATATATCGTTAGAAATCCCATTTTCATCAACCGGCTCTCCGCAGAATCACATTCTCCAACTATTTCATCTTCAGTTTCAACTGGATCACAACACATCATTTATCCTCCTTTATATTGCTAAAATATGCCAATCGTCTTGTCCGTCACAATCACAGTGATGTTCTCCATTTGGATCTTTGATCTTAGGGCATGGTATTTTTTTACCAACATCACAGGAACTGAAATCGCAACCGCAATCAGCCAAACATTCCAAATCACACCCACACTCACCGTCTTGATTCACTAAACCATCAAGATTATTAGCTCTTAAATAATCTGCTATGATATCTATTGCTGCTGGCATTATTTATCCTCCAATATTAAATTTATAAGTTCTCTAATCGGAAATCTCTCGTGCATCACGGCACCTTTCATGTACCTATCATAGGACATCGCTATCTCCAAAATCCTTTTCCGTCTAGGCTCATCATTAGCGTGAAGGAGAGCACCTTTTTCCCTCGCTAAATTAAGTTCTCTCTCTTGCCAGTAGTTATCACATTGCTTTTTCTTATAAGCCATGCCTGCTTCAAAGGCTGCTATCTTTTGGTCTGCGTTGTAAAGACTTCCATCGGCAAATCTTGTTGATTCTGCATACTCTTCCGCTGGGTCAGGTTCTAGCTTTCGGAATTGCATACTTGCTTCTATCAAATGAAGCAAATCAACTTTATCCCATTTGTTAGCTATTACGGAACTCTTTTTTAAGAATTCTTCCAGTATATCATTTGATGCTTTGTCTGTTTTTGCCATTATGTTCCCTTGTTTATACTTTTGTTTTGACATAAATTCCTCTTATCAACTGTGCTTCTCTATCAAACCTTGGTTTAGACAGCTCGATACACACCGAACAAATATTAGCCAGTGTAGCACTCCTGCGTTCACCACACCAAGCACATTTTCCCTTCTTAGAATAATGCCTTCCTCTTTTGCGCTCCTTAGAATAAATACTTTTCTTCCGGCACTCCTTACAACTTGTCTCTCTAGCATCTTTACAACTTCTATTGTAATAGTATTCATCCAGAGCTTTCATCCTATCGCATGTTTTACAAATTTTCATATTTTCCCAAATGCTCTGGCAACGGCTTCGGAACCGAATTCGTTACCAAGCATGTAAATTATATTTTTGTTTTTAGCTACATGCTTCGACCTTTTTTCTACATGCGAAGTGTCGCGAAAAATCCTTCCGTCTTTTGTAAGAAACTCTACATACCATTTTACTTGGGATTCATCTGAATAATCAGCAACCCAGTCACCGTTTAGCGCATAAAGTCTTTTTAAAACTTCAGCTGTTTCAATGGCCTGCTGCTTGATAATTAAAGCCTGTTCCTCAGTGGCTGCAATAGATCCTAACCCTATGTCGATGTCAGTTTCAAATTGATGATTGTTGCTTTTCCCAATAACTTCTCCACTTCCGTGTACGGTGTAATAGTATTCACCGACATTAGGAGAAAAGAATAGATCCATTTTCTTAAGATTCTCTATCTCGTCAAGCAGATTTCGTTTTCTTTCCTCATGCACTTCACATTCTCGTGCAAGTTCTACTTTCAATTTTTCTATCGTTTTCATATTTTCCTTTAATATGGTTGTTGCCCTACTTCAGTAAAGGTGTTGTTAGCCCTTTCGAACTTAAAATCAACGGCACCTAATTTACCGCATCCCTTAAATCTAATCTTTTGGATATAGACGGTGTTTATGTTAGCCTCAAAATCCCTATGCATCGTTAGGCAATTATCTGCTTTTGCGTACCAATTTTTAGACCCTGCTATATCGTGAGGTGTAACGATTGGGTACTCTCCATTTTTATCTTTCCTGATCTTTGTCGGATGCGCTACTATCCAACAATGAATATCTTTTTCTCTTACAAACCTCCTTACTTTTGTTAAGGATTTAGAAATATAATCCGTTTCGTTAGAATCTCCGCGACTATGTTCCAGTTCTGTCCAGGGATCAATTATGAGTCCATCAATCCCGTATAATTTTTTGATCTTTGCTGCATGTTCCAAAATGTCATCAATAGTGTGATCGTCCTTATCGGGCCAAATGTAATAATGGTGATCAGCCATGAATTTCTTAGCTAGGTCCATTTCTTCTGGAATCATCCTCCCATTGTAACCTTTCTCAAAAGGTTTCCCGACTATTATTTCCATCATATTCGCGGCATGTTCTTGGTAAGGGAAATTTTCTGGAGAATAGATGGCAAACCTCCAGTCATGGTCCAACGCCATACTCACCATAACATTATCTAACCATGCGCTTTTTCCGTGAGAAGGAATTCCAGTAATCAATGTGAGTTGTTTTTTCCTCACCATATAATGAGAATTCATAGCCATCCAAGCCTTGTTCGTTTCCATTGCCGGTGGTCTGCCGTTGTTATAAAGGTTCATTATCTCATCATCCAACACCACTATAGTAACAACCCCTGAATTGAAGCAGGTTTTAGCGTCCTCGACTATTTTGCTAACGGCATCCTTCCCAAACTTTACAAGAATGTCGTTAATATCCTTGCATCCTTCTTGGTATGTGGGCTTATAGCATTTTTCAAGTCCTATCCTCGCGGCAAGCTCGTCACGCATTTTAATCCCAACATCATCATTGTCCATAGCTAGAATCCACTTAGTCACTTTCGGAGCTATATCATCCAGCGACTTCAGATATGGGAGTGGAAGCTTTGTTATGTCCACATTCAGCGGCAACGCCCCGTTGGGCAAAGAAACAACATTTGTATGTCCACATTCAACCATAGAAATAGCGTCGATCTCTCCCTCTGTAATTATGCCAATGTCTGAATTTTTGTCGAAGCGAGGGGCATACATCACAAGCTCTGCCCCTTTGTGCATCCTCATATTTTTTAAGGAATCCCTATGCTTTTGATTTACCAACTCACCTTTAACAAAATAATTGAATGTAATACAAGTCTCGTTATTCCCAGTTTGCGGCATCCATTGGTCTCCAACTGTAACTTTGCATTTTGTTAGAGTACCAACCGAAATTCCACGACCAGAGAACCAGTCCTGAACATCGTCTGGGATGTTGTAGTCGATTGGTGTTGTTGGTCTAACATACTCTACTTTCTTTTTTGGCTGGATCAATTTATTTATCGGCATAGATGTATTCTTTCCATTAAGTCCTCCCTTCCATCCGCAATGATGACAAAACCATGTACCATCAAACAAGTTGACCGATAGGTCCTTAAGATGCTGCTTTCTTCGATCAGGCGTACACTTCGGACAGGTAGTTCTTTGTTGCTCCTGGCCACTCGCATTTGTGTTTATGCCGTGATTTATAAATGAGTCGTTCATACTTGGATCGCCTTTTTCTTTCCATTTGGTAAAAATTTATTTGAACTAACCGCAGTAGGTTGATTCAAGTAATTGTCGAAGTGAGATGGAGCGAACAAAGTAGCGGGAACTAATCTGCCTACCATATTCGGCTGGTTATGCCATTCAGCATATTTTATATCTATAACCGTTTTAAAATTCTCTTCAGTATACCCTTCAGAAAGTCTTCCATTTATTTTCTCTGCCGTGTCCTTCGAATCAGGATTAAGATTCTTCCCAATTTTACTATTCAGGTAGCTTATTATTCTATGCCGGGGCTCCTTATTTTTATCAATTGGGATCACGCCACTTTGTCCTGGTTGAGTATATACATCCTCTTTCTCTTTCTCTTTCTCTTTCTCTTTCTCTTTCTCTTTATGGTTGGAAGGTTTCTTGCCAGACACTTGCAAGTCTTTTTGATAATTGTCTTTTATATCCAGCAACTTAGGACATTCCAGCTTCCACTTTTCTCCAGAAAAGTCTGTCAAAAGTCTGTCACTTCTCCGACAAAAGTCCAACACTTGTCTGAGTTTTGTCAGAGAAGTCCTCAACTTTCGTCTTAGATAAGTCGGAGATATCTCAACCTTTCCGGTCAAAATTTTACCATTTTCTTTGGCTATTATTTCGAGAATACCAAACCATATTGTATATCCTAAATGAGAATATTCATCCATTAATTCTTGTATAAATGGATCTTCTAGGGAATCACTCATATGTTTGAACCATTTCATGCAGCCTTCCTATGTATGTTAATGTGACATTTTTTGCATAATGTGATGCCGTTTTCAATGACAGTTCTCAGTTCTGTATGAGTTTTATAAGGCTTTAAATGATGGGCGTTCAGAATACCTCCTTTTTCATTGCAATGTTTGCATGTATAATCATCTCGCTCAAAGACTAATTTTCTGAATATTTTGTATCCAGGGCTGTTCCGTCTGTCCGAAGTTCTTTTTTTTATGCGTCTAGTTTTTGCTTCGTATTCTCTCTTCGTGTAAACATGAATGGTGTCATTTAAAACTCATACATCCTCCAAAATCAAGTCCGTTAATTCTTTTATGTCTTCCCAAGTTGTATGCGGTGAATAGATTGTTTCTACTTTGTTTCTTATTTTTTTTGCCAATCTTTGAAGATTATCCTCTTTTGTTCTGTAAACTTCCCATATACTCATACTGGATGTTTTGAATATAGCCTTATCGCCATCGCAATCAACTAATTCACCATCACTATTTATCGTTAAATAAAAGTCCTTGCAATGGTGAGGTTTTTTAATCTTCTGACCACTTATCAGTATCTTCATCGCTTCTAAATCATTCATATTTTCTCCAATGGAATATAATTATACACTACCACACGGCCATCTTTCATACTTACGGCCCTGCTTACCCTTCCTCCCTGTTTTAAGCTTCTAAGCGCGTTGGATGCGTTAGAAGGTTTCATTTTTAGATCCTTGCACATATCCTTAAGAATCGTATCCTTCCGACTCTTGATATACTCAAGGATTCTTTTTTCGCTTTCCCTCATTGTTCCTTATGTAAAGCATCGATAAGATGATAAAAATTCCTATCGTATTGTTAGAAAAATCTATCTGCAAAAACCAGCAGACAACCATTATCACCAGGAAGAAGTATATTCTAAACATAATCACTCCTGTCCAATTTTTCAATTCTTTCAGCATCCTTCCAAGCCTTGCCCTCAAATTCACTTTGCTGGTCAATTTCATCGATAAGCTCATCCAGTTCTTTCTGATTAAATGTAACACGCGTTATCTCAAGTTCTGGATGCTCTTCAGGCTCAAAACGAGTAGCTGCCCTGTAAGATCCTGAGATACTGTAATTGACTTTTACCGGCACCATGATTTCTATTTCTGTTTCAAATTCCATTTTTCCCCTTTAAAAAAATGTTAAAATAATATCATACAAAATCATCAAAAGAAAACAAACAGTTACACCGATGCACATGTCAACTCTTAGTCTGTATATTGCATCTACTAATTCCTTTTTTAATTTCTTAAATTCTTTCATTTCCAGTTTACTCCTAATCCTTGACATTCCCTGCATTTCATAACCCATGTCGGCATCCTGATTGTTCCTTTTCCAGCGCAATTATGGCATTCTACCGGACTCTTAGATCTTTGCTCACTAACCAAAGGATGTGAACATGAAGATCCGTGTGAATGACAAGGCTTGCCACAAAAATAACAGTATTCAATCATTTGTCCTCCAAAATCATATTCAAAAGTGTTTTGGTTAACTCCGTCCTTTCACAATCGAGCATTGGTCCAGAGTCAAGAATTTTAGCTACTCTTTGTATTTCATTCCATTTATAAGTAATCATGGCATCATAAGCGTTAACCAATATCATATAATCGTCTTCCATTAATCCTCCAATATAATATTCAACAGTTTATTAAATAACTCCGCTCCTGTGCAATCAACAACATAGTTGTCAACAAGTTCCTTAGCCACTTCTTTTATTTCGTCCTCTTTCTCGAACCAACGCTTACTCCCGACAACTTTATCTCTGACAGCCTCAAGCGCGATTACTGCATCAGTTAATTCGTTTACCATTTATCTCCATTAGGCGACCATTTAAGATCGCCAATTATTACAGTTTAGAAAGGTATATCATTTTCTAACGGTTGGTTGTCACCGAAACTTTGCTGACCTGGAGACCCGCCTGTCCAATTAGGCTGAGCCACTGGCTGACCTCCTGTCGCTCCTTGCGGCTGAGCATATCCCTGCCCCTGAAACGGCTGTTGCTGTTGCTGCCCTCCTTGCGGCTGAGCATATCCCTGTTGCTGAAGTACCATTATATTCCATGCAATCAAATTAATGTATGCAGTTGGTTGCCCGTCCTTGTCGGTGAATACCTGTCTTGATCCTCCCAAGTTATACTTAACATTTATTTTTGAATTCAATGCTATGTTATCAGCTATAGTCAAGCTTTTTCCTGATAACTGGAATTTGAAAAATTTAGGGTATTCTGGATGATCATCACAAAGGATGAACCCTCCCACTGTGAACCCGTCACCACCTGTTTGTGATGGGAATGTTTTTGTTGCTATTTTTTGAACTAAAGTCCCACTCATTTCGTTAATATCACTCATTTACTTTTTCCTTATTATTTAATATTTAATACTCACTGCAGAGAACACTGACAAAAGTGTTTTGTTTTCTATTTTTATCAAATCCATAATTTCCTACAAGTTAATTAAAATTTTTTATTTCAAGCAATTGTCCTTTGTTTTTTAAATCCTCCTTTGAAAAGTTAACAAAAAGGTCGTCGACCTTGGCTTCAAATCTTTCAACAATTTCAATAATCACCTCAAGAGAATCGGCGAACCTGATATTTTCATCAAGGAGTCTCTTATAAATTCCTTTGATTGTCTCATAGAATCCGACAATCTGGTAGTTATACGGATTTAGTGTATCCTTGGTAAAATGATGATCAGGGTCTTTCAAAACTTTTTCATGCAGAATCCAGTTATACCTATCACAACTTAGATAATATTTTTCAGTCAATTTTATCATCTAAGAGCCTCCGCATTGAAGTATTTATTTATATGATCTCCATTTCGTATAGCCTTTGCCACTTCTAGACTGTCTTCTCTATGCTCATCGTCGATTTTTGACAGGTCGTACCGTGTTTCGAGCATTAACTCATCAACCCCAAGCGTAGCAAAATGGTCGATCATCTGCCGTGGGTCGTGGTATTTTGGAGTAGTCGGTTTATTCTTATCGTTTATATACTTAGTTAAGTCCCATACCCTTTGCCAGTTTTCATTAACGACATAAGGGCATGATTGTTTTGTTTTTTTCTCGCTAGCACCAACATATACCATTTTTAAGTCATAAAGGAACCGAAAACAGCCCCACTTCACGGCGGCCCTTTTAAACGAATCGCTTGCCTCTCCTTTTTCCTTGTCTACATTTGACTCTGTTCCACAATCTGATTTCCAAACCCATTCCTCCCCAATTTTAATACCGATAGAGCAGAATAGATTTCCCTTATGTTCTGAATATTTGCATTGCCACCCGCCTTGACCGCAAACCTCGTCTAATTTGTCTTGCACTTGCCTAGCATCTACATAGGCAACACAGGTTGCTTGAGGTTTAAATTTACTGAATGACTGAACTCGCCATTTGTAGGGCATTGTTTCCTTTAGTTTTTTTAAATTCATATTATTCCCTTTTAGTTTTATTAAATTAGATTGCTATGGTAGCCATAGTCGTTATTGTAATAAATTCTCATAAACTACCGTAGCTTTCGGTCCTGAATGCAGTCTATAAGTTTTCCCATCAAAGCTAGGCACTATCCCCATCTTCCATAGGTCTATAGCAGGTTGGAATGGATTTTTTCCAGGTACGTGGTCAATGTA
>PJEL010005691.1_pt1 | contig 10030 bp, 15 predicted proteins | sample 1853271 | NCBI WGS metagenome assembly PJEL01 (sample SAMN08108733, study PRJNA415343) | Invertebrate metagenome, whole genome shotgun sequencing project. | host: Globobulimina | place: Sweden: Gullmar Fjord | collected 2015-08 | reverse complement strand
CCTGCAGCTGCAGCTTCGCGTTGACTTCATAGGTAGTTTCGGCAGCCACTCGTACAACCCCTCAGTGTGCGAAAACGTGCACCAGTGTCATTCTATCACGACGGGCACGCGGTCGTTTTTGGCGCTTCTTTTTCGTTCCAGGATCCGAGGTATTCCATGCTTCGCCGGACTTCAGACTCGGGCCAGCTCAGCACATCTCGATAACTCTGCGTCCCATAGCGACAAATGAACCAGACGCACTCCATGCAAATCTTCAAGTCCTGTTCCTGATCTCGATTACGGAGATAGTGCAGGACGTACTGGTTCATGACCTTTTGAGTGTGCCTCTCTCTCGGCGTAGGCGGCGGTTCGGGCCAACGCTCATACCCGGGCCAAGGGCCGTGTTCGAGGATCATCCCTCATCCCACGCTCCGCCAGCCATCACGGCCTGAACATCACTTTCCGACGCTGAGGTCATTTCAGCGAAAACGCGCTCGACCACGTCTTGCCCCTTGGGTCCGATCGCGTGAAACCACGCCTGGATCACCGACCGATTGTTGTTGGTGAGTTTCCCGCCGATCATATAGATGCATTGGTAGGTCTGCTCAAGTGACACCGCTTGGAAGTCCATTTTGGCACCGCCGGCCAACTTCGACGCCTTGAGCCTTTGCGCTGTGGTGATCTCAGTCATGCCAAACACGAGGTCACCCTCCTCGAAATTCGACTTGCTCCAATCGGCTCCTACTAGCTCCTTGGGCAGCGTAAATCGCTTGTAGGCCTTTCCTTTGTGTGCAGGGAGATGCGCGGCCTGGGCTGCGCCTTGCAATGTGCCAGCCGTCATCACACCTGTGCTCTGCGGAGCATGTGGGAGGCCTGCGAATCCTTCATCTAACGCGCTGTTGGTCATGGGCGCATTTTTACTGCGCATTGCCAACTGCCCGCGCCGTTCGAAAACAAACTCAAGCAAGACTTATCTTGCGGCGTTATTGATCCAAGTGGCGCGATCCGCTACGATCAGAGCATGGACGCCACACAAAACGCGCGGTCGTTCTCCACAGACCTGTTGCTGAGGCGGTATGTTCTCGACAGTTTGGCTGTGGGACGCCCTGTTTCAATCCAGACCTGCGACGACAAGTTCGCCGCAGGCCTGTTCGCTATTGGCAACCAGATGGGTGCGAAAATCACAGTCCGCCATTCCCCGGAGACGGCAGATTCGTGGATCATCAGTCTTGAGTCCGCCGCGGGCTCGGTGCACTTCGACCTCTACACGATGAATTGAGCCCCCCATGACCACATATATCTCCATCGCTGACGACATCACCGACGAAACCCTTCGGAAGATTGAGGACGCCAAGGGCGATGTGGTGGTCGTGCACGCTATTTGCCGGACCATTATGGGCCGGCGCAAACTCGCGCGCATCTTGAAGCGAAAGGGATGCCGTACCGAAGTGGTCCACAGGCTCGGATGGGCGACTTCTAGTCCTGCTGTTAGGGCAAGATCAAAGCCATGCTCGCTCTCGCCCTCAGCACAGCCCTTGCCTCCGCCCCCACAGCCGGTATTGATGGTGGACACCCACGAGGAGTCGCCGTCGGCGGCTGCCCCCACGGAGACGTCCAAATTGTCTCGTCGAAAGCGAAAGCGGACTACTCCGTCCGATTCGTGACTTCCCAAGCCACCGCCGATTGCGTGGTAAGGTGGGTGTCGGTGGCTCCGGGCACCGGGCACTGGCGAGAAGTCTCGTCGTTCCCTGACTTCCGTATCTATGTCACCAACGGCATCGCCGACCTCACGGTGCTTGCCAGATAAGCGCGCAGGAGACGCCAGCAATGGGCGAACGCCGGGACGGATACGAAGACCTCGAAGAAATTGACACGACCTACGTCCCCGGCCGCGGTGGCGACAGGGTCTGGATCCAGCGCTCTCGCACTGTGATCCGCAAGTGTCCAGCGTGGGCGCTCATCGCCTTCATCTGCGACCACCGCTGGCCCGCCAAATGCAACTACCGATGGGAGCGCCAAGTGTCGATCCGTCGGTACCGCAAGGCGCACGGCCGATGGATCGAAAAGTCCGCGATCAACATCCGGGCCGACGACTTCCCCAAAATCATGGAGGCTATCGCCGGCGTCGCGGATGTTGAGGTTGGTGAGCCGACCTGTATCGATCGAGCTCAGGTCGGCTGACTATTCGACCCTCTCGACTCGCTGGCACTTGCCCTCAAGGTTCCACGAGACGAAGTCCTCACGGCTGCCTGTGTTGACCGGGATTGCCCCGAAAAACACATTGCGAAACGCGAGGTTGACCGTCTCCCCGTTTGGGAACACATAGCTCGACCCGATGTCGATCTGGGTGTTTGTCCCTACCCGACGCTCGGCCACCGCGACGATTGCGTCTTGCAGTTCAAAAAACGCCTCATTGGCGAGCTGACCTGCAATCGTGATCGACGTGCCTTTGCCGATGCTGTCGAAGCGTGGTTGAGTCTCCCCAAGGAAGTTTTCTTCAAGAGTGTCCAGTTCGACAGTATATGAGAACTCAGTGATCGAATCGATCCGGTCCTCAAGTTGACCATTTTTTGTGATCAGGATGAAATTTTCCTGGCCTCGAATGCGCTCTGACATAGTCGTGATCTCCTAAATTGGTAACTCAGGCCTCTTCGACCTGCACGGTGGTGCCGACCTCGACGCGCAACAGCACCGTCAACATGGCCGGAAGGGTTTGGACCAACACGTTGAAGGCTTGAATGCCGACCGCGCGCTGGTCATCGGATGAATCGTCTCGAACACTGTATGCTGCGATCCTCTGGTTATCCGGATTATCCACGGACAGGAGGCCGTTGAAAAACACGTTGAACTGCGTCGTCAATGCCTGGCGTCGCTTGGGTGTGTTGAGCTTTTTGACGTACGGCTTAGAGATCCCGGCTAGCGTTTTGATCACAAAGTCAGCCATCACCCTTCGACTCGCATCAGCGAGGTTGGGGCTCGTCGTCGGGTCGACCGAAGTCACATCGGACTGGAACTGCGGCCCGTCGATCTGGTCGATGATTGGGGCAGTGATCCCGCTCGCCTTGAGATTGATGTAGTTGCCTAGCACCAATCCTGTTCCCCCTCTCTCAGGGTTGTAGGCATCTTCCAAGGCCAGGAAGGACAAGGGCCCAACATTGGTGTCGAACAAGGCCTGTCCGGCATTCTCCTCGGGGTTTAGGATGGACCGCACCGAGCCAAGAAACGAGTCTGCACCCGTTTCGATAATTCCATCGTCCGAAAAGCCAGTGCCACCACGGGCCCCGACGTCTGAAATTTCTGGAATCTGTGTCGTCACGCCAGGAAAAACGTACTGACGCCGATCGTTGCGCTGAGCTCCCACACCTTGGCCTGTGGACCCCGAGGCCTCTTCGATCGATGTCCCGAGGAGCGGGCGAACGATCGTCTTGCGTGGCGAAAGCCCGCCCTCAGTCGCTGCATTCGCATTGGCGAGCAGCGAGGCCATAATCCCCGGGCTCGAACGCGCCGAGCAGATGAAGTCATCATTGGCCGCTGGCGTATTGAGATCGAGCGTGGCCTCAATTGCCGTCGCATAGCGACCGTCGAGCTGGGCTGCCGAAAGCCGGGTCACCGCAGCCGCGTTCGTCACCGAGAATCCATCGGGCAACTCGTCGACGATCGTCGTGATGTCGCCAATGGCACTTGGCACCGCAGTGTCAAGATCTTCAAATGGGCGAACGAGGGCATCGAAGGTCCCTCCGCCCGACCCTGTCTCAATGTCTTCGAGCGTCACCCAAACAGTGCCGTCAGCCGTCCCCTGTACACGCGTACCTGCGGGGATGGTCACATCAGCCCCGTCCGCGGCGTCTGCGATGTCGGTGACGTTGAAGCCGAGGATTGGCAACAGGTCACCCGAGATGGCCTGCAAGGTGCCAATCGCCGGCGTCCCCGAGTTGCAAACTCGAAGGTTGCCCGTGGATGTTACCTCTGCCGTCAACGAAGCGACGGCATCGATGATCGTCGCCATCTCAGAGGCCGAGAAGTTATTGACGTCGAGCACGTTGCCGGTGCCATAGCCAGCTCGGAGTATAGCTGCCGGCGAAGTCACTGCCGGTGTGATGTCAGATGCTGTGACCTCGGCCTCGACCGTACTGGTGAAACTGACGTTGATGTCACCAGTGGACAAGATGGTATCGGTGCTCGATGCTGTGAACACCACCCCGGGCGCACCGGAGTTCTGCAGTGCGAGCAGGAGCCCATCTCTCAGGTTCTCAATAACCGCGTCTAACGACTCGTACGTTGCGTCAAAATCGGTCGAGACGCCTTGGACCAACAGATTGGTGCGGAGCGTGTACGTGCCGATCTGGGCGGCCGCGACGACGGTTGTGTCAACCTGTTGGACTGCGGCCGGGAACCCGAGAGTTATCGCCGCTGACGAGCCGTCGAGAATCGTGATAGACCCGGAGCCGCCTGCGATGATCGAGCTCAGCTCAAGCTCGCCAGCGTTTTCGGAGGCGATCGTCTGAGCATGGGTGGCATTGATCCGGGCGACTACATCTCCGACCGTGACGTCGGCCGCCGTAAATGTGGTGACCAGCGACGACTCGGCGTCGACCTGAATCTCCATCGTGAGGCCAGTTAGCCCCGTGAAGGTGCCAGTGACTCCCAGAATGGTGCCCTGAGTTCCGAGCACGGAAGCGATTGAGCTCGATGTACCGTCACGCTCAAAAGTGATGTTGTTGTTATTCGCTGCCGAAAATGGGCCGACGCCACCGGTCAAGCAAGCAAGCCGAGAAAACTCGACCTGGCCAGCCGAGTTGTCCACGCGGACACAGATCAAGCGGCGCCATTTTTTGTTGCGCAGCCAGATGAACCCATTGCCATTCCAGTTCTCGGTGCCGCCCGATTGCCGGGCTACAGCGCCGTCGTGCCCTGAAAATGTGGTCGGAAACCCCAGGCCTCCGAGCTTTTGCAGCTGATCATTCGCCGAGGTGAGCTCGGTGGGTTGATTGACTGCGCCACGCTCGAACTCACCGACGCAGACCATCGTTCCGGTCCCAGCCCCCTGGGGCAGTGACGGCGGTGGAGCGTCGATGATGTCGACCGACTCAATGTTGTTGATGACGCTATTGCCAGGGAATTGGCGGAAAACGCGGACGAAAGTCATGTTGTGTGGTCTCCGTGGTAAGCGCCGAGATTGGTGGTCCCGACGTGTTTGTGGCCTCAGCCACTGTCTATTGGTGCGTGCCCAACCGTCTGGTTCACGATTGGTTCTTGGATGTGCCCGGGAGTTGTGACGAGCTGGACGACCGACACTTGGGCTTGAAAGCGAGCCGTGAGTTCATACTCGTTGGCCTGAGCGCGGCCATCGTCGTCTGGATCCTCCATGCCCAGAAGATTTAGCCTGACTTGCCGGTTGTAGTATTCCGGCACGATTTGTCGACGACCTGTCTGGTCGTCATTGAGTTCAGCCAGGAGGTTTAGCTCAAAGGCTGCTCGAATGGCCCGACGCTCCTCGTGGTGGGCTGACAGGGTATGTACCACTAATTCCTGGGTGCATCGACTCACCTGCCGCAGGACGGTGCATTCACCATATGCGCCCTCTGTGCTCTCAATGAGAGTGGACTCCAAGTTTGGCATCTCATAGCGAGATTCGCCAACGGGCAAGATCACCGCCATCGGAAGTGGCTTGATCTGCTCTTCCCGTCGTGGCCAACCAAGCGCAACGCGCGAAAATACAAACGATGAGGTCTGCAAATCACCGTTAGCGACTAGGGCCTCAAGGTTGTGCCGATGCATGACCAATGGTTCAAGCAATCGCTTGAGCGCGATTTGACACACAACCGAAGAGTCAAGCTGCCTCGCTACGTTGACCGGCTCGACACGCTGCAGATAAGTCATACGCGTTGTGTCTGCAGGTCGACGCTTGTCGATCCCATCTCGACCCGTCTGCACCGACGACAAAGGGTCGAGAATGCCCACGCGATGCCCGGGGGCATAAGAATCGGGCGGATATGAAACCATCACAGGCATAGCTCAGCCCTTTGCTCTTTGCCTTTTCTTGGGGGGTTTCTTACCAATAGATGCGCGCATGGCCTTTCTCATCTCTTTTTGCAGATGCTCTGCAATCGCAGGCATGGTGCGCTTGAGTGGCCAGCGACCCTTAGTGCCCTTTCTTTTTATCTTCCACTGAATCGCTTGGACGATGCGTGCGGTCCGTGGGGTGCCAGTCTGTGACGTTCGCAGATGACGGCCCTTGCGAAGCCCAATTCGTTTCTTGAACCCCCATTTCAGAATCGCTTCATACGGCGGTTTTGCACCGGGTCTGCGACCGCGCTCAACGAAAAGCGAGTGAAATGATGTTGGCGACAAGATTGCGCCGTTTTCCGTCTCCTGGATATCCCAGTTGTCCGGCTTCTCGTATTCGCCATAGGCTCGAATTCGAAACGGATCTCTCGTCTTCCTGATCGTACGACCAACAGCGACCTTGCCAAAGGCTGCCGAGTCCCGGACCGCCTTCAATGAGTTGTGTTGAGCTAACGCGGCAACATGCCTGATGGCCGGGCCCAGCTCGTCAAGTCTCATCTTGTAGCGAGGCATTAGGTTACCAGTGTGGGCCGATTGAATGGAAGTTGGGTTGTGTCCTCGTACTCGGTGCCGATAGTCTGATCGACGCCGCCTCGGCTGCGCGATACTTTTTGCTCACGGAGTTCGACACGCCAGTAGAACCGCTGCCCGATCAGATACGGCTCACCGGCGATGATGAAGCGCCGACGCCTTGGAGTGAGGGGGGCTCCTGGGCAGCGCTGGTGCAGCACGATCTCGTAAAAGAACTCGCGCTCAGTTGACTTCTCTGCCCAGTCGGTGCCGTTGAGGTACCCGTGCAAGGTATCCTCGTCGACCTGAGCTGGCGAGACCTCCTCAAGCGTGTAGCCGCCCTGGATGTCCTCGCCCCAAACCGCACTCGTGAGCTCAATACCCTCGGCGTTACTGACCCGAACCGGCATCAGTTCGCAGCGATGGACTTGCTCCCAGACGCGCTGACGATTGCGCTCCTGCCAGACGAGGTACACCCGGTAAGGACGGAGCCCCGCGGCGTGAACGATCCGCCGGGCACCATCGAGTACCGGCTGAAACGTAACGCCGAACGAGCACTGATACTGAGCGTCTGAAACTGGGACGTTCCCAGGAAGCTCAGTTCCACTGGAGCCGCCACAGCTATCCACTGTCGGGACGTAGATTTTGGTCCCTTGCGTGATGCTTGGACCGGACGGCTGACCGCATCCGCAGTCCGCAAACCCCCTGATCGGGCCGCCGAAATCACCAGCACCAAGGACCGCCATGTTGGGACGATACCACGGTCAGCGCGCACTACGAGTGCACATGGGCGGGAACGAACCAAAAAAAAGAGCGCTACCCTGAGAACAGAGATAACGCCCGCACACTGTCGACTCATAGAGCCCATTTTCATGAGACCCGGCGGGGAGCTCACCTCCCACACATCGCGTCTGTGATGTCGACTGCTAGCTAAATTGCCGTTTACCGGCCCTAAAGCCTGCAGGACTCGGCTTGCAGCAGTATTACAGCGCCGCTGTCATCGCATATGATCTTCGTGTGTCGGGCATTCAGCAACACCGGGTCGCGTTCGGAAAACCTCGACGTCACGCCATCTCCAAAGCAGCCGAGGCACACGCCAAAAATCTCGAAGGGGATTCGAAACGCGACGCCCTGCTGATGGCGATGCACTACGCCGACGGAGCTGAGCGGGCGCGGTTGCTAGCCGCGGCCGCACAGGCCTAGCCCATGCACTCAGTGTAGACGAACGCCGCTTTCGATCGGCACGTGTTGAGGCGCGACTCGTTGTCCCCCTGATCCATGGTGCACTCGATTCCATTTTCAAAGTCTGCGGTATTGCCGACGCGCGTCCCACGGATGCAGGCTTCGAGCTCAGTCGCTTTCTCGACCATGCACCGCTGATGAATCACGTCGTCGGGATGGCTTGCCTCGCATTGCTCGACACAGATCAGCTGTCGCGTCGGGATAGCTTGCCACTCGCATCGCCGAGCCACTTCGCATTCCAGCCATTCGGCAGGAGGATCGAGGTTTTGGTCTTCGCGCTCCTGCTGACTTTGCCACTCACGGGTTGCCCCACTGCTCTCTCGCTGCTCGCATCTAACAGCTGACGCCTCCTGCTGCTGATCGTAGTACAGCTCGCACTTTTTCATCTCGATACGCTCCTCAGTAGTGCACTCGAAAGATTGCTCTTCAAGCTCCATAGTCAACTCGCCTGAGCTGAGGCAATCCTCTCGAAAAAATCGTGCCTTCACCTCACAATCCGATTTGTTGCTACTGGAGTGCGGTGGATTGTCGACATCGCAAGGCAGTTCCAGCAAGCACTCACGACTTATCAAGGCGCCCTCAACGTTGCACATCCATTGGCGGTACTCTTCGCGGTGTGAATCACGACACGGTGCCATGCACTCTGCTACAGCTGCGCTCCTTTGGGCTGACTGCAAATATGTGCAGTCGTACTTCACTTTGCACGCGAGCGGATATGGGTCAGCGCCCCCTCGAAGCTCAGCCCTGGCCAGCCTCTCGCAAACGTCAAATCGTGGGAGCTCCTTGATGCACGTCTGCGCGGCCTCGTAGGTCTCCCAATCGCAATTGTACTCTTCGGGCAGATCGTCGATGTCGTCGCCGGTCTCATCACTGGTTTCGTCGTCGTCGCCAGTCTCGTCGCCAGTCTCGTCGCCAGTCTCGTCGCCAGTCTCGTCGCTGATATCGTCACTGGTCTCTTCACCAGTCTCATCGACTTCGGACAAGTCACCTGTTTCTGATTTGGACTCATCCATCTCTGAATCATCAGACTGGGCCTTTTCAGAAGCTGTCTCAGCGAGCTTGTCGGCGTCCATATCATCGACCTCACTCTCCTCGAAATCGCCGCTTTCAGACGTCTCATCACCAATGTCTGCGGACTTCTGGACAGGCGCACTGGGGTCGCACGCCGTCAAAAACGAAATAGATACTAGTGTCACAAATATATATCGCATGATTACGCTGCCTCCTCTTCTGCTTTGTCGAGATAGCAATTCGCATTGTGGCCGTTGTCACCGAGCCACTCACGAATCGCAACATTGATGACCCCAGACGGCGTCATTTTTCCATCGATCAACGGGTCGCGCCGGCGATTGAGCTCCCGGCAAATCTTTTCGAGTTGGGGCCAAAGTTCCTTGGGTACGCGGATAGATCGCTGCTCGGCGTCTCCGCGGGGTCGTCCTTGTCGTTTCAGTCTTGCTGTCATCGTACCCAGGCCCATCGCCCCGGGTTGTCCCTGTCTTGAGTGTATTTCCATTTCGGGCCTTTCCGCCCATGCCGCCCGTGCGACGTCGACCCGAAACTGCCCTTTCGCCCCAGCGGGACAGGCGCTGCTCCAATCTGAACCGTGCACGATTGCGCGGTGCATCCTTCGCGCGCTATCCCTAATCCATGACCGAGACGGCTGACACCAATGAGAGGGCTCCACGAGGGCTCCACGCTGCCCGGTGCTGCACCGTCACACCGCCCGTCCTCCATTGGGATGAGCGAATCGAAGCAATTGTTTGCTCGCAGTGTGAGCGGATCTACGCACCCATCGTCCTTGACACCCTGCAAGTCGACCGAGACGCTGTGATCCGGGCACTTGTCATTGGCAAGGGGGTCAAGCTGCGGGCGGCGAATCACTTGCACATCAATCGCCACGCGATGCGTCGACGCGTCGTCAAGCACCAGATTGAGGATGAGAAACAGCTAGTCGTCACCTACGCAAGCCCAGGGCCGCTAGCCCGAGACGTCGCTGGATAACTCCCCCCGTATGAAGACCGACGACATGCTCCGTCAGGCGAAAGGCGTGCTCGACAACATCACTGAACTGGCCGCGCGCCTCGGCAGTATCGAGCGCGAATTCAAAAAGGCGAACGACGAACTCGAAGATCAGTCGGTTCGATTCTGCAAGATACTCCGCGTCGATGTCCTCGAAGAGGGCATCTTGAGCGACCTCGTCGACATCGTCGAGATCCGGGAGCGTCGACGCCGG
>PJEL010005690.1_pt1 | contig 10032 bp, 8 predicted proteins | sample 1853271 | NCBI WGS metagenome assembly PJEL01 (sample SAMN08108733, study PRJNA415343) | Invertebrate metagenome, whole genome shotgun sequencing project. | host: Globobulimina | place: Sweden: Gullmar Fjord | collected 2015-08 | reverse complement strand
CTTCCGCGATTGGCGTCACCGCGACTGTTACCAACAGGATCGCGACTAGTGAGAAAAATCGTTTCATTATTATCCTTTATAGGGTTCTTTATCTTTCGACACCTTAATCATACTCGTTAACAAAGAACAATGAAATATTCACGGCGTTTACACATGTATCATAATATTGCTGCTATTAATTGGTTACTTAATTAGCGAAGGGATTGACGGCAATCGGGGGCAGCATTAAAATATTGAACGATGTTCATTTATAGAAAGTACTCATGGCAAGAAGAAACGATCATACTCGCGAACAATTAGTGCAATTAACTTTAAAGACAGTGACCGACTTCTTAGCTGAGCACTCCTACCACGAGTTAAGTCTACGTAAAATTGCCAATATGATTGGCTACGTTCCTAGTACCCTAGTTAATGTATTTGGTAACTACAACCTATTGCTCTTGCATGTTGTTGCGCAAACCCTAGACGAACTCGCTGCCGAATCCGCATCTGTCGTAGAACAATCGAGCAATCCTCAACAAGCATTGTTTAACCTTGCTTACTGTTATCACGACTACGCACAAAAGCACCCTCACCGCTGGCAGCTTATCTTCGAACACAACATGAATGGCGAAAACCTTCCTGAGTGGCAATCGAACCGAATCGATCGAATGACTGGCATGTTAGAACAATTACTTATAGCGATCGCACCAGAGCACACAGAAAGCGAAGTGGTTAAAGCGAGCCGTGTATTATGGTCAGGTGTGCATGGAATTACGCTACTTAGCGTTGATGACAAGTTTTTCGCGTCAGAGCCTATTGATGGTAAAGAGTTGATTAATAACCTAATCTCAAATTACTTGACCAACTGGTAATCATCCAAGGAAAGACAATGAACAACAGCAGCCACTCTTCGCTGTTAACGCAAAAAAGGTTCCTACCCTATTTTATCACCCAGTTTCTAGGAGCCTTTAATGACAACATATTCAAAAATGTGCTGTTGTTGTTTGTTGCCTTTGCGAGCATAGACACTCTTCCTATTTCCAGTAATTTATTCATTAACTTAGCTGCTGGCCTTTTTATTCTGCCCTTCTTCTTATTTTCTGCTTTAGCTGGCGTACTGGCTGATAAATACGAAAAATCTTGGTTTATCCGTAAAGTTAAGCTCCTTGAAGTACTAATAATGTCATTGGGTGCGGTCGGATTTATCTACGAAAGCTACGGTATACTGCTTTTGCTTCTGTTTCTAATGGGAACACAAAGTGCTTTCTTTGGCCCGGTGAAATATGCCCTGCTTCCTCAACAGTTAGAGACAAAAGAACTAGTAACCGGCAATGCGTTAGTCGAAACAGGCACATTCTTAGCGATCCTGATTGGCACTCTAGGCGCGGGGGTTATCGCGTCAGAAGAGAGCTCAAAGCTTATTGCCGCTGTGTGTATTGTTTTGTTTGCTGTTCTTGGGTACGTATCAAGCTGCTTTATTCCTGAAGCGCCAAGCAATGCTCCAGATCTAAAAGTGAAATGGCAGCCAGTGAAACTAACTCGCACCACACTGGCTATTGCTAAAAAAGATCGCCCTACTTTCCAAGCATTAATGTCTATTAGTTGGTTTTGGTTCCTTGGTGCAGCTTACCTAACTCAGTTCCCCAATTTCACCAAGCTGCATTTAAATGGCACAGAAAGCTCCGTTGCATTTTTACTGGCGCTGTTTTCGGTAGGTATTGCGATAGGGTCTTTGGCTTGCGATAAACTATCTAATCATCGAATTGAAATCGGTATCGTGCCAATAGGCAGCCTTGGTATCTCAATATTTGGCTTGTTGATGGCAATATCGATTCCCGAATCACTGCCTGATTTTAGCTCTTTCCACCAATTCGTGACGTATTCTGAGCTGTGGCCACTATTTTTTCACCTCTTATTATTAGGCATATCGGGTGGTATCTTCATCGTTCCGCTTTATTCCTTAATGCAGTTGCGTGCCAAACCAAACGAGCGTGCACAGGTGATCGCAGGGCTCAACATCTACAACTCACTATTCATGGTGGGAAGCGCCGTTCTCGGTATCATCTGCCTAACTGTTCTTGAACTTTCGATTCCGCAACTGTTTGTATTACTCGCACTGTTTAACACGTTAGTTGTGTTTTACCTTTTCTATCAAGTACCTATCTATGCGTTCCGTTTTTTCACATGGGTTGTCACTCACACCATGTACCGTGTAAAGCATAAGAACCTACATCACCTACCAGAGAAAGGTGGAGCACTCATCGTATGTAACCATGTGAGCTATATGGATGCATTATTATTGAGTGCCGTTTGTCCTCGCCTTATCCGTTTTGTAATGGAAGAAGACTATGCAAAGCTTCCACCATTGCGACGCTTCTTGAGACGAGCTGGAGTTATTCCTATCTCATCAACAAATCGTAGTTCGATGCGTAATGCCTTCAAAGATGTTGAAGATGTACTGCGTGAAGGGCATATCGTCTGTATTTTCCCAGAAGGAAAGCTTACTTCAGACGGAGAAGTCGCCGAATTCATGCGTGGTATGGAACTCATCATCAGACGCTCTCCAGTCCCTGTCATTCCAATGGCACTTAAAGGATTGTGGGGCAGCTACTTCAGCCGTTTCAAAGGAAGAGCGTGCAAAGGCTTACCAACCCGTTTTTGGACGAAGCTAGAGATAGAAGCTGGCGAACCTATTCTACCGAAAGATGCAAATTGCGAGACACTCCGCCAGGCTGTTGCAGATCTTCGAGGCTCAAACCGCTAAGTTAAGTAAACTAAGCAGCGATTAGTTGAATGATTAAATAGTTAATATCGTTAAATAACGAGTTCTCTAGACAACATTTATGAAGCCGCATTCAACCGAGTAACATCCAGCCGCATCTATATCGATGGAAGAGTATATCCATGAACAAGCGTTAAGTTTTACTTAACGTTTGTTCAATTCATTTAGACTTACTTACCATTGAGTTAAGCGTATAGTCTTCCAATACGCTGCCATAACCATAAATGACAACCTAAATATAATGAATTTAAAAAAGTCTGTTCCATTTTATATTGCTGCTCTATTTTGCTTAGCCCCTTGGGTAAGCTCACCGACTGCGCTTGTTATTGGCTTCCTATTGGCGAGTCTAGGCTTGGTACCTGAGCACTTAGAAGTCGGCAAGTTAACGAAGAAGCTATTGGCCTACTCGATTGTTGGTTTAGGTTTTGGCATCCAGTTTGAAAAGGCACTGGCGGTAACAGGTGATGGCATTGGCTTGATTGTCACAACGATCATTGGCACGTTGGTCATTGGGTGGTTCTTAGCAAAACGTATGGGATTGGATCGCACCACGGGCTACCTTATCTCTTCTGGTACCGCTATTTGTGGTGGTAGCGCTATCGCAGCGGTCGCTCCTGCAATCAAAGCAGACGATGAGCAAATTGGCTTGGCATTAGCCACTGTGTTCGTATTGAACTCAGTCGCTCTGTTCTTATTCCCTATGATTGGCCATGCTCTTGAGCTAAGCCAGCAAACTTTCGGTACATGGGCGGCAATCGCAATTCATGATACTTCTTCGGTTGTCGGTGCAGCATCGGCGTATGGCGAAGAGGCACTCACGACAGCAACAACACTCAAGCTAGCTCGTGCACTTTGGATCATCCCAATCGCGCTGATCAGTGCAATGATTTTTAAGAACGATCAAAAGAAAATTACAGTCCCTTATTTCATTTTCTTCTATTGTGCCGCTATCGCCGTTAGCGACTTATTGCCGCAATTTGAGATGGTCTACCAGGGAATTTTTGATATATCTAAACGTGCACTCGTAGTGTGCCTGTTCTTGATCGGTTGTGGTATCTCAGTTGAGAAGCTCAAAGCAGCAGGACCAAAACCGTTAATGTTTGGTATTACGATGTGGGTAATGATTTCTACTGGGTCATTAGCGTGGTTAACACTCGTCTAATGCGAAGGGAAACGCTATCTATTGGTTAGCTTGCAACAAGCTAACGAGAAAAATAAAAAGGCAAAGCTCCAATGGGCTTTGCCTTTATCGTTTATTTCCTAAGTATCTATGGTTGCTTAAACATCTTTTGTTAATTAGGCACCTGTTGTTAATTAAGCATCCATTGTTGCTTAAGGATCTAATGTTACTTAAGTATCTGTGCTCGAAGCAGTCACTAATCAAACAGGGGCTTATCACTCTTTTTGCTCTCTTTTTTCATCAAAACAAGCACTACAACCAATACAAATGCGGTAAGCTCAGCTAATGAGCGAGTCAATCCCGACGATGTTACTGCTTGGCCTATCTGCAGTAAGACCGCAACAATGAGGGCGATTTTCATAATAAGACCTTATTCTATAATCCGTTCTTTATAGGGCTTATTATGATGGATGGTTATAAAGATAATAAATTCTGTTTTGAACTATCTAATTGCTAAATTAACTAAACTAGTCCGATTGACCCTCTAACCACTTAATAAAAGTTCTGACCTTAGGCCGTTTTTCAGTGCCTAACGGACAGATTAAATCATATCCTTTGTCTGTATCCATACTCGGATAAGGCGTGATCAGTTCACCCGTCTCTATATATTGCTTAACAAAGTGATAGCGTCCCATCGCAACACCAATATTGTACAGTGCACTCTTTACACCCATATCTCGATGACTCACGCAATAAAACTGATCATACAGATCAACATCCAAACCGTTGTGCTTAATCCATCGTTGCCAAACATCGGACCCCAATGCATGTATAAAATTAATCCTATGTAACGACTCTACTCCATCATCAAAGATATTGTGTTCAGCAGCATAACTCGGTGTACATACCGGTATGTACTTTTCACCAAACAAGCGTTGTCGGTGCATATCTTTGAGGTCTTCAGCACCATAATAAATAGCAATATCTAAGTGGTTTTGATGAAAATCCTGCTCCTCTTGCGAGAAAATGTTGAGATTAAACTTAGGGTATCTCTGTTTAAAATCAGCCAGTCTTGGCAATAACCAACTGTTAGCAAATGCAGGGCTCGTACCAATATTGATCTGTCCGTACAAGTCTGTGTTAGTAATGTCTTCAATCTCACCAAAAATAGAACTTAACGACTTCGACAAGGTTCGTTTAAAACGCTGACCTTCTTCAGTTAACGCAAGCTTACGAGTTCCTCGCACAAACAAATTAAAACCGAGTTCTCCTTCTAATACTTTAATCCGATGGCTTACTGCACCTTGCGTGAGATGTAATTTTTTCGCCGCCAGTGTGAAGCTCATGTTATCGGCAGCGACATTAAAAGTATGAAGGTTTCTCAGTAAAGATTGATGGTTAGCCATACGAACTCATGCATTAAAAATTTTAATTCATACTACTACCCGTTTCGTTTGTTTGCATCAAGAAATAAGTTTCTAATACCCACAGTTGCTTAAAATCCTGCTTCGATCAACATTTGGTTCCACGCTTTGACGATCAGGAACATTAAAAAAATTAATTACAAACTTAGGGGTACATATGAATATACTCGGGTATATGCAAAAAGTAGGTAAGGCATTAATGGTTCCAGTCGCCACACTGCCAGCTGCAGCAATCCTTATGGGGATCGGCTATTGGGTGGATCCTGTGGGATGGGGTTCAGAAAGTATTTTAGCCGCATTCTTGATCAAATCTGGCGGTGCTATCATCGACAACATGGCGGTTTTATTCGCGGTAGGTGTCGCATTTGGCTTAAGTCGAGATAAAAATGGCTCTGCCGCATTATCTGGTTTTGTGATGTTTCTTGTCGTCACCACACTTCTTGCTCCGGGCTCTGTTGCTCAATTAATGAATGTTGAACTCAGTGAAGTGCCTGCGGCATTTGGCAAAATCAGCAACCAATTCGTGGGCATCGTTGTTGGTATCATTTCTGCTGAAATCTATAATCGTTATTCAACCGTAGAACTTCCTCAAGCATTAGCCTTCTTCAGCGGTAAACGTTTGGTTCCTATCCTGACTTCAATCGCAGGTATGGCTCTCTCTTTTGCTCTGTTATACATCTGGCCAGCTGTGTACGACTCTTTAATCGTTTTGGGTATTAAACTCGAAGGTATGGGGGCTGTGGGAGCTGGTCTATTTGGCTTCTTTAACCGTCTGTTCCTATCAGTTGGTATGCACCACGCTCTTTATCCTGTGTTCTGGTTCGACGTTGTAGGCATTAATGATATTCCAACCTTCTTAGGCGGCGCACAATCTATCGCTAACGGTACGGGCATTCCGGGTAAAACAGGCATGTACCAAGCGGGCTTCTTCCCAATCATGATGTTTGGCTTACCCGCTGCGGCATTAGCGATGTACCACTGCTCCGATGCGGAAAACAAGAACCAAGTATTTGCAATCATGCTTGCTGCGGCCATGGCTTCATTCTTCACCGGTATCACAGAGCCGCTAGAGTTCAGTTTCATGTTCCTAGCACCAGTATTGTTCCTATTGCACGCAGTATTGACAGGTCTATCGCTTTACATTTCAGCAAGTATGGAATGGATGGCAGGGTTCGGCTTCTCTGCTGGTTTCGTTGACCTAGTACTATCAAGCCAAAACCCACTAGCAACTAACTGGTACATGCTCTTAGTTCAAGGTGTTGTATTCTTCGCGCTTTACTACTGCATTTTCCGCTTCGCTATCATTAAATTCAACCTGCGAACCCCGGGACGTGGTGAAGAGATGGAAGCAGAAAAAGAGCTAGAAACTCCAGAAGCACTGGCTAACCTAACCAATGGCTACATTGAAGCCGTCGGCGGTGCAGACAACATTCTAGAAGTAGATAACTGTATTACTCGCCTACGCTTAACTGTAAAAGACTCAGGGGCAGCTGATAGTGACAAACTGAAGAAACTAGGTGCGGCAGGTGTGGTACCTGTTGGTAAAGGTGGCCTACAAGTTATCATTGGCCTAGGTAAGGTCGATAAGGTCGCTGAACAAATGAAGAAGGCTCTTGCTTAAGTTAAGCAACCAGATGGAAAGATAAAAAACCTTAATGACCAGATGAAATACTAAGAATTTGTGACGGCTTCACCACCGTCACAACCCCCTGAAGCGCAATTACGACTAGTCACCGTGTATTGCGCTTCATTTTATTGTTCTCAGTTCTATTTAGAACGTATCTGCTGTAACCACTGTGCCAACACTGTGCGCGAAACCTTAATACCTTGCTGTTCTTGCTCTGGCATATGGTAGTACTCGACAGGAAATTTGAACCGTTCAAGACGGCCATTTAATTGCTCGGCAAACCATTCTTTGGGTGGTAAATCCGTACAATCTAGAATAGCGACAGGTCGAAATCCGAATTCATCGTCTTCAATTGGAACGATAAACGCCTGATTGATTGCAGATAATTGATTAAGTGCTCGCTCAATTTCTTCACAGTGAATATTCTCACCTCCAGAAATAAATTGATTATCTGCACGGCCAATAATCGACACTTGTTCGCCAACCCACTCACCAAGATCTTTACTGTCGAACCAACCTTGGTCATCCACCAGTGGCGTTAAGTCACCTTGATAGTAATAACCAGAAGCAAGTGTATTACCGCCAATATAGATACGTTGATCTTCAATCTTCAATTGGCGTTGGTCGAGAACAAAGCCTGCCGTTTTGGTGCCATCGATGGGTTTCGCGGTCACTGTCGAAGCCGCTTCTGTCATGCCATATCCAAGCCAAATTTCGATACCCATTTGTTGAGCTTCAAGCCCTAGCGCTTCTGGGATATGGCTCCCACCTAACAACACATGAGTTAAATTAAGTGCTTGTTTACTCTTCAGTAATCGATGTAGCTGAGTAGCCACTAATGAGGCATGACTGCAACCTTCGATGTCTGTCTCAAGCTTACCTGACCCTATTTTGATGCAGCCACCAGCCGCCAACCAACGATGGACAATCGCTAATCCCGATACGTGGTACATCGGCAAGCTAAGTAGCCATGTATCAGCTTGTTCAAAGTGGAAAACGTCGAGTAAGCCCTGAGCTGAACATAAGTGTTGCTGCAACGTGTGCGCCACCGCCTTCGGGTTTCCGGTAGAGCCAGAAGTGAATACGATGCTCGCTAAAGATTGAGGACCAAAGTGTACGTTTTCCGGTGTTTTTGGTTTGTCATCATCATCGACCTTAACTTCGTTCAAGCAAGGCAACGTTACCAATATAGTCTTGAGTTCAACAGCATCAAAATGATCTAGCCCACAGCTATCTAATAACCACAGGTATCGCCTATCTGATTGGCCATAAAGGGATTCAAGCTTCTGCGTTAAACGAGCTTTCGGCTGAGGCATGGTAAACGCACAAACCACACCTAAATTTAAGGCCGCAAGATACACTGGAATCACTTCAGCTTGGTTCTTACCGGCAATCGTCAGTACATCACCTTTAGATAGGCCTTGTTGAGACAACTGTTGTTGGTACTCACTCACTAACGTTGATACTTGCAGCCAAGTGCAATTTCGGTCAGGAGTCACTAACGCTGTTTGATGTGGGTTCTGTTGCGCCCACTGTACCCAGAACGGGTGATGAATAGATTGTGGGCGCATCATAGAATAACCGAAAAATAAATGAAGAACCGACCGAGCTAATTAAATCGCCATTCAACTAGCTCGTAAAACGTACCGCACAATAGCTTTGTCTAAGAAGACCAAATCAATTGCTGCTGCTCAAGAGTTGAAACTGGAAGCTCACAACCTGGCCAAGAGACTTCTAGTTGCTGCTGATACAAGCCAATCGTATCAAGTCCCGGTACTTCGTTTGGTAGATACTGCTGGGCCAAACGAGCAATCTGCGTCAGACCTAGACTAGACTCTATACTTGAACTCAATATAGGTTTAATCCCAAGTTGCTGTGCTCGCTCAATGATTGCTACACAACGCTCTACAGAACCAATAAGAGTTGGCTTGATCACTACAGCTTTAACACCAGTTAGGTCACTTAGATCAAACTCTGGGCTTCTTACCGCTTCTTGTAATGTTTCATCCCACGCAATTGCCACACCATGGTCGATAGCAAATGCCAAGCTGTCTTCAGGTTTCAGGCAAGGCTCTTCAATAAAGCTAATGCGTTGACGCAACGACGGCGAAATGTACTTAATAAATTGCTTCGCTTTTTCTGGCTTCCACGCACGGTTAGCATCTAGCCTCAAACTTAAGTCAGGAATTGATTCAAGGAATAAGCTCACCAGCATGCCATCACGAATGGCTTCATAAAGGCCCACTTTTACCTTGGCAACCTTCTCGCCTTTCATCCCATTGAGAACAGGAATCAGCTCATCCGGATCTCCTGTGCACAAAGGCGCAGCTTGATAATTACCTTCAGCGTTGAGATCACCGCGTAACTCCATCATCGCCATTGAAAGGCCAAACGCGACAGAAGGATATAGCTCTTCAAACGACGTTTGAGGATTATTGTGGCTCCAAAGCTCTAATTCGTGTTGAAGCTGGATGCCAGCTTGTTCGACATCTTCTTGGCTAAAGCCCGGTAACGGAGCAACTTCGCCAAAACCCGATTTACCATCGCACTCAAGTTGGATGATATAACCCATTCTTTCGCTCAACTTATTATCACGAAGTATCACACCGCTATCCATAGGCAATTGATAACGATAGAGTTTAGCTTGGCGCTGAGAATTCACTGAGTTCATTAGATTTCCTAAAAAACGAGAGCATTAAACAAAACGAGCCGCTATTAGCGACTCATTCTGAAGAGGAAAAGACTATGGATTACGCGGGAATTTGTCGAAATCAGGTCGACGTTTCTCGTTGAATGCGTTTCGGCCTTCTTGACCTTCCTCTGTCATGTAAAACATCATTGTTGCGTTACCAGCTAGCTCTTGAAGCCCAGCTTGGCCATCACAGTCCGCATTGAGTGCCGCTTTTAGACAACGCAGCGCCATTGGGCTGTGTTGAAGTACTTCACGACACCAACGAACGGTTTCTTTTTCTAGATCAGCAACAGGTACAACTGTGTTTACTAGGCCCATGTCCAATGCTTCTTGAGCATCGTAGAAACGACACAAAAACCAAATTTCACGCGCGTTCTTCTGGCCAACGATACGAGCCATGTAAGA
>PJEL010005689.1_pt1 | contig 10033 bp, 9 predicted proteins | sample 1853271 | NCBI WGS metagenome assembly PJEL01 (sample SAMN08108733, study PRJNA415343) | Invertebrate metagenome, whole genome shotgun sequencing project. | host: Globobulimina | place: Sweden: Gullmar Fjord | collected 2015-08 | reverse complement strand
GTCACTTTAAAGCCAGAGTTCTTAATGATTTCACCATCGCAAGTGACATCGCCTCTATGCATGGCCTTCTTTGCTAAAGAACGGGTTAGCGAAGTAGATTCGCAGATAAATTTGTCTAGACGCACAATAGATCTCAGCTTTGAGTACAGAATTGGCGACATTATGAAGCCCAAGCTCACAAAGGGCAAAGTTTTGCTTGGCATCGATGTCAACTTAACACTAACCTGTCTTAGCCAGTATGAGTAGGAACACCTATGAACCAAGAGCTTAGCAACTATCAAAAAATGATTTCCGGACAGGAATATAACTACTTAGATGCAGAGGTCATGGATCTGAGAAAGCAACAACAGGTGCTCAATCGACAGGCTAACCTCTCCTTCGATTATCAGCATGATGAAAAGCTGCTACCGTACAAGTCATCCGATGCCAACATTGTCCTGCCATTTTACATCAGCTACGGTTTACACATTCACCTTGGCAGTAGGGTATACATCAATAGCAATGTCACCCTGCAAGACAATGCTCCAATCCATATCGGAGAGCACACTATGGTTGGACCCAATGTGCAATTTTATACCGCCAACCACCCTCTCGAAGCCGAAAAGCGTTGCCAAGGCTATGAGACAGCCAAAGCCATAACCATAGGCAAGCGTGTCTGGATTGGCGGTGGTGCAATCATCCTTCCGGGGATAACAGTCGGAGACGAGGCGGTTATAGGTGCAGGCTCGGTAGTGACCAAAGATGTTCAGGCAAAGACTCTGGTAGCTGGAAACCCGGCACGAATAATTAAGGCGTTATAACCTGGTTTACCCAAAATTCATGGGTAGAAGGAAACCTTTAATTACACAACCAAGTTCGAGATAGAAAAAACCAGCCAAGACTCTGGTAGCTGAAAATCCGGCGATAATAAGCGAGACGTTATAGCCAGATATATCCAAAATTCATGGTAGAGGAAACCTTTACTTACACAACTAAATGAGTAGAAACACACGGAAGTGCCCCTCAACACTTGTCTACACCTACGCCATACCATTAACATATGTAGCATAATGTAAGGGCCGCATTGACTTACTTAAAAAATCCAGTTGCCGTATCACCAAAGCAGTGGCGTTGGACATAACAACAATGACCCAAAGATGGGCAACCAGCAGATAAAGGAAGCATAATGAAGAAAGTACTCGTTGGGGGACTTTGTGCCTCACTGATTGTAGGCCTTAGTGCCTGCAATAATAAAGAAGCCGAAGTTAAAGCACCTGAAACCACTAAAACAGAGACTGCAGCAGCGGTATCAAAAGCACTGGGTTCAGGTATCGACTTTGCTAATTTTGATAAGTCAGTTCGTCCGCAAGACGACTTTTACAGCTACGTAAATGGCACCTGGATTAAGAATACCGAGATCCCGAGCGACAGAACCAGCGCGGGTGCATTCTATGATCTTCGTGAAAAATCCCGTGATGATGTAAAAGCCATTATCGAAGAGGTAGCCGCCACTCCTAATCTGGCAGCGGGTAGTGACGAGCAAAAAGTTGCCGACCTTTATCGCTCATTTATGGATATCGACACGCTTAATAAGCTGGGGACTGCGCCAATTAAGGGCGAGTTAGACAAGATTGCCGCACTAAAATCGAAAGATGAACTGGTCAAATATTTTGCTCATAGCCAGCTAATTGGTGCTGGCACGCCACTAGCTTTCTATATCGATGTCGATGCAAAAGATTCATGCCGCTACGCCACACACATTTGGCAGTATGGCCTAAGCCTTCCGGAAAAAGATTACTATTTCAATGAAGGTGAGCGTTTCGTCAATATTCGTAAGGCTTACGTCGAACACATCGAAAAGATGTTCACTTTAGCAGGCCTTGCTAAGCCAAAAGCCAGTGCTGAGAAGGTGTTAGCCCTCGAAACTGCCATAGCCAGCAGACACTGGGACGTGGTTGAGACCCGAGATAGCACAAAAACTTACAACCTGATGCAAGTTAAAGATCTCCCGACTCTGGCACCAGATATCGATTGGACTGGATACTTGACGACATTAGGTGTCGAGAAGCAATCTGACATCATCATCAATCAGCCAAGTTTCATCGAAGGCTTCAATGAAGTTCTAAAAGCGAATGATCTGACCACATGGCAAACCTACATGCAGTGGCAACTGCTCACGAGTTTTGCTGGCCAGTTAACCGCCGATCTTGATAGAGAAAATTTCGAGTTTTTCTCCAAAACATTGAACGGTCAAGCCGAGCAGCAACCACGCTGGAAACGCGGGGTGAGTACTGTAAACTCAGTGCTTGGTGAGGTCGTGGGTAAAGTCTACGTTAAGCGTCATTTCACGCCTGAGGCCAAAGAGCGTATGCAGGTTCTGGTTGAGAATCTACGTGGAGCTTACGGCGACAGCATAGACAACCTGGATTGGATGGGCGCCGACACTAAAGTTGCAGCAAAAGACAAGCTGGCTAAATTTGACCCTAAGATTGGTTACCCGGATAGATGGGAAAATTACGACAAACTGACGGTTAAAGCTGACGAGCTCGTCGGTAACGGTATTCGTGCGAGTCTACTCGGCCATGACAAAGAGTTGGAAAAACTTGCTGGCCCAATCCGTAAATGGGAATGGCATATGACCCCTCAAACGGTCAACGCCTATTACAACCCAACCATGAATGAGATCGTATTTCCGGCGGCAATCCTTCAAGCTCCATTCTTTAATATGGAAGCCGATGATGCCGTAAATTATGGTGGTATCGGTGCCGTTATTGGTCATGAAATGGGCCATGGTTTCGATGATCAGGGTGCTAAGTTTGATGGTGAAGGCAACATGCGTGACTGGTGGACAGAACAAGATCTGTCAGCATTTGCCGCTAAGGGGAGTGCCTTAGTTACACAATATAATGGTTATGCTGTATTTGACGATCTCAACGTTAATGGTGAGCTCACCCTTGGTGAGAACATCGGTGATCTTTCAGGTGTGACCATAGCTTATAAAGCCTATAAAAAGTCACTTGACGGAAAAGAGGCCCCGGTTATCGACGGTTTAACCGGCGATGAGCGCTTCTTCATCGGATTCACTCAAATCTGGCGTGCGAAGATAAAAGAGGAATCTATGCGTAACCGCGTAGCGACCGATCCGCATTCTCCGGCTAAGTTCCGCTCATTGGGTGCCCTGTCTAACATGCCTCAGTTCTATACCACTTTCGATGTTAAAGAGGGCGACGCCATGTATCTCGCCCCCGAAAAGCGTGTAAAGATCTGGTAATCAACCTACTCTAATTTTTTCTTTTAAAAGAGCGCGTTAAGCGCTCTTTTTTTATCTAAAAACCGAGTAGACTCCTTTATGAACAAACATTAATTATCCATTCAGCATAGATTAAGCAAACAAAGCCTAAATTAACCTTATCGTTTAGTATTTCAGCGAGAAAAGAGGTCTACTTTATGTTTATGAATAGTATGAACAGATTGTTTCGTACATTTTTTATCTTCCTACTTCTTCTATCCACCCGGACAGGGTTCGCGGCAACTTACGAACTTCAAAATAACGTCAAAGAAAAAAGTGATAACTATGCCGTCAGGCAGTCACTGACCAAAAACCTAACCGGTCTGACGTCGATATCCAGCCTCCAATATCAGATCCCCAGACAAACCAGCAGCGATTTAGCCACTCTGTATGCTCAGGCCCAACCCGCACAAGATGAGCTAAACCTCATTATGAATAGCATCGCCGAAAATACTCACGGCTCCCCTCTACTCCCGCCAATCAAGAGTTTTGCAAGGGCACAAGAGAAGGTGATAACTAAGTTTAATGGTGATGCGAGTCAATTAACCGATCTGGCAAGAGCCACACTGGTTACTAATAATATCCATGACCTTATGCAAGCCTATGAATCATTGAGCACTAAAACTCAGATCGTTCAGGTCAAAAACCGTTTCGCCTCACCAAAAGAATCCGGTTATCGCGATCTCAATGTACTTATCAGACTCCCCGGTTCACAGATGATAGCCGAGGTGCAACTTCACTTAGACGAGATAGCAAAGATAAAGAGTGGTGCAGAGCATCTGGTGTATGAAGAGGTGCAAGCCATACAAGCCGCTGCTAAACATGAAAACAGACGCCTCAATGAGATAGAAACGGCGCGAATAACACGCCTGCGTCAGGCATCACATAAGCAATACCATAAAGCCTGGTTGCAATATAAGCGTATCGATGAGGCCGGTATCATTGCCGTAGCAGCTTAGAGTCCAGCAGCCTAATCTGGAGGTTAGCAGGTCCGCTTAACCTCCATGCTTACTTATTTATAACGACTTATTCATAGCTACTGATTTATAGTTTTCCCCTTTCAATTTGGGACGAAACACAGTAAATACCTCCTCTTTTCTCTCTTTAGCCTTTAAGGGAAGCAAAACCACAATCTAAGTATTGACGCAAACGCTAACTAACAAAATAACATCAATCAGGATATACTTGTCCCCACTGAAACATAACCAGCGAAGAGACGATGCACGACATCATTGAGCAACTACAGGAACTGAGCGAAACGGTTCCTATCCCTTTAGAACTCCCGACCTTTGAACAAATCGTGGTCGTTGAAGAGGAGATCCTCATGCCTCTACCTTCAGAGCTAAAGGAATACCTTCTTTACGCCAGTGATGTCATTTATGGAACCATCGAGCCGGTAACGGCCAGCGACCCATATTCACACACCTACCTGTCTGAAGTGACCGCCTATGCCTGGTCTATTGGCATGTCACGTGAATACGTAGCTATATGTCAAAAGGGCAATAGTTTCTACTGCATCGATCAGGAAGGTCAGGTCATGCTCTGGAGCGAAGACGATCCGGAAAGTGAAACCTGGGAATCATTCTGGCAATGGGCCGAAGAGGTCTGGATGCAGAGTTAAGTCTCAATTCCTAGGTTCTAGGTTCTAGGTTCTAGGTTCTAGGTTCTAACAAGTTAAAAATTTTTTTCGCATCAAGCTTGCGGAAATTATCTCTATTTTGGAAAAATCATGTCTAAAAATGTCGGCTTAAATGCCATCGAAATAAAATACCTACGCTTATCTGTAGGGCTAACTCCAGCGCAAGTTGCCGAGCTTTCGAAAGCAACCGAAGAAGATGTACTTGCCTGGGAAGCGGGTGAGAAACCAGTATCGGGTCTTGCAGAGAAGAAACTACTGGAGATAGATGAAATCATCGAAATGCAGGTACTTAACACCTGTGATGGTATCGAAGAGCTATTTAAGAAAGAGCCTAAGCGTCGACTCAGCTTTGTGGTTTACCCAACCCAAGCTATCTATACCCAATACAATCCGGAATTCTTAAGCTCCCTACCACTGACCGAGCTGTATAACACCGCGGCTTGGCGTATCAAGAAAGAGTGTAAACTTGTTCTTGAAGTCGACGTTACCTTAGTCCCGCTCGATGTCGAGGGCTACAAAGCTTATCGCGAGAAAGAGGGCTTCAAAGAGAGCCGTGAAAGCCGCGCGAAATGGGCTGCAACTCAGCTATAAGTAGCGAGGTTCGAGGTTCGAGGTTCGAGGTTCGAGGTTCGAGGTTCGAGGTTCGAAAAGCGTAAATGAAAAGCATCTAAGTAGATGCTTTTTTTGTTTGCAATTAACCTGCTTTTTATTCGGCTCCAGCCATCTCTTTTTCGAGAGCTTTAGCCATCGCGGGCCTGGCTGTGATGCGATCGCGATAGGCGGCAAGTTTTGGCGGGATATCCTGCTCGAAACGTGTCGCCCATAACAGGGTATGAGCTAATAATATGTCTGCCGCGGAGAAGCTATCTCCTAACAGATAATCACTGTCTGGCAGCCAATTCTCTGCGATACCTGCCGCCTTATCAAACTCCCATTTAGCCACAGGTAAGATGCTGCTCTGACGCAGATTTTCGGGCAAGGCAAACTTATGTTTCCCCATAGTCCAGAGGGGCTGCTCTAATTCGCAGATAATAAAGCTCACCCACCTATGGTGTAGGGCAGAGAGATCGCTTCCTGCCTCAGGTAGCAGTTTCCTGTCGCCATACTTTTCCGCTAGGTGTAAAACGATAGCTGCCGACTCGGTAATAACCAGTTCATCATCAATCAGTGCCGGCACTTTACCGCATGGATTCACCGCGAGAAAATCCGCGCTTCGGCTATCCCCTTTGGCGAAATTAATGAAGTGATACTGCCAATCTATCCCAAGTTCTTCCAGCGTCCAGGACACTCGCAATGAACGGCTACGGGGAACACCATACAACTTTATCATGACACACTCCTTTGATCTTAATATCAAAAATGGCTTCTATTAAAAGCAAAAAGAACGGCCTTTGGAAGACCGCATTTACATTCTCTTACCTTTTAATCATGAGAAGCCTTCCCACTGCTTTTATCCATTTCGACTCGATATATTAAAGATGAAGCGAGTCAATATCGTAGCCAGCCTCGGCTGGCCGTTTAACAGGAAGGAGTTTAAGGACCTCCTTATCAAGCATCTCCCCCAATAAACAAGATTCTCACAAGGTTACCATTGGTTTAACAACAGCATCTTGTTAATCTAATTAATTCGCTTACTGAACATTTTCTGAGCCTAGTGAACTCAGGATATTAGAACAATGGATGATAAAAATGGATTTTAGACACCGGAAAAATAACACCACCGCCAATGAAACTGAATCAAATGGTTCCTCATGGAAAAGCTAGCCGATAACCCAGTTATACACTCAAAAAAACACCCGATGATGTCATTTAAAATGGCCTTGAAAGCATTGGGACCAGGCCTATTAATGGCCGCCGCTGCCATTGGCGCTTCGCACCTGGTCGCTTCGACAAGAGCCGGCGCAGAGTTTGGCTGGCAACTTGCGTGGTTAATACTTGCAGTCAACCTTCTCAAATATCCATTCTTTGCCGCTGGTGCCCGCTATACCGCGGCCACCAATGAGAGTCTACTCCATGGTTACTTAAAGCAAGGCAGAGGCTATCTACTCCTGTTTACCGGACTCAACACCATAGCTGCAATTGCCAGCACGGCAGGGGTAACGATGTTAACGGCAGCCATGTTGACACTTTTTATTCCGCTATCTATCGATATATTGGCGTTCATCGTCTTAATCTCCAGCTTAGTATTGCTCATTTTCGGCCACTACGCGCTACTCGATAAGCTCACTAAAGTGATCATGTTTTTTCTGACTATCACCACCTTGATTGCTGTCGCCTTAGCACTGAATGCGCCCTCTATCGTGAGTCCAGAATTTATATCTCCCTCCCCTTGGCAATGGGGGTATATCGGCTTTTTAGTTGCCATGATGGGTTGGATGCCAGCACCGATAGAGGTCAGTTCATGGAACTCTCTATGGTTATTGGAAAAACAGAAAAGCCAAACTGTCACCAAAGAGCAGGCCATCTTCGACTTTAACTTTGGCTACCTGATCACGGCCCTGCTTGCCATCGTATTTTTAGCCTTGGGCTCTTTAGTCATGCATGGCAGCGGTGAACACTTCTCATCATCGGGGGTTAAATTTGCGAGCCAACTTATCACCTTATACAGCCAGGTACTGGGCGATGAAACCCGCTACCTGATAGGAGCCGTTGCGCTTTTATGTATATTCAGTACCACAGTGACCGTTATCGATGGCTATAGCCGAACCCTGAATATGGGTTGGCAGCTACTGACTAATAAAAGTGACTCACAAAAACGACTGACTTGGGTCATGCTAACCATCAGTGCGCTTGGGCTGGCCATAGTACTATTCTTTAAAGGGGCATTATTGCCACTGCTGGAGTTTGTCATGATATTGGCTTTCATGACCACAGTAGTGTTTGCCTGGTTAAACTATAAATTGATGACCAGTTCAGCCCTACCGGAATCAGACCGTTATGGCTTGAAGATGAAGTCTCTTTCATTATTCGGTTTGCTATATTTAGTAAGCTTCGCCGGATTGTTTATTTATTGGATGGCAACAAAGTAAGGAAGTAAAAAATGAAGTTAAGGATCAACTTAATTGCTTTGAGCCGGAGTGTAATATTGCTTGGTTTGTTAACCGCTCCAGCCCATGCCGATTTTCCACCGCCCGGGGATAACTCATCCGCTGAAAACTCCCAGAGCGAACAAGCCGGGTCACAAAAAATCGAAGCCTTGCAGAATCTTCCGCTCGAAAGTCGAGTCAGGGAGGCTATCGACAATTCGTTGCAACCCTTTAGCGGCAGCATCCTCTTGACGGAGGGGGGGAAGTCCTTACTTAGCATGCATAAAGGTAGAGGGATCAACAGACAATCCAGTTTTGTTATTGCCTCTCTCTCCAAACAGATCACCGCCACCTTAATACTGCAAGCCGTCGATGCCGGAAAACTACAGCTTGACCGCTCTCTTAACAGCTATCGATTCCAGAATGAAACACTGGTAGATAGTGAAGCGGGCTGGGAGCAAGAGCAAGAAAATGAGCAGCCTACAGGTTTTAATGCAAAGTTTGAGACTCGGCCCGAAACTGAGCCAGAGTCAGAAACTGAAGAGGGAAAAATATCCCAAGTCGATGAAGATGGGTCAGCGGACAGCTCCACTGAGGCTCCCCAAAGCCAGGCTAAAACGACTAATCCAGAGCTCCTCTATGGCACCTCGATGCAAACATCCCAAGAGCAACCTAGGTTCAACCCTAACCGGTTTGATGAGAGGATCACCCTTCATCACCTCCTGAGCCACACATCGGGTATCGATCAACTGGGCAAACCAAATCGTTTCGAGCCAGGTACTCAATTTCAATATTCAAACTATGGCTATAGCATCTTAGGAGAACTCCTTGAGCAGGTAAATCAACAACCTCTACCCCAGCAGATAGCCGATTTTAAACTGGCATATAGATTAGGCGGACTCTATGCAGAAGTAGGTGATATCGATGATATACGCCAACGTGCCCCCGCCCTCGCCATCGGTTTAACAGAGACCGCAAACGGGTTAACCCAATCGGACCTGACAATCACCGCGTCTTTAATTCCAGCTGGCGGGATAATCTCAACCACCAAAGCCTTCTCAGACTTTCAGATAAAACTGCATGGGGGTAAATTTATCAGCCCGAAAAGCTATCAGTTAATGACGACTCCTCACACCGAGATAGACTTCCTCTGGTCAGATATGAGCTACGGATACGGCCTACGCTTAAACTTTGATGATAACCTTACAGAATATAGCCATACCGGCTACCTCTCAGGCTATATGTCTATGACACTCTACTATCCGCAATTTAATTTAGGCTTAGTGATGTTAGAAAACATCTCACTGAACCTAAACTCTCTCGACAGGGTATTTGAGCTGCATAACCAGGTTCGGGCAATCATCAGAAGCAGGTTAATATCGACGCAGATTCAAGATGTTAAATAAATCAAAGGATCAACGTTAAATTCGGCTATAATAGCAATCACAAGATCCCGCAGACGCGGAATCATCGAGATAAAGAAAAAACATCATGATTAACAACGATATTTTACGCCGCTTACGTTTCGTGTTCGATTACCAGAACGCCAAGATGATCAAGATCTTCGGTAAGGTAAATCACGAAGTATCTCAAGAGCAACTGCTCGACATGCTTAAGAAAGAATCTGAAGAGGGTTACCAGCCGTGTAACGATAAGACCATGTGTCTTTTCCTCGATGGTTTGATTATCGAGAAGCGTGGCCTGAAAGAGGGCGCTGAAATTCCTGAGCCGGTATCGCAAATCAATAACAACCTTATCTTTAAGAAGCTAAGAGTAGCACTCGAGATGCGTGAAGATGACATCATCGGCACCTTAACTTTGGCAGAGTTTAACATGTCAAAATCTGAGTTAGGTGCGCTATTCAGAAAGCCGGGTCATAAACACTTCAAAGAGTGTGGCGATCAGGTATTGCGTAACTTCTTGACCGGTTTATCGCTGAAGTATCGCGGTAAGTAGGTCTGGTACCTAAGTTAAAACATAAGCACAGCTCAGGCTGTGCTTTTTTGTGGCTGATGATACCAGTTGCATTAAATAATTAACCAATTCAGAGCCCCTCAGGGTTTTCAATTCAAGGCGCATTGATGAGAAAATGGTTACTCC
>PJEL010005688.1_pt1 | contig 10038 bp, 6 predicted proteins | sample 1853271 | NCBI WGS metagenome assembly PJEL01 (sample SAMN08108733, study PRJNA415343) | Invertebrate metagenome, whole genome shotgun sequencing project. | host: Globobulimina | place: Sweden: Gullmar Fjord | collected 2015-08 | reverse complement strand
GCGAAATGATCACTTAATGTGGATGCGCGAATGGCAAGCATACGATCTCGTTCTTCTTGCGGCGAAAGATCTATGCTTGGCGTTCCGATCAAAGTTTCTTTGTTTTCAGCACGAAAAATATCAACAGCGCTTTGGTTGACAAAAACTACTCTACCATCAATTTGAACAACAACAGCATCCGGGATGAGTTCAAGCAGATCCCTGTTTTGCTTATCGCTGCGTGTCAGTGCATTTCGGGTGATCGAAGCCTCTGTGACATCTAAAAACGCTGTGAAACGCGCTTTCTTTCCCTGATACATTATCAATGCAGAGGTAACTGAAACTGTTTTTTTTCGGCCGCGCGCGGTTCGAATATCAAGTTCAAAATACCCAAGGGTTTTTTGTTCACGCATTTGGCGAAGAAGTTCTTCGCGATCTTCCAGCTTCCAATAAAATTCGGATGCTTTTTGTCCCACAAGCTCACCGTCAACCAATTCAACTAAATCGTGAGCAAAAGAATTGGCATAGACATAAACACCTTCAATATCAATGACGAGCGGGATAGGGGCCTGGGCAAGCAAGGTCCGAAACAGTTTTTCATTCTCAAGTGCTTCTTGCCGCGCTGAAACCAATTCTGAAATGTCAGTTCGAATTGCAACAGTATGTCCGGAATCCGTCAGATAATTTTTTTGCCGGATTGTTCGTCCGTCTAGAAAATTCTGTTCAGCGGTAAATCCGTGTTTTCTAAGCTCGGCTCGTTTCTTCTTTATCCATTTTTCGCCGCCCTCCCGGGCCGCATCGAGAAACCCTAATTCAATCTGTTTTCTAAGAATGTCTTCGTATCCGCCGCCAAGTTTTATTGTTTTTCCCACATGGGGAAATAGTTTCTGATGTTGTTTGTTAAAGGCGACAATCTGCTCATTTTTATCATAAAGAATAAAACCGTCATCAATGATATCCAGAGCTTCTTGCAGAATATCTTTTTCAACCTGCCGCCCCGTTCCCATTTTATATTTACCAAACAGAGCAGAGCCGGCCATTTGCAGAAAAACTGTCTCAGCCTCTGATATCTGAATTTCCGTTTGGCTCCCCAATTTCAGAAGCCATTGAGAACCACTTGTTTCCAAGTCGGGCCGGTATGTCAGGCAATGAGGATACGCTTTGTTTTTTGATCGGGTTATGGAAATTTCTGCAGCTTTTGTATCTTGCTGCTTCGTGATTTCCTTTAAAAAATCTCTGGTGGTTTTGTCTGTAGCGATTTTATTCAGGGAGGTTTCAAAATAATCCGGCTCAATCTGATCTTTTGAAAACAGAATAAAAGCGGCTAAGTCAATGTTTAGGGCTTTTCTTAATAGCTCCAATCCTTCCTGGATTGTCGACCTCTCAGAATTCTGCCACAAAACAAATTTTTGAACATTTTGCATCCAAGTTGGACGTTGTTCCTCACCCATACTTACTCCACACAATACTCGCCCGCATAATGAAACAGTATCGGACTTTTGTTTTGCTTCAAGCTTTTTCGCGAGGATTTCGTCATTTATTGGAATCTTTATAATGTTGCCGTGGTGCTAGGCCTAGCCTCCCTTGTTGAATACAGATTGCCTTCATAATCGGTTATGGTGATTTCGATCACCAATTTGATAATTGATGTTTTTGGTATTCCTTTGGAAGTGAATTGAACGAGGTGGAGGAGGTATAGAGTGGAAACTTCAAAAAGTGAGGTTGACGCTAAGTAAAAATTCACCTGATTTTCATTCGCTGAAATTATCAGAAATATCATCGTTTGCAACAAGATGCGAATTCATAAAATTTGGCTGTTTTGTTGGCGTATTTGTCCTATTTGTCACTTTTCTCCGAGGCGTTTTTTCTGTAGCGTAAGTGCTGTCAAAAATGAAAACTCATAAATGAGTGAACTGGGAGTAATTAAATATGTCTAAAGGGTATGACAGGCCCTTTAAAAGCCTGACCGATGTGTATGAATTTGAAAAACAGCCAGAAGAAACCTGGCTTAAAAGTGGTAGTATTTATAACGCTTTTTGTGAAACAGTTGCTGAAAACGGGGATAAGACAGCCTTAACGGCGCTGCCGCCGGGCGATCCATTGGGGCAGGGGCTGGATATCAGCTTTAACGCTTTCCTAGCCCGAACCAATCAAGCTGCCAATATGTTTTTGGATGCCGGATTAGCTGAAGGCGAAGCGGTCTCCTATTTACTTCCTTTGTGTCCTCAAGCGTATTTTACTTTATTGGGTGCAGAAGCTGTGGGGATTGTTAACGCGATCAATCCCATGTTGGAGCCCGAACATATTCTTGGAATTTCTGAGGCCGCCAATGCTTCAATTCTGGTTGTTACCGGCTCTCGGTTAAGCGAAGAGCTTTGGGAAAAAGCGGCCTATGTTATTGATCATATGCCTAACCTGAAAGCGGTTTTTGTCTTGGGTGGCGGACCTGAATGTGATGGAAAAAAAATCTTCCCTCTTGATGAAGCCATGGCCGCGCAACCGGCTGACAAAATTAACAATATGCCAAAATACGACCTCGACAAGGTTGTTGGTTATTATCACACGGGCGGTACAACAGGTGTTCCAAAACTGGCACCGCATACCAATCGGATGCAACTTGTACAGACGGTTTCCACCGCATATATGCTCGGTCTGACCAATAAGGATGTCATGCTGGCGGGATTACCGCTTTTCCATATCAGTGGGTCTATTGTTGTTGGTCTTGCGCCTATTCTTGCCGGTGTAACGTTGGTCGTTCCAAGTCCGCAAGGTTTCCGTGATCCACTGGTGATCGGTAATTATTGGAGACTTGTTGAGAAATATGGCGTCACTGTCCTGGGTGGCGTGCCAACAATGCTATCTGCGCTGATCAATATCCCTATTGGGGATGCGGACATAAGTTCTTTGCGGATCGGTCTTACGGGTGGATCTGCGGCTCCGGTTGAAGTGCTGAAAGCCATAACCGAGCAAAGTGGTATTCCCATGTTGGAAGGTTATGGGATGACGGAAGTTACCTCCTTCACAACCATGCAACCGCGCGACGGCGAAAAACGGTTTGGTTCTGTCGGTTTATGTGGTCCTTATGCCAGAATTAAAGCGGTGATGATCGATGAAAATGGTCAGATCGCACGCGACGCTGATGTTGATGAAATCGGTGTGATTGTCATGCAGGGCGCCTGCGTTATGCCTGGATATGTGCAAAAAGCGGCCAACGCAGATGCTTTCGCCGCAGAAGGCTGGATCAATTCAGGTGATCTTGGTCGTATTGACAAAGAAGGATATGTTTGGCTCACAGGTCGCGCCAAAGATCTGATCATTCGAAGTGGTCATAATATTGATCCCGGTTTGATCGAAGAAGCCTTGCACGAACATCCCGCCGTAGAACTGGCAGCGGCTGTTGGCCGTCCGGATTCTTACGCAGGTGAAATGCCGGTTGCCTATGTTCAGCTAAAACCTGGCATGAAAGCAACAGCGGAAGAGTTGCAAGATTTTGCAAGGGAACGCATTTCAGAACGGGCCGCTAATCCGGCTTCGATCCATCTGATCGATGTCATGCCGCTTACCGGTGTCGGCAAGATCTTCAAGCCGGCTTTGCGTGAAGATGCCATACAGAAGGTTTTCCAAAGTGAACTGGATGCGGTGGAAGCACCAACTCCGAAGATGGAGCTGGTTGTAGAGAATGATCCAACCCACGGCATGATGGCCCGTATCCGTGTTGCGGGTAGTGAGACATCCGATGTGGAAGAGAAAATTCGAAACCGCCTTGGCGCTTACACAGTTCATCACGAAATCGAGTGGGCGAACTAAGAACCGACTGACGACAAAGGCCCCTGTTCGCAGGGGTCTCAAACTGCTGACAAAGGTCGGGCTGGTGTTATGTACGTTGCCCGGATTTTTTTATCGAGTGACTGCTTTGAGGCCAAGGTGCACAATTCTGTTCACGGGTTGAATGATGGCTATCGACGTGGTGGTGAGCCAGCTTGAATGCAAGTCAGCGCTTGGAATACTCATCCATGAGCGCTTGCAGCTGGTCGATGGACTCTGGGTATTGAGAGAAGCTGTGAACGGAGGGAACTTTTACCCAAGGCATTTTTTCGTTTGTCATCAATTCAACGAACGGCTCAAAAGACGCGGCTTCGCTCAGCACCGATGTGCGCAGATTGATCCGTTGATCTGCTCCTTCAATCTGAGAGAAGACGAAATTTAAGCATGACTTGCAAAAATAATGTGTTCGACTGTTTGATCCGAGACCACCTTTGATCAGCTCACCTGTGTAGGCAAAACCGTTGCTCGGGAATATCGTGGTCAGCGAGTAAGCGCTCGCGCATAGTTTCTGACAGTCGTGACAATGGCACGCTAAAGTCAGAAGCGGCGATGCAGTCAGGTTGACCTGTACCGATCCACAAAGGCATGCGCCCTTCAGAGGAGGCTTGGGAAGTGTCATCGGGAGTTGTCCTTTTTCATTAATCTCTGAAGTATAGCAGAGCTTTGAGGCGAAGAGCCAGATGGCAGCAAAGTCCCCCGCCTCAGTCATACGTGTTGGTTCGAATTATACTTGATCTGTTGCACCCTACCTGATTCAATTCGGTATGTTGAACCGCCCTATATCCCACCAGACAGAGCTTGAAATAGTTACGCTTGAGAGTCTGGTTCCTGTTGATCATCTGCTACGCAAGCTAGGGGCTTTGTCGCTGGGCGACAGATTTTATTTTCGCAAATAACAAATACCCAAATTCCCAAATATTCCCATTACTTCAATGATGTATGGCCTGAGCTAAAACGCAGAGGGCTGCTGTGCGCGTGGAATCAAATGTTGGGGATTGACGGGCTGAAATAGTTTTGATAGCGTTACATTTATTGAATTAATATTTCATATAATGAAACAATATAAATATCTCTAACGACAACAAGGAACAGTTCATGGCTTCAAAATCGTCACTGCCATTAGACGGATTAAAGGTTCTTGATCTGTCGACGGTTATTGCGGGGCCATTTGCTGCTGCATTGCTTGGCGATTTCGGAGCCGAAGTGATCAAGATTGAACTTCCCAATGGCAGTGACGGCCTGCGACATCTTCCGCCTCATAAAGACGGTGTGTCTTTGTGGTGGAAAGTGACTAACCGTAACAAGCAGGGGGTGACGCTGGATATCCGAAAGCCAGAAGGAAAAAAACTGTTTCGTGAATTTGTTTCCTGGGCGGATGTATTGGTTGAGAATTTTCGACCCGGTACGTTGGATGGCTACGGATTTTCATTAGATATTCTGGAAGAAATTAATCCGAACCTGACCGTATTGCGAGTAACCGGTTTTGGACAGACGGGGCCCATGGCGAATGAGCCGGGTTTTGCGCGTGTCGCCGAAGCATTTTCCGGCTTCACCTATTTGTGCGGCGAAGAAGATGGGCCGCCTCTGCATCTCGGATTTCCAATCTCTGATGCAGTGGGGGGATTGTTCGGGGCAATGGGGGTCCTGTTGGCGTGTGTCAAACGCGCCAACAATCCGGACATGGGAATTGAGGAAATTGACGCATCCTTGGCTGAATCCATGTTTCGACTTCTCGAATTTTCAGTCACTGAATTTGATCAGCTTGGTGTCTCGCGCGAACGTTTTGGTAGCGCCAGCAAATATGCGGGACCCAGCAATATCTACAAAAGTGCGGATGGTCACTGGATCTCCATGAGTGCCTCAACCCAGCGGGTATTTGAACGCTGTGCAAGCGCCATGGGAATGCCGGAACTATGCGAAAATCCCGCTTTCATTTCCAACCCTGCAAGAGTTGAGAATGCAGCAGCCCTGAATGAAGTTATCGCGAACTGGTTTCGGGTGCGATCGCGCGATGAAGCACTTAAGGTTTTAAGGGCAGGGGATGTACCAGTCAGCCCCGTTAATCCAATAGAAGATGTGATCAAGTCCCCGCAAATGGTGGCGAGAGAAGCCGTTGTGCGTGTTCCTGATGCGGAGCTTGGTGATATCGCCATGCAGGGGGTTTTCCCGCGCCTTAAAAACTCACCGGGGTCCATCCGCAATACAGGCCCGGCATTGGGTCAGGATAATACAAAGGTGTATGGCAATCATTTGGGTTTGAGTGACAAAACCATCGAAGAATTAAAACAAAAAGGCGTGATTTAACCGCTGTTTAACTGTGTTCAATAATAGGAAGGATAAAGTAATGAAGAAAACTGGAATTTACTCTGCTGCTGCGATTGCAGCGGTTATGGGATTGGGTGTTATCACGCCGCAATCTGCTTATTCGGCGGATGGTGTCAGCTTGATGACAGGACCGTTTGGGACAGGATCATATGTTCTTGGAAATGCGCTGGAACAGCTTTCCAAAAAACACTCCAAGGAGATCGTGATCAATTCGTCTGAAACACCGGGATTGGTGTTTAATGCAAAAAAAGTATCCCGGAGTAAGGAGCTGCAGAAAAACACCATCATGTCCTTCACAACAGGCGTGAATTATCTGGCGACCCAGGGCAGCAAACCGTTCAAGACGAAGCATGAAACAACCAAACTGATTGCCAATTATAACCTGGGTTCGGTCTGGCTTGCGACATTTGATCCTGACATTCGCTCAGCTGAGGATCTTGTCGGAAAAACCATTGCGTTGGGCCGCCCGCCGCAAATTCTGTGGACCATTGAACCTGAAAAACTTATCGAACATGGTTGGGGGCTTAAAGGTAAAATCAATGTTGAACGCCTTGGCACCAAACAAGCCGCTCAGGCTCTTCTCGATGGTGTGGTAGATGCAGCGATTATTGGTGGTTATGCCGATCCGGTTTCAGGAAAATTCTCTCCAAGCCCGCAAACGGTTGAACTCCTGGGCACCGGCAAATCCCTTTATCACATTCCATGGGGAACAGATGCGGTTGAAAAGGTCGCAGCTCAAGGCATGTCCATCAAACCTTTGACAATTCCCTCGGGCGCCATTGACGGAATGGATAAACCCCATGAGGTTTTCTTCGATCCGATTTCCTGGGTCGGGTATGCCTCTTTGGATAATGAACTTGCCTATAAAGTCACTAAGCTGATTATCGAGAATGTCGGCGGATTTACCGAATATCACGCGCTTGGAAAACTGATGTCCAAAGGCTCTCTCGCCTATGGATGGGACGCCAAGGACATTCACCCCGGTGCCCTTAAAGCCTACCGCGAAGCTGGTCTTGTAAAATAGCGAGATCCCTTGGGCGTCCGGCGTACTCTGCGCCGGGCGCTTCCTTTTTAGTCCAAATTTGGAGCGAACAATATGCGTGCGGGAAGTGGTGGTACCTTTAAGGGGGCACTGGATCGGCTTTATCTGATTGTCGGTGTGATTATGGCGGGATATCACCTGACCAGTGTCTACTTTTTCAGATTAGGCAGTATTGAGCATCAAAACGTTCATCTGGCGTTGATTTTCAGTCTGGTTTTCTTAGGCGCCGCCAATCGCCATACAACGCTTTTCACACGCCTGTTCCAATTCATGCTGGTATTTGTCGGCCTTGGATTGACGATTTATGTCGGTGTTAATCTGGAACATCTTGAAGAGGCGGTTGGTTTTCCTGAAATGGATGACATGGTCATCGGTGTTCTTCTGATTGCTTTGGCATTAGAGGGTACCCGGCAAGCTTGGGGCTGGACCCTGCCGGTTGTCGCAGGGATTTTCATTTTGTATTTCTTTTTCGGCCATTTGCTTGGCGGACCGCTGACTCATAAGGAATTTGACACGGATTTTATTCTCTCCTACCTCTCCATTGGTCTGTCTGGTGTCTATGGCACTTTTCTCGGAATTTCTGCCAACCAGATCTTTTTGTTTGTGGTGTTTGGCTCTGCGATGGGTATCCTGCGTATCAACGATTTCCTGTATGAAATTGGCAAACTCGCAGGCAAAAAATTACAAGGTGGACCTGGGCAAACGGCTGTTGTTTCCAGCTCCCTGATTGGTATGCTGACCGGGGCGACAGTAGCCAATGTGGCAATTACCGGCTCCTTCACCATACCCTATATGAAAAAGGCGGGATATTCACCGGCCATGGCGGGTGCGATTGAAGCCACAGCCTCCACCGGTGGTCAGTTGATGCCGCCTGTGATGGGGGCCGCCGCGTTCCTCATGGCCTTTTATGTGGGGGTTCCCTATTCGGACATTATGCTTGCCGGTATTCTGCCCGCGATCCTTTTTTATGTGGCGGTTATCATTGGGGTACAGTTTGTCTCCATCTCCTCCGATATTCACGCCCCAAAGGAAAAGCCTGATTATAAAGTCATCTTTCGCGGTCTGCCGTTATTCCTGATCCCGGTGAGTATTGTAACCGCGGCTTTGCTGATGCGCTACAGCCCCAACATCGCGGCCCTTTGGGGCATTGTCGCCTGTCTGGCTCTCAGTCCGTTTCGCAGCGGCGGTCGTCCGGACTTTTCAGAAATTTTCCGGAACCTTGCTGAAGGGGCAAAGGTTGGCGCGCAAATCGGTATTTCTCTCTGTGTGGTGGGGATGATCTCCCAAACGCTGATCACAACAGGACTTGGCGCGAAAATCGCCGGTTTAGTTGAGATGCTGAGCGCAGGCAACATGGTGATCGGCCTGATCTTGACCATGTTCGTCGCGCTGGTACTGGGCTGTGGGGTGCCGCCTGTTGCAGCCTACAGCCTGGTTGCCATTGTTGCGGTGCCGACGCTTGTTAAGTTAGGGGTGCCAATTGTTGCCGCTCACTTTTTTGTCTTTTACTATGCCATCATTTCTGCGGTGACGCCGCCGGTGGCGCTGGGGGCATTGGCGGCGGCCGGAATATCGGGGGCAAACTATTTCGCGACTTCGTTCAAGGCGTTCAAGCTTTCAATCGCCGGGTTCATTATACCGTTTCTAATTGTCTATAACCCGGTTCTTACCTTGCGATTTGTATCCGTCTACGACTCCGTTACGTCACTGCTGGCAATTTTTGTTGCCCTGATCACTCTGACCGCGGCGCTTTATGGGGCTTTGATCAGCAAACTCTCCAGGTTCGAGAAAGGAATAGCCCTCTGCTCTTCCGTCGCCCTCTTTATCTTTAGCACAGCGCGTCAAATGCTTCCTGAAGGCTGGTCACTTGGTTTTCTGCTGATCGGTCTTTGTCTCTTTGGGTGGCTTGTTGGTCGTCAGTTGCAGGGGCGCAGTAACAGAAAAAGCTTGGCTGTCACCTAACTGCTTGACGGAAAGTCCCGCTCACCATACTTATTTCATATAGTGAAATCGTTCAGGGGTTTGGGTGTATGGTTGAGGTAAAGAAGACAGGCGGTGGCTCCACCTTGCAAACCGTCGAGCGGGCAGTACAGGTTTTGCGCTGCTTTGAAGGCGGAGAGAAAAGCCTCTCCCTTGGTGAGCTTACCAAGCTACTCGGGCTCAATAAGGTTACTGTTTTTCGATTAGCCAATACTTTGTTGCTCGAAGGCCTTCTTGCCTATGATAAGGAAAAGGCCCGCTATCGGATTTCATTTGGTCTTGTGTCATTAGGGCGCAAGCTTCTTGATCTCGATGGTCTGCGGGACGCTGCTCATCAGGCTATGGAAGAGGCTCGTAGTCTGACAAATGAAACCATTTGCCTGTCCATACAGGAGCGGGGGGAGCAGGTGGTGGTGTACTCGCTTCCCAGCCAGCAACCGGTGCGCTATGTCCTCGAAATTGGATCTCGCGGTACAATCTTCAACGGTGCGGCGGGACAATGTTTGCTTGTCGGAAAAACAGAGATTGAGCTTGAAAAAATGTTGGAGGGGAACGGTTTTGTTCATACCTCCGATACTTCGATCACCAGCATGAAAGCACTTTTGGAAAAGATCAATTTCATCAAATCCAACGGCTATTGCCTGTCTCACGGCGAACGCATCGCCGAAGCCGCTGCCGCTGCAGCCCCAATCTATGCGCCAGATCACTCCGTCGCCGGGGTCCTCAGTATCGTCATGCCAGAAAACCGCGCTAGCCAGGAACTGCTTGATGGTTACGGCAAGGTTGCCACTGATACAGCCAAAAAGATATCAGAGGAATTTGGCCGGAGTATTGGAGGGTAAGGGGTATCAATGTGATCGTTTCGAGCATTTTAGTGTTTTTACATA
>PJEL010005687.1_pt1 | contig 10038 bp, 11 predicted proteins | sample 1853271 | NCBI WGS metagenome assembly PJEL01 (sample SAMN08108733, study PRJNA415343) | Invertebrate metagenome, whole genome shotgun sequencing project. | host: Globobulimina | place: Sweden: Gullmar Fjord | collected 2015-08 | reverse complement strand
GAGATTAGGTATTTTGGGTGGTTTGTGGGGTAGTTGGGTGACTTGCGTTTCGTCTTCTGCGGGGTGAAGTGGGGGAGGTTCTTCTTCCCCTGTTGCAGGAGGAGGAGGGGCCAATCTATCCTGCTCTTCCCAGAAGTGAGCAATCTCTGCAGCTGCCTGGATATGCTCCAGAAAGTTGCCGTTTAACCCGTATAGTCGTGCATTCAGGTGACACATAGTGCCAAGTAACGGTGCTTGTCCCTGCGTTTGCCAGATGAAATGAATCATGTGATTTTGGATTTCCCAATCATCGAAGCGGGCGGCCAGGGCCAGCAACATTGTTGGAGAGGACTGAATTAGATGCGGGGGGATAACGAAAGGCTCGATGTAGGGAGCAATGGTATGCAACCATTCTTTCCAGTTTGAGCCGGGTACCAGCTCGGGGAATGGGGCAGCCTCAGGTGCAGCGTCAAGCGCAGCCTGAGCCAGTATCGTGTGAGAAATCTCTTTGGGGTGGGGGTCGGGTAAAATTTGCTTGGCTAGTGCTTGACAGCTCGCCCAACTCGGAAAAAATTTATGCCATTGGGCAGGATAGTCCAAGCAGTGTAAGAATATCTGACCGACAATGTCGGGATTAAAGCACTCCGGATTAGAGTCCGAGGCGTATATGTGCAGACCATGACATCGGGATTCAACTAGATAAACATACATTTGGATAAAAGCATCCTGCATCATGCGGTAGACAGAGGGATTATGCTGCTGTGAGGCAGCCAGATATCGGTTGCGGGCAGCGCGGAAGATGGCTGCTACGTCAGGCGGGTCCTTAACGACCTTGCCAGTCATAGCGACCGACTTCATATTTTCCGCATGGAGAGCCATTGTGGCCTCCATCATCTTGAACCAGTCGCTCAAGACAACAAACGGAGCCAATCTTGAGGCTCTGGACATCCGGTTAATCTCTGTAGCAACAAGTTGTACAACGGGATTGTCCGCAGCTTCCCGTGTATACTCGTAACGATGATCAGAAGAAGGTAGGATAACGTCAGGCGAGAACGAGGAATTAGATTGTTTAGGACGGGGTACACGGCGAGGGGGGATAAATGTTGTCGATCCTGAATCACTGTTGGGCCCAGTTTTGCGTTTCTTGCCACGCCTCTTGCGTTTTTTACGTTTACTACTCATATCATACCTCCTATATTTACGATAGTTTTTAGGTTTTAGTTAGTAGAATGGTCCTCCTTCCAGTTTGTCGAACTCTAATCTGGCGATGATTTGACTGCTTCAGTGGTAGTTTACTACCAACAAAGTAGTCTCCTGGATGTACCCGATAATACATATCTTTTCATCCTTTCTACCATCTGGGGAACAGCAGTCTCAGGCCGGAAGAGTCGCTCGAATGAATAGCGCGGGTCCCGCATTGGAAAGATGAGCGGTGCGGAGTTATTGTATGGGGGTGGGGATGTTGTACGCACCACCCGTCGTCCGTTATGCCGGCCTCGCTCGACAACGTAACTGCGAACGAGCTGGGCGATTTGGTGAAAATTCTCCCTATCCGTCTCGTCCAGAACATAAGGCCCCTCGTCCAGGTCGAGTTGAATAGCGTAGTCAAGGGACTCCCCGGTCAGTTCAGAATGTCGCCACAGCGTGGCATTGCGGGACCAGAGAAAAACTCTATTCCAGGCCTCATGCAAAGGCAAATCGCTTTGATCGAGCGAAGGGTACAGATAGGCGAAAACCTCAGACTGAGGGCACCAGGGAGTGGGGATACCGTTCCGATGCTCGTCGAGAATCAAGCGTAGCCGATCTCGTCCGACCGCATGGACCAGCCAGAGTGGAAGCCGATAAGGGTGAAGCAGATTGCCTGTATCGTCATCAGACTCAATGTCCATAAAGACCACCGGGCCGCGCATATAATAGACATGTTCGGTCGCGCCACCCACCATGTGCAACAGCGAGGCTACGCCCTCCCAGTTGCTCCCGCTGGCATCGAGAAGATTAAACAACGCCAGTTCTACTTCGGCTAAGATGGGCGGAGTCGTCATGTTACCGCCTCCCGAATTGGAATTGGGGTAACGGGCACAAAGTAGTGTCCTCCGACCAGTTGTTGAAAGGTTGGGATGCCGTCTGGTAACGGGGGGGCAGGAAGACAGGTAAAGGGACGTTTGGTGATTTCCTGTACCCGGGCGAAACGAATGATGCTCTCACGGAGATCAATACGGAGTTGGTACAGGAGTTCGGGTTCATTGTCGCAGTCATGAGGGGTAGTCGGGCGGTCATTACGATTCAGGAGCAGGGAACAATCTGCTTGGATATTGTGATTATATAGAATCTCTTCGGCCAGCCAGCCATAAGAACTTGTCCATTTCGGCAAAAGTCGCTCGGTTAAGGCAGCGGAGAGGAGATACGCCAGGGCATCAGCATCTGTGGACAGGTAACCAAGCCGATCAAGGGAAGCCTCCTCTAAGACCAAGTCGAGCCGCTCGGTGTAAATTACTTGCGGCATCCAGTTCGGAAGCAAGTGCAGTAAGTCAGCCTCGATGGTGACGATAGGGCCTTGAAAGTACCATATCAAGGCCAAGGGAACATTGTACGCAGCCAGCCCCCTGGCTAGAAAGCGAGCGTCTGCACCATTCCCAATTAGATCATACATATCCTGTAGGCTACGATAGGGAAGTCGGTTAAATATATTTGTCACGGACAATCCTCCTGTGTTAATTTGCTAAATTCTTGAAAAGTATGAGCCCCCGCAGGGAGGGCGGGTGGGCTTTTGGGCTTGGGGGTTAAAATGATAGTAAGGACATAAGCCCCGTTGTCCGTCCGGCGACTTTGGCGTACCCTCCCTTGGTAGTGGTCAGCAGACTCCATTTCCTGAACCATTTCCAGCAGACGATTAAGATAGGAGATCAGAACATCGGGCGAAAGCTGCACATCTGCTTTTGTGCTGGTAATCTGACTGTTATTGCCCCCACCGATGATGTCCAAAGTCACCGAAACCGTGACCGAGTCAGCTTGTTCCAAATCAGCGGGTAATACTATTATTGTCATTGTCACTTTCCTTTCGCCCCGCCTTGCCCTGACCAACAGGCCAGGGCAGAGGAGGGGAGGTATTTATTGTTGCGAAGTGGCGGCCTGTACGACTTCTTCCGGCTCCACCATAACCGGACCTGGACAGTAACCATCTTCCATTTCTCCAGCAGCAACTTCCATGCTCCACTCACACTCATCGCAATAGACGAGCGTCTCCAGACAACGAATGAGCTCCTCCGTGTCGGCCCCATCATCATCGGGGTCGAGATTAATCTCATTGGTAATAATTTGACCACCACACTCAGGACAGACGTGAGTGCTATAAGTGCAGGTGTCGCAGAAACGTATCCTGACGAGTACACCAGCGACCTGATCCTCCCCATCAATCAGGACACCATGTTCGCAATCCGGGCATCTGTCCGGAGCATCTTCGCCTTCAATGAGATGCGGCGGAACCAAGGCTTGTACTCTTTGGGGGGGTACTGTTTGCTGGGCGACATCGGAAACGGAGATGGTGGTACCATGCGAGATGGGAGTACTCCGGGTCACCCCGGTCAGGATATTGGTGAAGGTGGAATGAATGTCGAGATTACACTCCTTCAGCAGGCGATATAGATATATCCCGATCCAGGTGGCCATCACCCGATTGATCATCGCGCTCTGATCACCCAGGGTAGTCAGTTCCGCACAACTCAAGGCTTCATCGGGTGGTGGCGGCTGTGCCCGCGCAATAATCAAACTCGGTTCCTGAATATGGGGCAAGGGGAGTGCCATACAGTATCCCAGCGGGGACAGCTGAGGTTCTTCTTTCAAACTGTTCCCAATGATAACTTGGCCGTTGTGCAACTCATTACCGGCATCAATCCACCAACATTGGTGCTGAGCGGACGAGTACCTTGAGGTAGTCAATAGGTTGGTCAGTGCGTCAGCAATGTCGCGTCTGGCACAATAATTATCGACCGCCCCGACCACAATCGTGAGGGCACCGTTTCCACGCTGGTGGCCTTGTGGGGTTGCCTCGAGCAACAACTGTAGATCAAAGGGCTGCACAAAAGAGGTGATTTTCAGGCCCAAGGCTGCACTGTAGCGCCAGGCCAGGGTAAATGCCTTGGGCAGCCCAATCTCGGCCGGACAGAAATTCTGTCGGTTCAAATTCTTGGGTTCGACGTGATCGGGATCGACAAAGTATAGCCTGGTGTCCACGCCCTGATCCAAGCTCCAGCGGGTGAATTGGGCCAGTGTGTGAGCGGCGAATGATCCTGTGCCACCGCAGCCAACCAGTATCAGCGTGATGCACTCGGGCGCACCAGGAACAACCTTGTATCGCTTTTTTGCCGAGAGGTCCAGCAGTTGGGGGCTGGTCTGACGAGAATGAAGCACAACCTGTTCTGCCAGAGGATAGCAGGCCTCCAGCAGTCTGTGGTAGAAGAAAAGTGCGCTGTGGCGTAAGTAAGATAGTATTGCTGTCATAATGTAGCTCTCCTGAAAAAGTTTTTAACCCTCCCCAGGCACGTCGGCCCGCTGCCCTGATGATAGACGGGTGTTCGTGTCTCCAGGTAAGCTGGCCGGAGGGGTTCTATCTCTCCGTCAAATAGTACGGCCGGAGGGACGTTGTATATCCAATGGCCAAACATTCCCAGCCGGATGACGATCTGGGGATTGGACTGGTCCAGGCAGCCAATGACTGCATAAAAGCGCCCACCCAACTCGTCCCCATCATCGGTTGGTGAGAAGTAGGCGTTCATTGTGTTATGGCTATGAAGCTCCATCACGATGTTGCTCTGGTCTTTTTCCTGATACCCGACCCTGACCTTACTCTGCTCTTGCTGGGGATAGGTCAGCTTCCAGCCTGCTGCGGCTGTGTATCTGAAGTGATACATCAATTCTGCCGTCAGGCTACGTTGCGCATGCTCGACTACCTGACGCAGTAAATCCACCGGGATGCGAGGTGGTTTCAGGCGCATCTCCCGGAGTGGGTATTCCTGTAGCTGTAGTCCGATCAGGGTTTCGGAAATGGGGGCCAACAGGGCGTCAGCCGAGGCCCATTTAGTCTCCGCCCGCTTGATGATCCCCTGTTGGGCAATGACGTAATCATACAGGTTTTCGGGTCGGGCAATGGGATAACCCAAATAAAGCAATAAGGGAATGAGAGGTCCACTGTTATTAAGACTGCGCATTAGCCAACCTCCCCAGAGTTATATTTGCCGGCAGCAGATCATCCAGAGGATATGTTTTCTCCTCATCCTCGTCTAACATGCGCCACATATCCAGAATATTAGCGGGATATTTCCGGCTTTTGTGCTGCCCCAAATCTTTATTGAATTTGCTGCCAAAGAAAACCTCCACCGCACGCCATATCGTTGACGGGTGTGCTCGTGGGAAAGGGGCGTTGCCCCGGCAGACACCCTCGGGGTGGACATTGGGGCAGGGGGCATGAAAAAGAGGGAGGTTGAGGCTGCTAGGCTCTTCTTTCAAGGCAAAGCAGGAATAATGGTATTCATGTCCAATGAAGACCAGTCCCGGCATAGGAACGCGCCATGCTTGCAATTCATCACGAATGGGAACGAAGTGTACCTTGGGAGCGATGTAGATGGCAAGACGGTCGGCATTGTGCCGTCGCCCCCAAAAGAGGGTGTTGGCTGGCAGCAATCCGGAAGTTAAGCTGATGTTACCCAAGGCGGCCGCCATAGAGATCGGGTCTACTACGTACTGAGTACCGTCCGGTTTTCCACCCTTGAAAGAGGTCAGCATAGCGAAGTGTTCGTACATGTCCAGACGTATCTTCAAGTTTGTATAATCGTCGTCTTCCCACCGTATCTGAGGGTAGATCAGGTCGGTAATTTGGGAGAGGTGACCAACGTTGACAGTGCCCTGACCATTAGGCCGCAGGGGTTGATGATTGTCGTCAATGGGGATGGCAGTCATTGTACACCTCCGGGTATAGAGTTTTTGGTTTTTGATACATTGTTTCATATCTCCTATGATAATGTAGTTATCATACGGAGCGTGTGGTGTGGGGAAGAGAGTGGAGGGACACCCCCCACACCCCCCGCGCCATCAGCGGCTCCTTCATAAAGTAGGTTGTTACAAAAATAAACGAGAGGACGCATTTTTGCGTCCTCCCGTTAGGATATTTAAGTACCGAGGACTTTTTTGGGATTTAGGCATTCCCTTCCCCGGCAGCTTTAAAAATCTACCAATCCAGGTCGTCTGAATACTCTCCTTCCATTAGAAAACCTGACAGCAAGGACAAACGGCTATTGTCCTTTTCATACCACGTCATTAGGCGTTGAAAGGCATTAATCACCCCCCGCGCCCGCTGCCAGGAGTTACTAACATCCTGAAAATCTTCCCACAAAAACCAGGGGCCATCCTTGTACGGATCGAATATTGTATCCAGAATGGGATTTCCGGTCTGATGGCAGGCCCAGCGAATTATCTCGGGTAGCCACCTGATCGGTTCGGACCAGGCTCCAGAGTCTGATTCTATGTCGCTTATCAAGGCCCAGGCTCGTGTGCGATCATCAGGAGTCCACACCTCGTCCCACTCCTCGTCATACACTTCGATATCGATCAGCAGGGAGGCGGAGATGTTGGTGATTGTGCATTTGGTGCTGAACAGGGCATGGAAGAGTTCTACTGGCGGAAACTCATACATGGTTTCCTGACAGTTGAAACCATACATATTCAGCGGAATGTACTCCAGGAAGACGGCCAGGTGGGAGCCAGGGTCATCCTCGTGTTCCTTCTCTCCGTCGCCCTGCCACCAGGCCCAGGCATCATCCAAGGCTGGCCAATTTATCTCGAACCATTCTTGCTCTTCCACCCGGCGAACCAGTTCGCCCAGCACTTCCCACCAGCCCACACTGTTGGCATCTTTCATGCCCGGCACGGGGTGATACACGTGCGTTCTAACATGCTGCATGTGACCAAAATATTCCGTGAGCGGCTGCTCCGGGAAGAGTTGTTGATGTCGGGTAAATGCCTTTGACAAACGCTGGTAACCCAACAGAAACTTACGTAGAGCAAGGGGGTGAACAGGTTGGATCCGTCTGAGAGGTCCCCAGGGTATTTGGCGGCGAGAGACGACATCCTCTAGAAACCCAGAGGCACTCGAGGGAGTGGCATTGCTTGTAAGCGTAAACATGCCTCCAAACTCCTTTTATGATGGGCCTCAAAAGCATCAAGCTGGAGCAGAGCTTGTTGTATTCGGGGACCGAGCTGTAAAACCTGGTCTATACCAAGCGGCGTAGGGGGAGAGTGTTCGATTTGGATAAGCTGATGGGTCAGAGCAATAGCCTCCAGGTTAGCTGGTGAGGCTTGCCGGATGCAGCCAACGATTTGCCGCATCAATTGAGCAGACGTGTCAAGATCAGTTGTTCCTTTCTCGCCAGCAACCTTGTGAAAGGTGACCTCCTCTGTGCCGTCGGGTAGTTTTCTGACGCTCCAGGTGGCGTTGACCAGTTCAGGATACGACAAGGCAAAGTGATCCCGAACTTGTTGGATTGTAGCCCCACTCCCTTCCCCAAGTGTAAACAACTGGCCGTCAACGATGTAAACTCTCTGGCCTGAAGTAGCATCATTGGGGAAAAAAGAGGGAGAAGGGGGGAGCGGGTCATCGAAGAAGGCGATTTGTTGTCCCTTTTCTCCGGTCACCTTCACGAATTCGATCCGCATTGTGCCGTCCTCCTGTAAATCCTCGGTCCAGGTGGCGTTGGTTAGGGCCGGAAACGATACGGCCAATGCTTCCCGTACCTGGTCGATTGACCACCCTGGTACGTCCTCGTAGGGTGTGCCTTCGTACCAGAACACCCGGGGCGGCGTGGCTTGCTGATCTGCGTTGAGTGGGGTCTGGGGGGCAGGATTTGGGGGTGGGGGGGCGGGGTCCCTTTGCCCGTCGTCGCTTGTTGGCAATACAAATGTTGATTGTGCTGTCATAATAGTTATTCCTTTTCATTATTAGATTAAATGGTGATTATAATTGGAATCCGCTGTCTCCGGACAGCGAGTCAAGACTTGATTGCAATGGCCAAGGTGTGCCCAGGTCGGTACTGCTTTTCATATAGTAACGTGCGTACAAGTCACCTGATAAGCCGCTCGTCAACGGGCCAATCGTGCGGATATGCTCGGCCCGGTCAGCCAACCATTCACCCAGCGGACGTGACATGCGCCGCATAAAAAATTCCGAGGACAGGAAGATTGCCTGTCCACCAGAACGTAATGCCCTGATGGACAGTTCAAAGAAGATATACTCAGATCGGTTGGCTCGACCTGAACACATCTTCCGTCCGGGACGCAGCCCCTTTTCTGTGCCAAGCGGTGGATTACACAACACCAGATCATACTGTCCCTCGATGACAGAAATGGCCGGGAAAGGGGTCAAGTTGTACCAGTTAACCCAAGGGAACAGGCCTCGACCTACCAAACATAGCTCTTCCTCAATCTCATACGCATCAACCACAGCCGTATCCCGAACAATTAGCAGTGGGCAGATCAGATGTCCAATGCCAGCACCTGGCACGAGAACCCGGAGTGCTTGGTTGAAGTTGAGTCTGAGTTCTTCCAGGATGCGAGTAGCGACCGGGAGAGGGGTAAGGCGTTGGCTCAAATCTCGCCCGTTCGGCGGGGTATAAGTATTGAGCATCTGCTTCAAGCTCATACAACACCCCGCTGGTGTCGGTTCCGGAGCATATAGCTGGGCCATAATCCGGGCGTTCTGTTGCTGCTGGGCCGGAGTAAGTGAGGATTTCATTGTGTTTCCCAATCTACGCAGCCGAGACGGGTTGTTTGCTGTTGGGGTTTGGAGCAAAAACCGTCGTGACCACCTCCTCGGTCGTTTCGAGGATGCCCCCTGACTGAGCCATGGCTTGGTCGCGGGTGCGGAAGCGCAACCTGGCGGTGATGGTTTCCTTGATACCTTGAACGAAGGCACGGAAGCCGGGATGAGTGAAGTAGAGGTAGGTCAGGATAATCCCAACTGTCAGCATAATAACGGACGCGCCTACCACCCACAGAATTGTATTGTGGTGGCTTCTAAACCAGGCGGTAACCCGGCCCCAACTTCCGTTAATGGTTGTCCATAATCGTTGTCCTTGCGCCAAGGTGAAGTTTTCTATCTTCGTTATCACGTCCCCACAGGCAGAGATGACGGAGATTATTGCCCGAACGATGAACCGACCAGCAGCATAGATGCGACGGGCGAAGTTTAGATTATCGGTGGTGCTTGCATCAACATCAGCAGTTGCAGTGTCAGTTGTGGTGTCAGCAGTTACAGTATTCATAATAAAACAGTCTCCTATTGGCTATAAAAATATTTTGTCATAAAAGTTTATGGCGTCATACTTGTTCTGAATTGGTTCAGAATTACCTGTTTTGTGTCATAGTCACCTCCTTTTTTGGGGGTATAAACAAAAAAGAGCCAACACTTGGTGTGGTAGCTCTTATTGAGAAAAAATTGGGCCGATTCTATAGAATCTTTGACACTTTTTCAACAAAAGTGTGGTAGTAGCAAACAAAAAAACGCACTACGGCCAAAATCGTAGTGCGTTTGGGTCTGCTTTTGTTAGTGGGAAGAACATTGAGCCACCTTCCGGTATACCTGGACGAACCTGACTACTACTGGCACCAGTACAGCAGTGAGACCAAGTGCTGTCGTGAAGTTAAGTACTGGAGGCCGAGAAGGTTGTTGGCTCGGGCTATTATTATCATCAGAGTCAACTTCTGCGAGAGGTCCGAGAAATTGGATAACCTCTGTTGGGCAGATGACAACGACCGAGGGATCGCCATTTTTCACGGCTTGTAATTCCGCCTCGGCAGCGGTGCTGGCCTTGTGCCAGAGTTGATGATACCTGCGCCGTCTTTTAGGAGTAAGAAAACTGGTGGGTATGTACTCCTTCTTCCGTCGCTGGTGGGGTGGAACGCTGCTGTCATTATTAGGTAGGGTTGTTGGCGTACTATTATGGCTGCTCATCAGACGACCACCCCCTCTTGAAAAAGATGTGCTTTCTCGTTGTTTTCCGAACCATTCAGTCG
>PJEL010005686.1_pt1 | contig 10039 bp, 6 predicted proteins | sample 1853271 | NCBI WGS metagenome assembly PJEL01 (sample SAMN08108733, study PRJNA415343) | Invertebrate metagenome, whole genome shotgun sequencing project. | host: Globobulimina | place: Sweden: Gullmar Fjord | collected 2015-08 | reverse complement strand
GGTTAAAAGCAGCCATTACTTTAGTGGCGAACCCATTTTATATGTTGAAATACATGCGCGAATGACGAATTAGTTTATCTATCGACATCACAATCTAATATGCAGCGGCATCTCTCATTTGTCTGGCGCAACGACTCGGGCGAGAATCCGCTACGTGATTGCATTATTACCGAGGCACGCCGCTTGAGCCGCAGCCGCCAAATTAGAAATCAGGTTAAAAACACTTAGCTCAGAAATCAAAACTAAAAAAAGGGCTGCCTATTTCAATTAGGCAGCCCTTCGTTCCAGAGAATAAATGTCACTTCAAAGCATTACACCTTATAAATATCACACACCTTCTGCGCAATCGCTTCACGGGTAATAACACCGCAAAGCACGCCCTTATCTACCACCGGAAATGCACTGGGTTTGCTGGCAGAGGCAAAGCGCAGGCGCTCTTCATAGCTCTTATAGGTAGTGCCCATTAAAATGCCGCTGTCGTTAACGGGGAACAGTTTACTGCGATCGACCACCATCAACTCGATTAATTCTGATACCGAATCCTGAGGCGATACCGTTAACACCTCCGTCTGCATCAGGTCACTCACCTTATCAGACACACCTCTGGCAAACTCTTCAGACCATAGGCGTCGAAGCAGGTCCTGTTGCGACACAAACCCAAGCAGGCGCTGCTTATCATCTAATACCGCCGCACTGCGACTATTTTCATCGGTAAGCAGCTTTAAACCCGCATAAACGGATAACTCAGGTGAGATCGTCATTGGCTTAGGATCCATCAGATCTTGCACACGTAGTTTTTGAATGGTTTTTGGCATTTTTGGCAGTTCTCCAGAACTAGAAACGGAATATAGATGTGTAGGGCTAGTAAGTTGTGTAAAGCATTTAGCAAGGGGTTGTTGCTCAGGTTTAACGGCATGTTCAATCAACCAGTAACCTAAACCGACAAACGCCCCCCCCCCGACAATATTTCCTAATGTCACGGGAATAAGGTTGTTAAAAATAAAATGTTTGAGCGTTAAATCAGAATATTGTGCAGCCGTGACCCCCAAGGAAGTGAAGAACTCAGGGGAGGCTAAATGTTGAATCGAGATCCCAAGTGGCACCATAAACAGGTTGGCAATACTATGTTCGAACCCACTGCTGACAAACATCGCCACGGGTAACATGAGGAGTATGGCTTTCGTCAGCGCATCACGACTGGCAAACGTCATCCAAACTCCGAGACAAACCAACATGTTACAAAGCACTCCCAGCACAAAAGCCTGGAACCAACCGTGATGTAATTTATGTTGCGCTATGTTCAACGCATTCAAGCCCCAACGGCCTCCATCGAGTTCATACATGCGTGCTGCCATAATGAGGGTCAGCATCAGCAAGGCGCCCAAGAGGTTCCCCAGATAGACTCTCAGCCAACATTTAAGCAACTCTCGGGTAGAGACTTGCTTCTGCGCCCAAGCCACACTACTTAGTACCGTGCTGGTAAACAGCTCTCCACCACAGATCACCACAAGCATTAAACCCAGACTAAACGCCAAGCCTCCTACCAGACGGACCATTCCCCAAGGACTGGTGCTGCTGCCAGTCGTCACTGTGATATAAAAAACAAAGGCTAAAGCGATGAAAGCGCCAGCAAAGGCTGCAAGTCCAAACGATTGCCAGACCGCCTTTACCACTTTTGACTGCCCGTAAGTCTCTGCTTGTTGGTAGAGAGATAGCATTGGCTTCTTATTCTCAACACCATTTGGTGTAACAAGAGGGATCGCGCTTACTTTTTGTTGAGACGTCATTTACACACCTGCCCGTGTAAATGCTCGTGAGTGGAACTTGCTAACTGGCATAGAGCTCTCCTGTTAATTCTTTAACCTGCTATGTAGGGCTAAAACGTTAACGTGAACAGAGAGTGAATAAAATTTGATAATTATGATGGTCGCCATCAGCAAAATTGATAGTCAACTTAAAATGTTTCAATTTGTTAAAGTTTTCGCCACTAGGAAAACATCAGCAATACATTGTTTATTAACGGTTTTACTTGTTTGGCATCAACAGTAGTTTAGTAGCCCTTTTTATAACCAGGCCAAACTAACCGCTCGCCTTCAAGCTCTGACATCAGCAGAAACAAGCTCAATTGATGGGTTATAAGTTGTTTTGATGGAAAAAACGAGTGAACAGTAAGCCATTGAAATTTTGCAGATTTAAAGAATTACCCGGCCATAAAAACCGCAGAATAGTGAGCGCAGTCACAAATTGCCACCGACTCATGCCGCCCGAGCTCACACTTCGAGCGAGCACGGTGATCGCGCACAGGTAAAAGCACCAAAAACCGCAGACTTCACAAACTTCTGCCCAGTGTGAGCCCGCAATAAGCAATATGCATGCCTATGCGATGATTATTTAGCGATCACTATATAAGTTGTTAAGTGGCTCCCAATTAGCCTAATCGACTGATTCAAGATTATTGATACTTAATGATGAGCCAGAATAGGTGTGTTAATATCTATGAGGTAAATTGGTCTTACCAATTTAACAAGTTTGTAAGGGACTATAACTGTATGGATGATAAATTCGAGGACATTCGTGTTTATCTGACATTGCAGATGAGTTAACTATGTCGATAAGTCAACTACACTTAATCGGACTGCTTAAGTTCACTCTCAAGGATCACTCAAAGTTGTCATCACATCAGATGAATCACTATGTTCTTCTCGGAGAATGAGAAACTATGTCAGAAACAGTGAAAAACGAAGAAACAGAAGCCTCAAATCAGACCTATAAAGAGCTTCATCGCCCAGCCTCCGAGTTTGAAACTCGTGAAGAGTATCTGGACCACGAGCTAAAGATCATGAAACCCAAGCGCTGGGGATTAAACCTTCCGGGACGAGATTTTCGTTTTGAATGGGAAGATCTGGTTCCAGCCATTGCCGGCACCATAGGTATTACCGTGATGTATTCAGCTGTGATGGCTGCCTGGGCTTCCGGCCTTACGGAAAAATGGGATCACGTCAATCTGGGCGCAGAATTTGCGATTCAGGTTGTACGAGTAGAAATGCTTATTCCTGCATTACTGTTCTGCATCATCAGTTCAGGGTTTATCAACCCCAGAGCTAACTTAGCCGGTAACCATGGCCCGATGATTCCACTTATCGGTGCTATCGCACTCGCCGGAGCTCATCCGCTGGCTTTAGCCATTTTGCTGGGTATCTTTGGACTCCTGCTCAGTTACGTTAAAGGTGGTTCCCGACTGGTGAACCTGACCAGTAGCGGGGTAGCAGGCGGTTTGCTGGTCTTCTTGGGCTTTATGGGCGCCAAGAGTCAGATAACCTCTCTATTTGACTGGGCCGGAAGTTTGCAATCTAAACATGCACTCGATTACAGCCTGGGTTATGTCGCATTCTTTATTTTACTCGTTAATGTCATTCTTTATGCTTATCTTGCAAAAGTAGGTAAACGTTGGTTGGCAATTCCTTTATGTTCGATTGCCGCTATTGCGCTTGCATTCGGCCTGGGAGCTGGACTGGATCTACAATTTGTGACCGAGCCTGGTATCCCTAACCTTAACCCGGTTTACTGGTGGGGTTCGACCGAACAAGGCTGGCAACTAGGTTTGCCTAATATGGCTCACTTTATTGCATCACTGCCATTTGCCATTCTGGCCGTGGCCATGTGGTCTCCGGATTTCCTTGGACATCGAATTTTCCAAGAGCTTAACTATCCTAAGGGCACTGACAAAGTATTGATGGATGTCGATGACACAATGACAACCTGTTCACTGCGTCAAATTGTTGGTACAGCTGTAGGTGGCGGTAACATCACCTCTTCATGGGGTACTTACATGATCCCGGCTGCGATTGCTAAACGTCCAATTCCGGCTGGCGCTATCTTACTCGGTTTATTGTGTATTATAGTCGCTGTACTAGGTTACCCAATGGATGTCACGGTATGGCGTCCTGTTATGTCTATCGCCCTTCTGGTTGGTGTTTTCCTGCCACTACTTGAAGCAGGTATGCAGATGGTAAAAGACACTCAAAACAGCCAAGCTGCTGGTATCTGTATCTTTGCTGCATTTGTTGCCAACCCGGTATTGGCTTGGGCATTAACCATGTTACTGGATAATAACGGTCTGATTGGTGATAAAGAGAGAGCCAAAACCCTCTCGTTAGCCGACCGCTTAATCATCCCCGGTCTTGCATTCACAATCTGTCTTATCGCGATGCTTGCGGTAGGTATGATTAAAGGAATACCTGCTTTCCTATAACACTTTTGGGAACAGCTTCGGGCGAGGATGAATTCCTTCATTCCTCGCCCTTTTTCTCTTCTATAATTAATATCAGCTTTAGTGATAGCAAGAATAAATATTCGTTGCATACGCTCTGCACATTTTACCAAATCGATTCCATCTCACTTCCTGATTCGAACAGACAAGGGTCAGAAATCGAATTTTCAGGCGAGTCAGCATGATTGATTTGGTATGTGATCAGCTTAATAACTGACATTAACTCTGTATGCAAACACTAATTTGAGTGAAAACTGTTGGCTGGCTAACACTTTTTGAATTAACCGACCAAAACTCGGCCTATTTAAGATGCGGCGAATGTTTGCGTATGTTAATATTAGCCTGGTTAATTGGTCTTACCAATTATCTGGTAGCCGAAATTGTTATTAATGACGAGTGTCATATTATCGGTTAGCAAACAATCAGATTCTTCCGAAACTAAAACTTCGGAAAACAGTTCCCATCATCAGGGCGACACCATGAGGGGAGCTTTTTTAAGACTTAGCTATTGGTATATCGCTACCCTTGCTTTCAAAGCTTAAAGTCGATAACCAATAACCTCTATCTCAACGAGAAGGTATTTGTACGATGACCGAAAAAACTGAACAGTTTGCCAACGCATGGACAGGTTTCGCTTCTGGCGATTGGAAAACTGAAGTCAACGTTCGTGACTTTATTCAAGCCAACTACACTCCATATGAGGGTGATGAAGCATTCCTAGCCGAAGCAACTCCAGCGACCACCCAACTTTGGGATAAAGTGATGGTTGGGATCAAACAGGAAAACAGCACTCACGCTCCTGTTGATTTCGATACTAAAAAAGTATCAACAATTACATCACACGAAGCGGGTTACATCGAGCAAGAGCTTGAAACTATCGTCGGCTTACAAACCGAAGCTCCACTAAAACGCGCCATGCTTCCAAATGGCGGCATCCGTATGGTTGAAGGTTCTTGTAAAGCCTACGGCCGTGAACTGGACTCAGATGTTAAATACGTCTATTCAGAGCTACGTAAGACTCATAACCAAGGTGTATTCGATATCTACACACCTGAAATCATGCGTTGTCGTAAGTCTGGTGTCTTAACTGGTTTGCCTGATGCTTATGGCCGTGGTCGTATCATCGGTGATTACCGTCGTATCGCCCTTTATGGTATCGATTACCTGATGGCCGATAAGTTTGCTCAGTTTGGCTCACTTCAGGCTGGTTTCGAAACAGGTGTAGACTTGTCTTCAACGATGCAGCTTCGTGAAGAGATTGCAGAGCAGCATCGTGCACTAGGTCAGATGAAGCAGATGGCAGCCAGCTATGGTTTCGACATCTCTATGCCTGCAACTAACGCACAAGAAGCGATTCAGTGGACTTACTTCGGTTATTTAGCTGCAGTTAAGAGCCAAAATGGCGCAGCCATGTCTCTTGGTCGTACTTCAAGCTTCCTCGATGTCTTCATCGAACGTGACCTTAAAAATGGCACACTAACTGAAGAACAAGCTCAAGAGATGGTTGACCATTTCGTGATGAAGCTACGTATGGTTCGTTTCCTACGTACTCCTGAATACGATGAGTTATTCTCTGGTGACCCAATCTGGGCAACTGAATCTATCGCTGGTATGGGTGTTGACGGACGTACTCTGGTTACTAAATCGAGCTTCCGTTTCTTGCACACTCTATACAACATGGGTGCAAGTCCAGAGCCAAACATCACTGTATTGTGGTCAGAGAAGCTGCCATTACCTTTCAAAAAGTACTGTGCAAAAGTCTCTATCGACACTAGCTCAATCCAGTACGAAAATGATGATTTGATGCGTCCTGATTTCTCGTCAGATGACTATGCTATCGCATGTTGTGTTAGCCCTATGGTTGTAGGTCAGCACATGCAGTTCTTCGGAGCTCGAGCTAACCTTGCAAAAACAATGCTTTACGCTATCAATGGCGGCTTGGATGAAAAACTTAAGACTCAGATCGGTCCTAAGTTCGATGCCATCACATCTGAATTTCTAGACTTTGATGACGTTATGGGTCGCCTTGACACCATGATGGATTGGTTAGCGACACAATATGTCACTGCGCTTAACTCTATCCACTACATGCACGACAAGTACTCTTATGAAGCAGCCCTAATGGCACTTCATGACCGTGACGTTCGTCGTACTATGGCGTGTGGTATTGCCGGTCTTTCTATTGCTGCCGATTCACTTTCAGCAATCAAGTTTGCAACAGTTAAGCCAATCCGTGACGAGCACGGTATTGCTGTCGATTTCGACATCGAAGGTGATTATCCTAAGTTCGGTAACAACGATGCACGCGTCGATGACTTAGCGACAGAGCTTGTAGAGCGCTTTATGGCTAAAATCCGTAGCATGAAGATGTACCGTAACGCGATCCCTACTCAGTCAATTCTAACCATCACCTCTAACGTTGTGTACGGTAAGAAAACAGGTACGACTCCAGACGGTCGTCCAGCTGGCGCACCATTTGCTCCGGGTGCAAACCCTATGCATGGTCGTGACGAGAAAGGTGCGGTTGCATCACTAACTTCTGTTGCTAAACTGCCATTTGCTCACGCTCAGGATGGTATCTCATATACTTTCTCTATCGTTCCAAATGCGTTAGGTAAAGATGAAGACGGACGTCGCGCTAACTTAGCAGCTCTGATGGACGGTTACTTCGCTCATAATGACAGCCGCGAAGGTGGTCAGCACCTGAACGTTAACGTTATGAACCGTGAAATGCTTGAAGATGCAGTGGTTAACCCAGATAAATACCCACAGCTTACGATTCGAGTGTCAGGCTATGCAGTTCGCTTCAATGCATTGACTCCAGAGCAACAACAAGACGTTATCACTCGTACCTTTACTAAAGGTATGTAATACCCGATATCTTTATAGATAAACGGTAGATTTTTAACGTGATTAGACTAGGCTGTACGATACTTTAGTACAGCCTAATTTATAAAGAAGGAATCACAATGACAGTAAAAGGTCGGATCCACTCTCTGGAATCCTTTGGTACCGTAGATGGTCCAGGCATAAGGTTTATCACTTTTATGCAGGGATGTTTGATGCGTTGTCAGTACTGTCACAATAGAGATACATGGGACCTTCACGGTGGCCGTGAAATTGAAGTAGATGAGTTGATGACACAGATTATCAGCTATCGACCATTTCTCGAAGCCAGTGGTGGCGGCGTCACAGCAAGTGGTGGTGAAGCCATACTGCAAGCTGAATTTGTCTCTTCTCTTTTCGAAGCCTGTAAGAAAGAGGGCATTCACACCTGCCTCGATACTAACGGCTTTGTCAGAAAATACACCCCGATAATCGATGAACTTCTCGATAATACAGATCTTGTGTTACTCGACATCAAGCATATTGACGATCAAAGACATATCGACCTCACTAGAGTCAGTAATCACCGCACCCTGCAGTTTGCAGAGCACCTAAATAAACGACAACAAAAAACCTGGATTCGTTATGTCGTTGTAGGCGGTTTTACCGATGACCTACCGTCGGCAAAAAAATTAGCCGAGTTTATCAAGCCAATGAAAAACGTGGAAAAAGTAGAGCTTCTACCCTACCACGAACTCGGAAAACACAAATGGGAAGCCATGGGTGAAGAGTATGAGCTGAACGACATATCTCCTCCCAGCAGTGAAACGATGGAAAAGATTAAACAAGTATTTATCGATGCAGGTATAAATGCCATTTACTAAATGTTTTAGATAACAATGTTGTCGAGGGATCACCAACTATAATAATTAAAGTTCTTCCCAATAATGTTCATCTAAACGTTCGAAAGCAGACTTTAAAATTAACGCCATGTCGAGATAACAAGCTCTCGGCCCCAGAGGACGACAATGGATCCCCATACTCGTTAGTTTAGTCGTCAGCTGATCGCACCAATCGAGTAGCGTTAACGGCAGAGGATGGCGAGCACGCCAACCAAGCCAGAGCAAACCTTGAATTGGCAGACTGATAAAAAATAGCGCGATAGTGATAGCTTGGGGCAAAAAAGCCCAACCATGAATATAGAGCTGACTCGATGCGGCCAACAGAGCAAGAAGTGGCATCAAGGGTACGGCTATCTGGGTAGCGCGAATGACGCGATACTCTGGAAAGTAGAAACTAAGTTGTCTGACCATAGGCCAAGTCTTCATATATCGATGACCTTCGCCCAGAGTTTTGAAAACTTTAATGCTCAATTTTACACCTAATTTATTGGGATACTGCTTTTACCATAGCACAAGCTGCAATAGAGCCCCAAGGCCTTGTAGTTGCTTAGTGAGTAGTTCCCGGCTCTGATATCAGAGCATATCTAGCGACTTCGACAATAATTGTCAATGAAGTCATTGTTGTTCAGTGGCTTTAAGCTCACTACTTTGCAAAAGGTTTAAACATGTCAAACAAACTGGTATTGGTACTTAACTGCGGTAGCTCGTCATTAAAATTTGCGATTATCGACGCCCTTACAGGTGATGACCAGATCTCGGGTCTTGCCGAATGCTTCGGTCTGGAAGACTCTCGTATCAAATGGAAAGTCGATGGCAAGAAACAGGAAGCGAGCTTAGGTGCATTCACCGCTCACCGTGAAGCCGTCGAATATATCGTTAACAAGATTCTCGGTGATCACCCACAAATTGCCGAGCAGATCCATGCTATCGGACATCGAATTGTACACGGTGGCGAGAAGTTCACTCAGTCTGTGATCATCGATGAGTCCGTTGTTCAAGGCATCGAAGATTGTGCGGCCCTGGCACCACTTCATAACCCAGCTCACCTTATCGGTATTCGTGCATCTCAAGCTTCTTTCCCTGAGCTTCCACAGGTCGCCGTGTTTGATACTGCGTTCCATCAAACCATGCCGGAAAAAGCCTTTATCTATGCCCTTCCTTACAAACTTTACCGTGAAAATGCTATTCGTCGTTATGGCATGCACGGTACGAGTCACCTGTTCGTTAGCCGTGAAGCGGCTAAAGCTATCGGTAAGGATATCGCAGACACTAACATTATCTGCGCTCACTTAGGCAACGGTGCTTCGGTTACTGCTATCAAAGGCGGAAAGAGTGTCGATACCTCTATGGGTATGACACCACTGGAAGGTTTGGTCATGGGTACACGTTGTGGTGATATCGACCCATCGATCATTCATCATTTAGTTAGCCGTCTGGGTTACACCTTAGATGAAGTCAACAATCTGATGAACAAGCAAAGTGGCCTATTAGGTATTTCAGAACTCACCAACGATTGCCGTGGCATCGAAGAGGGTTATGAGAATGGTCATAAGGGTGCAACATTAGCACTGGAGATCTTCTGCTACCGTCTGGCTAAATATATCGCTTCTTATACTGTCCCATTAGGAAAACTAGATGCCCTAGTATTCACTGGTGGTATCGGTGAAAACTCAGATCTAATTCGAGCGAAGGTGCTTAACCTACTTGAAATCTTTAACTTTGAAGTTGATGACGAACGTAACAAGGCGGCACGTTTCGGTAAGCAAGGTAAAATTACCACCGACAATGGCCCAATTGCTCTGGTTATCCCAACCAACGAAGAGTGGGTTATCGCAGAAGACGCGATGAGCCTTCTAAGCAAGTAAAGTATATGCCGACCACGAACTGAATGGTCGGCAGCAAACAGTTAGGCGTACCGAAAGTACGCCTTCAAAGCGTCACAAAGAGGTTTTTATGTCTCGCAACATTATGTTAATTCCTATCGGCACGGGTGTCGGTCTAACTTCTATCAGTTTGGGACTCGTTCGTGCTTTTGAACATC
>PJEL010005685.1_pt1 | contig 10040 bp, 14 predicted proteins | sample 1853271 | NCBI WGS metagenome assembly PJEL01 (sample SAMN08108733, study PRJNA415343) | Invertebrate metagenome, whole genome shotgun sequencing project. | host: Globobulimina | place: Sweden: Gullmar Fjord | collected 2015-08 | reverse complement strand
GCCCCCCCCCCCCTCGTCTTCTGTACAACCTGTACTTCTCCAGCCCATCATTTCCTGGAAGTCCTCTCGCCAGGTATTCTGTGGAACACAAAACATCATCATCTCCAGAAATGATTCCACCTTCACAAGATGCTTGATGGTGAGAGACTGGCTGCTCTTGAGAACTAGATGCAACGTTACAAATTGCATGATACACCGAAGCAGGCAATTACAGTTCTCTATGTGAGGCACACGTGTATTTACATTTGATGTAAACTGTCGCACGACGTAGTCAGCAAGAGATTCACCACGCAATCTAGACCAATCTTTAATGTACGCGTATTTGGCTACCAGCGGGTTAATACCATCCTTAGATGAGAGGTCTTTCTGTAGATTACCACAAGAAACAAGTAAATCTTTCGAAAAAGACACAGACTTGGATGAGATTGTTCTTGGCATACTATGGATCCCATTGGATCCCACGAGGTTCTGGGAAACAACCACGATTTGCGCACTAGTGTTTGTAGCCATTCAGTTGTTCCTATCCTGCTATAAATAGAAATAGCAATGCACAAAGTTAGTTTTACAGTTCCTTCCCACTACTACATTTATGATTTGGCATGTTCAGGACTAGGGTTTGTGGTCATTATTGAGCCCCTTTTTGGGGGTTGGGGTGGAAATCGCCGCCTCACATGATGTAGTAGTATATCTAGTAATACACCAAACAACCCGCATCAGCCCAGAGTTTCATTCTCATGAACCATCCCAGTTTATTGACATCATTCAAGCTCAACAGCCAATAACAAAACAATAGATAGAAGAACAGACAGACTAATGGATGGCATTAAGCCGAGTCAACACTGCACTCTTAGTGGCTCGCTCCTTCGAATCCTACACCAAAAATCATACAAATCCTTAAGAAAACGTACATGTGTGTGTGTTCTTAGAGATAGAGGACCCAGATTAGCCACTGAGGACACAACTTCAGGTCAGAATACAGTAACCGACTTAACTCCCCCCCATTTTTTTTTCGCTGCATTACATGTAACAGCCTTCAGATTACAACCTCCACAAGATGTAGATCGTACCTCTACATGCTGACATATCCTTGTCCGCGGTTTCCCCTCCCAAACTCAGAAAAAAGATGATGAAATATAACCAGGGAACTCCAGCTAAGTTCCCCTCATTCCTTGGAATTATCGGAGTAAATTCACACAATAGTCAATCACCAACTTAGCGGTTAGAGTGAAAGGCCCTACGTCCCCCCTCACCACTCCCTCCCATGTATTGAAGGGTTAGGGTCAGGGTTTTGGGGTTAGAGTTACGGTCAGTGTTAAATATCCGATTTCGTAAGAATTGACATTGAGACCAACTTAATTCGATTCATCGTTACCCCGGAATCTTTTACGCCGTCATCATGTTGACTCTTTGTTGGGATGTAGGTTAACTTGACAGCCATGACATGGGTTATAAGGGCCCATGGACAATGTATTTCCACTGTGAAGGCCATAGTGGGTTGTATTCATTCAATATTTCCACTGTGCAGGGGCTATGGGCTTCTGATTGCGAGAGTATTTCCATTTTTGCAGGTTATTGAGATGAGAAGCCTATTCCATTTAATGCAAGTCAAAGGGGACTTGAAGTCGAGATGGTCTCTCTCTCTCTCTCTCTCTCTCAGTCTCTGTAATTTCCAGCAAAAGTGGATAATTGATTCAAAGTAACCACTCCCCTGCAACAGGATATAATACCTGGGCGTGGGTCTTGTACATGATTGACAGTAGAGGAAGACTAGTCCAACGGGAGTCAAAGGGGTCGGAAACCTTGACATTCAAAGTAGTACTAAACGTACCACAACAGTGTAGTAATTGGTACTGAGCCGGTAAAAACAAAAAAACACAAGGTGATCAGCCAACAAGAGCAACTAAAACCCATCACAGACGCATACCCGGCACATATCGGATTCATTGTTAATTACACGATATTCATAGGGATTAGCGATATTAACACGAAACTTCGTTTTGGATTGGAATACTGTGGCCGAAGTTAGCAGAGAGGTAAGTAATCAGGGTTATGATTAGAGTTAGGGTTACAATTCGAATTAGAATTAAGGTTAGGGTTAGGAGTAATCAGTTGTCGTCATACTCGTTGCTTGTGCACAACTCTAAGTTTACCGAAGAGACTCTAAACCTAACCCGCGCCCTAACCCTAATCCCAAACTTAACCCTAATTCTAATTCTAACTGTAACCTTAGCCCTAACCTTAACCTTAGCACTAACCCTAACCTAACCTTAACTGTAATTGCAAAGACTATCCCTAACACCAACCTTAACATCGACCCTAACCCTAACTCTTAGCCTAGACCTAGGTCTAGCCCTAAACTGACCCTGGCATTCTAAGCCTATACAGTGTGCTAGTATCTCAAAGCTTCACCTCTAGGTTTCGGTCTGTAGCCTACCCATGAAACTAACCCTATAACCCCTTGTATGCCCCCTGGTAGATCATTGATAGAAGTACATATTTGTTGTAGGGACTACAAGGCAGGTCAGGTATTCTCGTAGGATGTTCAAGAAAAAGAAACGAACTGGGAAAGGAGTAAGGGTGATGAAAAGGTCTTCTGATGGCAGTGATGAGGATGAGGACGGGGGTGTTGACAAGGAGGGCCTGGTGAAGGCAGTAATTGGCAAGCGACAGAAAACCCACCCGGGTACGTTTTCTATGGATGGGACAGTTAAACAGGTTGCTGCAGAGGAGGTAAGGGTTGTTTCGTTGTCAGTGGCTCACTGTGTGTTTGCCGTAGGTGGGTGTGCTAAGTAGGAGTTCTGTTCTGTAGTGGATAAGAGTTGTGTTACGAGTCACATAGTGGGCTGTAGTTAAGGGTTTGATAAGAACAAAGCGGCCTGGATTGATTCGTCAGTACATCAGTACTTGTGCCTTGTCTATTTTATTTGTGGATGCACATGGTTTGAAACGTTTGGATAAACATGTAAGTGTAAGTACAGTTAGTGTGTTATTATTTGGTCATGGTTGGAAAAAGAGTCAAAAGAGAAGAGAACCGCATTGGTTTACCTTATTTTTGCTTACCTTGACTTAAAATTGAAAGGTTGCTAAAGCCTCTCAAATTGAGAGCACCCGTGAAGCTCTCCCGATGGAGTTTGGAGGGGGGGCTACGGCCTATGATGAGTCAAACACTGATATTTCTGTGGATGCAAGGTAGCTAGCTCGTGCTCCCACTTTTCATTTTTTCCCTTCAGTCCTTGCTGTTTAGCATTGTGCTGTCGTATGTTACTCCTGCAGCAACCTAACAGCACCTATATATTATATCTTTGAATGAGATGACAGGGCACTGCTGGAAAAGCAAATTGCCCTTAATGAGGAAGGAAAGGCAGGAGACGGTATCTATCGGTGAGACCTGGCTGGCCTACTGTAGCTTTAATTCTATATCTTTTATGTGGCAATATTATTTTGTGGTGGTTTGTCAGTGGTCTATGTTTACGTTGCAATTAGTGCAAAACCTGTGGAAGGAGGCTCGAAGCTCTTTCTTAATATGTTGAATAATCTTAGGGCTGCATTTTCTACTACCGTGCTTTCTACCTGAAGCCAGTAACCCTAACCCACTTCCTAACCTGAGTGCTTCATTTGTTCTTGTCACCACATGTAGCTCATTTTTATTCACACCCATTTTCTCTACTCTATGACAGTGGCCAGGCTGGTTACCAGCAACATATCGCCAAAGATCAAAACCAGGTACAATGCTGCCGCCTGTCTTTGTGACGAGGGGGCAACTCGAAGCCAGAGCTGTGTTTGTATCCTGCAGTTGTCCTGAAAGAAGCGCCTTGCATGCTTTGCGTACTGCGCTGCTTCCCCTCAGGTGTCAGGAAACAAGGTCTCGGGTACTCAGGGCCCAATCCGTGCACCAACCTTCGCCAGAAAGATTTGCCACTTTGACTACCAGGTGATCAATTTCCTCCTCCTCGCCTAACAACATTCAATGATGACCCCTTACATGTTGCTTCTGCTTTCGATTTCATTGATCCTTCTGCACCCCTGTTATCAGCCTGATATTTGCAAGGATTACAAAGAAACTGGGTTTTGCGGATTTGGTGATAGCTGTAAATTTTTACATGACAGGTATAAAGGTTTGGCTCGCTGTTGAGGCACGTGATGTATTTTTTTCAATTTTAATTTTAACTTTGACACGCGCCAGGGGTGATTACAAGCAGGGATGGCAACAGGAACAGGAATGGAAAGGTAGGGGCTGTCTAAGTTAAGCCCAACTGTGTCAAACCCCAATTGTTCAGATGACTTGCTAGAGTCTATTCTATGAAATTCCTCACGTTGTGCACTTCAAGAACAAAGTCCTGTATTGAGAGGCGCATCACCACCTCCTCCTATTTCTATATAGACTCCTCGCTCACATTTATTCGTATTGTTTTGCCCCCTTGTTCTATGTATTGAAGCTTTGGAGAAGAAGAAAATGGAACGGACAGCATTGGGCAAGTGGGCTTCGGAAGAGGATGGGAGGGAAGATGAAGGGGACGAAATTACTGATGATGATGATGTCAAGGAGGATTTTCCTCGTTCATGTTTTATATGCCGAGATGGTTTCACTGACCCTGTCGTTACGCTGTGCGGGTAAGTGTGCTGTTTCGGATATGTATGTACGGTATCGTAGGTGTAAATACATGCTGCCTGACTTGGCATACTTGAGAGTTTGCCTTTCTCATTTTTGCAAATTTATGTGATTTCCCTGTCAGGCATTACTATTGTGCGAGTTGCGCAAGTGACAGATACAAAGAGGATACCAAGTGCGCTGCTTGCGGAAAGCACACGGGGGGTGTTTTTAACCGAGCTATGAAGCTCGAAGCTTACATGTACATTTTATAATGCGTGAATTTATGGGTGTGCGTTTGCCTTTCACCGCTGAGTATCAGTCGGGATGTGTGTAACAACCACCACTTACTTTTTTATGAACCAACCAAACCCTGTAGGACTAAGAAGATGAAAAAGGCTGGGAGTGGTAAGGTTGTCACAGAAAAGAGTGACGCCATAGATAGTGCAGAGGAATACTATGAGATAAAGGACGAACTTAAGACCACAGGAACTAAGGTACGTACAGTACTCACTGACAACTATGAAATTATATGTCAGGTTATTACCTACTCCGAAGTGTGAAACCCTTACACCTGACTGTGATTTCTACTCTACCCCCTAAGGCGACCCTGAAACGACAGGGAGATTGGTCAACCGTGTCTTGAACCTGGTCAGCAGTGGTAAATGTCGCTCCAGAGCTGCTGCCTATAGCAATGTTGATACTCGATATACCACCTTCCTCTGAAGGTAGCTAGTTTAGGAATGCATCTGCTGTCTTCCCGAACTACTACCACACGTTTCATTGAAGCAGTGTCTGCTGCTTTAGTTCATGCGAGTTGGTCTGTAACAATCCCAAGACGATGCATGTGTGCAGAAGGGACGTATAAAGGCCACTCTCATGTTGCTGACATTCAATGTTGCAGCATTGTTCGTTCATTGTGGGCATTTGATGAATAATCACCACAGTGAGTGAGAAGAGGGATAGAGAAGAGAAGTCTGCAGAGGAGGAGACTCGATTCTTATGTCGGTTGACTGGAAAGTCATTTATATCAAATGACTGCTGATTACTACTACAGCTGCCTGCTCCATACTCTGCTGCCTCCTGTCTTTCTGCGCAGAGGAGGTAAAATAATATCGTAAAAGGAATGCTCTGAGGAAATGGTTCATTCTGTCCATCTGTGCAGTCACCGCAAGTGACTTTTTTTCATTAGATTTTGCAATTGCGTATACCTGTGTGTACCTCTGCACGCTCATCGTGCCAAAGAAGCTTTTCAACAGCAATCTCAACACCATTTATGACAAGAAAAGCCACCATCAAGAACCCTATTTTCAAAAAATCACCATCACCTGCGCCGACGATCTTACCGTGCGTTAATACCCCCAAATATTATGACAGCATCAGCTCTATAAGAGCAGTACTATGTCGCCACTTAAATCGTGGTCTCTAAACTGGGAGAATTAGAGCTCATGATGATTATCCATTGAATAATTCTAACCTCTTGTCATTTGTTTACATTATCCCCGAGGCCCGATGATTTACCATGCGATAATAGCCCCAATCACATACAATGCATTATGCCAACATTACCTATAGAAGCAATACCAACGTCACTACTACGAATGCTGAGTTAAGTTAGGCCAATAACCCTAATCCTAATTTGTATATACACCTCTATTGACGTAATTACATTCTACTCAAACCCTAATCACTAACCCTAACCCTAACTCTAACACCCTATTCCTAGCCCTAATACTAACCCCAACCCTAACCCAAACACAAACCCTAACCCAATACCAACTAACCCAAAACAAGAAAAAACGAATAACCCAATAACCCTAACCTTAACCCTAACCCAGCACATTACCTGTAGGCGGGCAGTGCCATTGCCACCACAAACAATGGTGAGTTAAGTTATGAGTATTAGATCTCATGATTGTTCCTCGCAGAGTTCTTACAGTTCATGTAAGAGATGTCAGGGTTAGGGTTAGGGTTAGTTTTTTGTTGTTGGGTTTCTAGCCCGTGTTTCCATGGTAATGCCCTAAGGTATGCCGTTGTGCAGGCTCGTGATGAATCGTAAAGATGGCAGGACATCTACGCCGGAACAGAAAGTACAGTACCCATTCTCTGAGTTAAGGTCCGTGGGCGGTGCATCTTGTATTCCAGTTGGTGCTATTGCTTTGGATATATGGGGCTAGGAATAGTGCTGCTCTGGGCTCACTTTACTGTGATTGTTAATCTAATACAAACCATAAACCATATATCCCTAACCTTAACCCTAACCTTAATCTTAACCATAAACCACAAACCCTACCTCTAACACTAACCCTAAAACCCTAACCCGTAGCCCTAATTTTAACCCTGGAGTACTGATACTGCAGCTGTTAGCTGATGTCTGAGACTGCACAGTGTATATATGTTTAATCATATCAGATTAGGGTGAATGAGGGGGTTAGGGTTAGTGTGCAGTACGGTTTTTATTATCATTACTTAGGAGGACAGAGGGTAAAATTGGGGGTAGTTAGCATTAGAGATGATACCCTGATTCACTATGCTCTGACAAAGACTACTTGCACGTATGACTGTATTTTGGTGGCTACGGGTGAAGAAGTAGCACTGGTTGGGTTGGCTAGTTGCAGGCCAAACACTTAGTGTCTTCTTGCTGCTGGCTTGTCCCAACCAACTACCTTTTACTTGTGCCTCGTGATGGTGGCTAACCCTGCCACTTCTCAGAACACCATGAATCGGCAGATTCAGATAAGCCAGGAGACGTATGATCAAACGGTTGATGAGAATATTGAGGAGTTTGGTATGGAACGGTCAGAGGCAGTGAAGGAGGCCATCCTACAGCTCAATGCCCAAGGTATTTATAAAAGCAAAGCAGCAGTACCCCTTTCCTTTACCAACCCAACTATTTTCTTGACTTGGTGGTTTGATCTCGTTTTTGATCTCATCTGACAATTATTCTGTGGTGCTTGGGCATTGTTTTGTTATTGACAAAGGAGGAGAAGGCTGTCTATCCCGTGTCAACACATCGGGATCTGCGGAGGATGCGAAAGAACGCCTCAAAGTTAGTGAATTAATAGATTTGCTGTTAGGAGCGGACGATGATGAGACAGAAGAACAGAGAGCAGCGATAGTTCAGTCGCTGGAAGGTTTGGCATCATTGTGTCTCAGGTATTACCGATTGTGAGCATGCCCGCATTTTACTCTGTGTCTGTGTTACTTATCGTAGATTTGCTCAGCGCCCCAAAGCTTAAGCTGATTCTTGGGGCAAGAGGCGTTATGGCAGCTTCCAGGTGTTGATTGATTGATTAGTGGTACTGTACTGTCTGTCTGTCTACGATTCATTGTGTTTGGCTTCTTTAAACGCAAAATATATCCTGCAGGTTCATTACAGTTGAAGCCCACAGGGAAGTCTTGATGGCAGCTCTATCCACAGTTCGTATTATCTGTGCTGGGGATGAGCCGAACAAGGTGGTAGCTATCTTAAAATGTTCACAAGCTAGGTTCTGGTGCATTTATAGACCTGCACACTGCCTAGCTACTCCCAAACCACGTTCCTTATATTGATTGGTTCTATTGACAACAAGCACTGTTATCAGGATGAATTTCATGATGGCTTTATGAAACGACTAGCATGGTAATAAACAGCGTATTTGTCCTTTCTGGCTGTCTCTCTTCCTGAAACTGCCATCTGGGTGTCGCCTGATCCATTCCCCACTTTGATCATTGCCGTATGCTTACGCTTGACTTTAACTTCCCACCATCAGTTGCATGAGAAAAGCAGCATCAGAAGTAGATAAGGCTGTTATCGATGCATCATTAGCTTGTGTTCAGGTGCTATGTCAGAAATCGGACGATAACAAAGCTTCATTTGCTAGATACGAGGGGCTCAAGGCACTGCACACAATTGTTATCCTGCATAATCAGGCAAGGATGGATGACTTTATTAGTGTCTAGCAGCCCTGCGCTCCCTGGATTTAACCTAACCTAACCTAACCTATGTATTGCTACTGCCCTCTACGCAAACCAGTTACCAGATTTTGTGGTGATAAATGTGAGCTAAATAATCTGGCTGGCTTGATCTCTTCTGTCACTAGCATTTTATGGTAGCCCCTAACACAGAGATTTAGGCCTGCAGTTGCCTCAAGTGCGTCTGTACGGGAGATGACAACCAAAAAGATCTTAGTTGTGTGTATGACAATGTAAAGCAATTAATCGGTTTTGGGTGTGTGAGTACCCTTGTAGAACTTCTAAGGGAGCACTGTAGTGGTGGTTGTCACGAACAGGTAACTCTCCTAAATTTTGCACACGAGTAGTTTCTCCTGCCCACGTTTTCAAAGTAAGGTAAACATGGTCAAGAATCTCAATATCCTGGGGTTGTTGACACCTTTACTGGATGTTCATTCTATTTTTTTACAGGTTGTACTACCATCAATTGTACCAGCTATTTTGCAGGCACTGCGGAAGCTGGTGGCTAATGAGGTATAGTTAGAGATGCTCAGCCTCCTTATCGCCTTACGAGTGGTGGTTTGTGTAATAATAACCCCACAATTGTGATGCCTGTGATGGATTAATGGTTGGGTCTGACTGATGTCTTTCATAGGATGCTGTTAATGCTGTAATCAGTGCAAGCGGCATTGATGTATTATTCACAGTGAGGGTTTCGTTCGGACTGAGAATAACCAAATTCAGCCCAGCCTAGATATACAGCAATATGTAACACTATAATATGTTGGATTGGATAGGTGCTACGTGAATCTATAAATGCTGTGGAAAATGATGCAGAAGCCACCCTGGAAGACCGGAAGCGGGCATTCACCATGGTTATCCACTGCATTGCACTTCTTCGCAATTTGGCAGCCAATGACGCACTTAAGGTACGTCATAAAGGGCAGGCATGCATAGACAGAAGATCTGAATGACCGACCGACCCAATTCTTCCACTTGGTGAAATGGAAATACAATAGGTTAAGATTGCTAATGGTGAGGGCTTGTTACTGACAATAAGAGCAATGCAAATCACACAATTTCAAGATGCAATGGTGTGTGTGGTGTGATCTCTCCCATTTGCTCTTGCCTATATGAAATGATGTATAGTAATCCAACCGCTTTTGTTTACCGTATTTCCAATCGAACCAGCTTCAGGAACATTGCTGTGCGACTCTAGCTCAAGTATAGTCATAGGGGTGGTGGTAGTATCATGAAGAAGTTACAATTGATGATGACCTACTGAACTAGAATGCTGCACAGAATATTTGAACTGAACGTTTTTTTTCCTTCCCTTAAAGTGTCTGTCTGAATCATCTACCTGCTGGCTCACACCAGTCATCATTCCCTGAACCACCAGATTGCACTTCGGGATGGAGAAAAAGGGGGAAAAATAGTTTTGCTAGGTGGAGGCAGCCTCATTCTATCAGCGATGAAGCAGAACCCGAACTCCGAAGGCCTTCAACGGCAAGCTTGCTTG
>PJEL010005684.1_pt1 | contig 10040 bp, 9 predicted proteins | sample 1853271 | NCBI WGS metagenome assembly PJEL01 (sample SAMN08108733, study PRJNA415343) | Invertebrate metagenome, whole genome shotgun sequencing project. | host: Globobulimina | place: Sweden: Gullmar Fjord | collected 2015-08 | reverse complement strand
GCGGCCGATGATATGCATGACGCAGAAAAATGTGATGTAGCCGATGGTGATTTGGTCACCAGACGCGGTATCGAAGTTGGTCATATTTTCCATTTTGGTGAGAAATACTCCAAAGCCATGGGCGCTTCTGTTGCCGGTCCTGATGGAAAAGACACTCTTGTTTCCATGGGATCTTACGGCATTGGCGTCTCTCGCTTGGTTGGCGGCATTGTTGAGGCTTGCCATGACGAAAACGGCATTGTTTGGCCAGAATCTGTTGCCCCCTTTAAAGTTGGTCTGATCAACCTTAAGTCTGGTGATACGGATTGTGACGCTGCCTGTGATGATTTCTATCAGAAACTGTCAGGTGCTGGCGTTGACGTTCTATATGACGATACTTCGGATCGTGCAGGCGGCAAGTTTGCGAAGATGGATCTTATTGGTTTGCCTTGGCAGGTAACAATCGGACCGCGTGGTTTGAAATCAGGTGTTGTCGAATTTAAAAACCGCGCAACCGGTGTTAAAGAAGAACTGAGCCCGGAAGCTGCTTTAGACAGACTGGTAGGCTAAAAACGTGTTTTCCCAATTTGAATGGACAATGGCCCTTCGCTATTTGCGTGCCCGCCGTCAGGAAGGCTTTATTTCTGTCATTGCTCTTTTCTCTTTCTTGGGGATTGGTCTGGGCGTTGCGACCCTCATCATCGTTATGTCGGTGATGAACGGATTTCGTGCCGATCTTCTTGATCGGATTTTGGGCATGAATGGTCATTATGAAGTTAAAGCCCCAGATAATGGCCTACTTGTGGATTACGAACCGGTGATGAAACGGCTTTCGGCTGTGCGCGAAGTCGTTCGTGTCTCCCCACTTATTGAAGGCCAGGTTATGGCCGCCGCGGGAAAACAAGCAAGCGGTGCTCTAGTGCGTGGGATGGCACCGGAGGAGCTTAAAAGCCTTACCGTTCTTTCCTCCAACATTGTTGCGGGATCACTGGACGGTTTTGAAGATGGTCAAAGAATTCTTATTGGACACAGGCTAGCCCGGTCACTGGGTGTAAATGCCGGGGATAAACTCAAATTATTGTCCCCCAAAGGGACCGCTACAGCATTTGGTACTGTTCCGCGGGTGAAAACCTATACGGTTGGTGGCTTGTTCAATACCGGGATGTATGAATATGACAACGGTTATATCTATATGTCCCTTAAAGCCGCGCAGATCTATTTCAAGCATGGCAAAGGGATCACATCGCTGGAAGTTTTCGCGACGGACCCGGATAAAGCGCTGTCCATTCGTTCGGAAATTATCAATGCCGTGAATATTCGCGCCTATATCTATGATTGGCAGCAATCAAGGGCCAGTTTTTTCAATGCACTGGAAGTTGAGCGGAACGTTATGTTCCTGATCCTGACCCTGATCATTCTGGTTGCGGCGTTTAATATAGTCTCCAGCCTGATCATGCTTGTCAAAGACAAGGGCAGGGACGTTGCTATTTTGCGAACCATGGGAGCGACGCGCGGTATGATTATGCGTGTCTTCTTCATCGCGGGTGCCAGTGTTGGCGTCGTGGGAACTCTGTTCGGGTTTCTACTGGGGATCGGTTTTTGCGCCAATATCGATACAATCAAGAATTTCATCGAAGGTTTGACTGGCGCTGAGCTGTTCTCTGCCGAAATTTATTTTCTCTCTCACCTGCCAGCAAAGGTGGACACTGGCGAAGTCACAACAGTTGTGATTATGGCCCTTGTCATCTCTCTCGCTGCAACGATTTATCCATCCTGGCGCGCTGCGCGTCTCGATCCGGTGGAGGCGTTGCGCTATGAGTGAGGCAGTATTAAAGCTGGAAGATATTGGTCGTACCTTCCATCAGGGCACTGAAAACCTGGAAATTTTGAATAAAGTAAATCTGACAGTTCAGCCTGGCGAGATTGTTGCTTTGCTGGGGCAATCGGGTTCTGGTAAATCAACGCTTTTGCAAATCGCGGGTCTGTTGGAACCGCCGACAACAGGGAAAGTCACCGTAAACGGGACGGATTGCACAAAAACATCCGATAGGAAACGGACAGAAATGCGCCGTGATGAAATCGGGTTTGTCTATCAGTTCCATCATCTTTTGCCAGAATTTTCCGCACTTGAAAATGTCATGATGCCCAATCTTATCGCCGGTGTTAGCAAAAAGACGGCCAAAGGACAGGCAACTGAGCTGCTTACATTGATGGGGCTGGAACACAGGCTTTCCCATCGCCCTGCCAAATTAAGCGGGGGTGAACAACAACGCGTAGCAATCGCACGGGCCCTCGCCAATAAACCATCCCTGCTACTCGCGGATGAACCCACCGGTAATCTGGACGAAGAAACGGCGGAAACCGTTTTTCAGAATTTCATGGATTTGGTTCGCAAGCACAATGTTGCAGCCGTTGTTGCAACCCATAATACCGATCTTGCCTCTCGAATGGACCGGATTGTCCATGTGAAAGATCATCATTTGGTGGAAGAATAGGTAAATTTACCGGATAGTCAGTAAAGCTTGAAATGCTTGATGATCTCTTGGGCGGTTTCTTCTGCTGATCTGATTTCACTATCCAGCTTTAGGCAATTTGCTCTTGGTACATGTATAAGATTGTATCTAGTGTTAAAATCTAAAAGATTGTGCACTGTAGTAATTTTTCAGCGTTCAACTCTGTCAGCATTACCAACACGTCGTATGGCTTCTTCCTCAGAACAAAACAGATATGCAGGAAGAATTTCCCCACCATGTTCTTGAATCACATTTTCAAACAGTTCGAAATCTGGCGTATCTTCTGGTGCAGAGTAACAAGATGTCATTACAACTAAAGGCACATTTTGTTCTAACGCTGCTTTTAATACAGCGAGGCGTATTGTTCGAACAAGCTCCCAAAAACCTGGATCACCAAAATTGAATACTGTTAGAGCAGCGTCAATTGCGGCATGATTATCGAATAATTTTGAAGACGTAGCTTGTGTTAACGCCTTTGCAACGGTCAATTTTCCAACAGCAGGTGCGCCATGTATAAGGATTAGTTTCATTTAGGATATCTAGCACACCTTATTTTATCATGATACACAATCGTCAGATATATTCCCGTATTACTGGTGGAATTTGTTTGTAAGGTTTAAGCCGTCCTTCTAGCCGTTTCGAACATCCATGTAATAAAGGGAATGATAGATTTTTTGTTTTCAGCGGTTGTCTGATACAGCGTGTGAAAACCGGCGCCCTTTAATTCGACCTCAGGGTAAAGCTGTATCAATCTATCGTGCTTCAAATCATCATGGATAAGTGATCTTGGTGCAAGCGCTACACCCATCCCGTTTATAGCCGCCTGTAGGCTCAGAAAAAAATGATCGAAAATTTGGCCGCCGGGTGTATTGGGAATTGAAATACCAGCTATATCAAACCAGTTTTTCCAGGCATCAACGCGGCTTTTCAGATGCAACAGGGTTGCTTTATCTCTCAAGTCTTGTGGGTCAGAGAATTGCTGGATATCTTTTACATTGGGTGAAGTGACAGCGATCATGACATCCTCAAGGAAAAGCTCGCAGACATACCCTGTTTTTGCCATGGGACCACGCCGGACAATAATATCAAAATCAGCCTCTAGTGAACTGATTGTATCAACTGGGGAGGTGACTATATTTACTTCGATGTTTGGATGTATCGCCTGAAATTCTGGAAGTTTGGGGATGAGCCATCGCATTGCAAAAGAAGGAGTTGTATTGATTTTCAAGACTGTCCTGTTTCCATTTCCTTGCATTTTTTTTGAAGCAAGAGCTAGCCGATCTAAACAATATCGAACATCTTCAAAATAGGTTTTTGCCAAAGGTGTTAGGGTGACGGCACGGCCTTTACGGCTGAAAAGTGATTTTCCAATATATGACTCCAGATTTTTGATTTGCTGACTTACAGCACTTGCAGAAATGCTCAACTCTTGGGCGGCTTCTGTCAGGCTTTCATGACGTGCGGTTGCCTCAAAGGATTTGAGTGCTGTCAATGGGGGTAGTTTTCTTGTCATCGGATTCCGCTTTTAAGTTTTACTTAAATATACACAAGATTTTCGAAATTGTGAAATATTAATTTTGTAATAAGATATTGTTATTAGAAATAAATTTGAATAATTTGGAGTTCAGGCAATTCATTTAGTTAAGATTTGCTTATTATCGCTTGGAAAACACCATGGATCTTTGTAGCTATAATATTCAATATGGAATTGGCAAGGATGGAATATGTGACTTGAAGCGGATTGCCAGAGAAATCGGATCGCCAGATATCATCGCACTGCAGGAAGTGGAAAGATATTTCCCTGAAACCGGGTCAGTGGATCAGGTCGCAGAAATTGCAAAATTATTTCCGACTTATCATTGGGTTTATGGTCCGGGTGTGGATATCGACGCTGATATTATCGATGATAATGGGCATGTCACACAACGAAGGCGGCAATTTGGGAATATGATCCTGTCCCGCTATCGTATTCAATCTTCGCGCAATCACTTACTGCCAAAACACGGTTTGCTCAAACCTTTGAGCTTGCAAAGGTCACTATTAGAGGCCGTGATAAATCCGGGTAGTGGGCCAATGAGAATTTATTCTACCCATCTGGCGCACGCTTCGGGGGATGAAAGGTGTGCGCAAGTTAAGGTTTTGACGTCAATTGTGAAAAATTCAGCGGCTCATGGCGGTGTGTGGTCTGGAGAAAAATTTCCCTCTCACTGGGCAGATGCCAGTGACACGCAGGTTTTTCCGCCAAGCGCCGTGGTTATGGGGGATTTTAATATGCTGGGGAATAGTCCGGAATATGAGACTCTCGTTGGGGCAAAGGATGAAGCTCATGGCCGCATGACATACATGGACGGTCTCGTGGATGCCTGGGAAATTTGCGAGTTGGATGCCAAAGATACGCCGACCTGTCTGGAGCTTGCGAATGGGGACCGGCGGGAAAGATTGGTGAGACTGGATTATGCATTCGTCACTACGGATCTTGTGGCGACAGTTGCCAATATTCGAGTAGATCAAGAGGCGCTCGGCTCTGATCATCAGCCCATTTTTTTGCAGTTAGATCTTTGATGGTTGAATGTGACGCTATGACAGCAGGGAGTAAATTGCGTTCTGAAATACGCAAATCGGGTTTGGTACGTTTGATGGCAACTCACAGTCCGTTATCCGCCTTAATCGCGGAGGAAGCAGGGTTTGATGGTTTGTGGGCTAGTGGGTTTGAGTTTTCTGCGCTATACGGGTTGCCTGATGCCAGTCTTATCAGTCTATCGCAACATCTGGAAATGACCCGGGCCATTGTAATGGCAACAGCTTTGCCGGTGATTGCAGATATCGATACCGGATATGGCAATGCGATTAATGTTCAGCATTGTATTCGCGGTTATGAACAAGCGGGCGCGGCAGGGATTGTTATTGAAGACAAGATTTTCCCAAAATCAACCAGCCTTTATGAAGAGGCAAATCAAAGACTGCTCTGCGCAAAGGAATTTCAGGGAAAGTTAAGAGCCGCCATTGATGCGCGGAAAGATCCTGATTTTTTGATTATCGCAAGGACAGAAGCCTTTATCGCCGGATTGGGCGAAGATGAAGCGTTAAGCAGAGCCAAGCAGTATGAAGAGGCTGGCGCGGATTTGGTGCTGGTTCATTCAAAAAAGAAAGACGTTTCAGAGATTGAGGGATTTATTCAAAATTGGGCAGGGAGAATTCCAATAGTGTTGATCCCGACAAGTTATCCGGAACTGACGTACGAAAAAGCACACTCTTACAAAAAAGTGGCCATGATGATCTATGGAAATCATGGCGTCAGGGCATGTGTCCAAGCGATGAGAACCGCTTTTTCTTCTATTATTGAACAAGGTAGCAGCCTTGAAGTAGAACTGACCATTGCCACCGTTAAAGAAGTTTTCGACCTTCAAGGTATGGATGAAGTGACGGAGGCTGAAGGTCGGTATCTGAGATAATCTACTTTCTGGGCCGAAGGACTGTTTGTGTTTGGGTGGTTTTGGCAATCAGTTTGGCTTCTTTTCTAATTTCAGTTTCCACGACAATTGTTGAAAAACCAACATGAAGAGGGCGCGCAGTTGCAACGACAACGCCGTCTTTGACCGCACCCAGAAAATTGGTTTTTGATTCAATCGTGGAAGTACCAATCGCATCTTCTGGAAGGTTTGAGGAGGCGAGCGCGGCACCCGTTGCATCTGCGAGTGCCATAATAGCGCCGCCATGCAAAATATTGTTGCCTGTTGTCAGCGTTTCGTCCCAATTCATTGAAAAGACAACTTCATCTTTGGAGAGAGTGAGCGCCTCAATCCCCAATTTTTTGCAAAGCGGCATGCGGTCATGGATGGAAGCGGTAAGGTCAGGATTGTTCATGATTTTCTTTCTTTTATTGAACGTCCGAAGGGTGGATTTTTCGCATAGGTGATCATGCCATTCAATTACCTTCAATGTAATTCATTTAGAAATTGCCTTATGTCAATTTTGTAAAAAAGCATCATATTGCATAATTAAGAATAGTCTTATTCAATGAGATGCGGGACTGAAAATGGCGTCTCACAATGAGCATTACTAAATTTTTGACTGGTTGGCGTTCAATTTGTTGTCAAAAAATCCTGAATATGCATAATAATGCACAATTGGATGGTGGTCTTGTCGGCTTGGGAGGGTAACAAGGTGGATAATCAGAATGAAAATGCAGCTATTTATTTTGTGGATAGGCATAAAGTAAGTGACACAGCATCAAAAGTAGCCTTTACCGAGGGAATTGAAGGGGGGCGTACGCTTACCTATCAGGAGCTCGCTGATAAATCTGATCTTCTTGCCGATTTCTATGAGCGTTATGGTGTGATGCGTGAAGACAGGGCGGCAATGATCCTGCTGGATGTCATAGAATTTCCTGTTATTTTCTGGGGAAGTCTGAAGGCGGGTGTCGTGCCCATTCCGATTAATACGCTGTTATCACCAGAATTATACGCGACCATATTGCGCGATAGCAGAGCAAAAATTCTATTTATATCCAAAGAATTATTAAGTGTTGTTGAACCAATACTTAAAGATTCTCCGGACGTTCGTACTGTATTTGTTATTGGGGGCGATCCGGTGAATCATCTGTCCTTTGAAGAGAAGCTGGAAAAATGCAGTCCAAGGCCGGCACTGGATATTTCAGCAGACGAATGTGCTTTCTGGCTGTATTCGTCCGGATCAACCGGGCAGCCCAAAGGGGTGCGTCATGTTCATAGTAGTTTACAGGCAACGGCCGATACTTATGGAAAAAAAGTGTTGGGTATCAAGCCCGAGGATGTCATTTATTCGGTTGCGAAGCTTTTCTTTGCTTATGGGCTTGGGAACGGCATGACGTTTCCAATGTCAGTTGGCGCTACGACGGTTCTTTTTCCGAACAGGCCAACGCCAGATACTGTATTTGGGGTTTTAAAGCGAGCTGAACCCAGCATATTTTGCGGTGTACCGACGCTTTATGCCGCTTTGGTTGCTGCAATGGGATCGGAAAAGCCTGAAGGGCTTGCCAACTTGCGACGCTGTATTTCCGCAGGTGAGGCGCTCCCCGCTGAAATTGGCAAAAAATGGAAATCTGTGATTGGTGTGGATATTCTGGATGGGGTGGGGTCAACCGAACTTCTGCATATTTTCCTCTCAAACAGCTCGGATGATGTTGAATATGGGACCTCTGGCACCGCGGTACCCGGTTATGAGTTGCGGCTGGTAGATGATAGCGGCGGGGAAGTGGGGGAAGGTGAAATCGGCGAAATGTTGGTTAATGGCCCATCTGCTGCTGAAGGATATTGGAATCAACGGGAAAAAAGCCGTTCCACTTTTGAGGGGCATTGGACCCGCACTGGTGATAAATACGAAAAGATAAAAGGCGGTAAATACGTTTATTGTGGCCGTACCGATGATATGTTCAAGGTGAGCGGGATCTGGGTTTCCCCCTTCGAGATTGAACAGGCGCTGATTACTCATCCGGATGTTCTGGAGGCGGCGGTTGTCTCTGCCACGGATGAGAATGATCTTGAAAAACCAAAAGCTTTTGTTGTGCTTCAAGAGGGCGTTGACCCCGGCGGTTTGGATGAAACCTTGAAAGAGCATGTTAAGCAAGCGGTAGGTAAATGGAAATATCCCAGATGGGTTGAGGTGGTTGAGGATCTTCCAAAAACCGCTACGGGGAAAATTCAGCGCTTTAAGCTTCGGGATGGGTCATCCTCTTGAGCTTACCTTGGAAAACGGGTGATGTTTTTACGTTTGACGTCGATGGTGTGACGTTGGAGGCCGCATGCTTCGGTCCGCCGGCAACTAACGCACCTACCATTGTTCTTCTTCATGAGGGATTGGGCTCTGTCGCTCTGTGGCGCGATTTTCCGCAAAAGTTGAGTGAGCGGACCGGTCTCGGGGTTTTTGCCTACTCACGGCAAGGCTATGGTGGCTCTGGCCCTATATCGTTGCCGCGCCCCATTCATTATATGAATGATGAAGCATCCATAAGCCTCCCGCTCATTCTGGATCAGATCGGGGCCGATGAGGTCATTTTGTTGGGGCATAGTGATGGGGCTTCTATTGCTGCGATTTATGCGGGTGAATTTAGTGATGCGCGCGTAAAGGCTGTTATCCTGATGGCGCCGCATTTCTTTGCTGAAGAAATCAGTGTGGCGTCAATAGCGGATGCAAAAATATCCTATTTGTCGGGCGGGCTGCGGGAAAAGCTTGCAAAATATCATCAGGATGTGGACGGCGCTTTTCTAGGATGGAATGACACCTGGTTACATCCGGATTTTATGAAATGGAATATTGAACCGCAGCTTTCGCATGTCACCGTGCCGGTATTAGCCATACAGGGCAGAGAAGATCAATACGGCACATTGAAGCAGATGGAGGCGCTTGAGCAGCATGTCATGTCAGACCTGTCCATACAGATATTGGAAAATTGTGGGCATTCTCCGCATTTGGAGCAGACTGAGAAAGTGATTCAATTGATGGGCGAGTTTGTTTCCAAATCGGTAAAATGACTCACGGTCAAAAATTCGATAGGATATATAATGCACATTAAATATCGCAGTTATTAAGGGGGTTTCGAGAAATTACCGATTTAATCGGTAAACAAGTACCGAATTAACTAGACAATGTGCATTAAAATGCACTATAAGAAAATCAAGGCACAAACACAGGAGAATTATCTTGTCCAAACGCATCGATTTCCAGGTTAATCCAGAAACATATCGTCACTGGCGAATTGAATACAACGGTGACGTCGCAAACCTTTATATGGACGTTGATGAGGACGGTGGCCTGTTTGACGGTTATCAGCTGAAATTGAACTCCTACGATCTGGGTGTGGATATTGAGCTTGCTGATGTTGTCCAGAGGATGCGGTTTGAACATCCTGAGGTGAGGGCCATCGTTATGCAGTCCGGCAAGGATAAAGTGTTTTGCGCAGGCGCTAATATCCGGATGTTGGGTAAGGCGGCGCATGCGCATAAAGTAAATTTCTGTAAATTTACCAATGAAACCCGGAATACTTTTGAAGCGGCGGGCGCAGAATCCGGCCAGCATTACATCAGTGCCATTCGCGGCTCTTGCGCAGGTGGCGGATATGAACTTGCCCTTGCATGCGACTATATAATTCTGACAGATGATGGGTCGTCGAACGTTGCGCTTCCTGAAGTGCCATTGCTGGCAGTGCTTCCCGGAACAGGCGGGCTTACCCGCGTGACTGACAAAAGGAAGCTGCGCCGAGATCGCGCTGATATTTTCTGTTCATTGGAAGAGGGAATTCGAGGAAATCGGGCAAAAGACTGGGGGCTGGTTGACGAAGTTGTTCCCAACACAAAATTTGAAGAAAAAGTAGCGGCCCGGGCAAAAGAGTTTGCGAAAAATTCCAATCATTTGGAAGCATCAAAAGGCATTACTCTCAAACCATTGAATAGAAAAATTGAGAATTCAGGGGACGTAAATTATTCGGTTGTACAGGTTAAGGTGGACCGTGAAAAAGGGCTTGCCAGAATTAATATAGAAGGTCCAGATCAGGACGTTCCAGCGTCTGCCCAA